>JGI24159J19872_10010447_pt1 | contig 12178 bp, 8 predicted proteins | sample Ectturendosymbi4_FD_19872 | JGI IMG/M metagenome (IMG submission 19872)
AAAAAGTAAGAAAGTTGCATTTATTTTCAACGAAAGTTGCATTTATGCGCAGTAAGTTGCACTTATGCGCACATTTAACTGTGAAAGACTTGACACAACCTGTTTTCGTTTGCGCGGACTTGGCCAAAAGCCAAGATTTTATGCACTTCCACCTCTAATTGAGTTTGTGCAGATTCTATTTGCATAAGAGCTGATGGTGCCTACATTGTAGACGAAAAGATACTCTGTAAGATCTTAAAGTGTCTCATTCTTTGCTGAGAAAGGGTTTCTTTCATAGACAGTGAGTTCGGGCACTGTCGCACTTGGCTGGGATTGCAGAACTTCTAGCTTGCAAACCAACTGTTTCGTTATAGACAACATTGAGACACAGCGAATCCGTCATATAGCTCTTTTTCATGCAATCAAAGAGAATAGAACTAAATTGAAATAGTTTTGTAGAATTTTTTTCAAATTACACTTTACATTTTGCGCAATACTTGATAAAAATTGCTGTAAAAAGTTGCACATAAAAATCGAAAAAGTTGCAAAAAGTTGCAATATAAACTTCCTGGAAACAGCTCAAAACATTGAACTACATATATTTTGAGTATTTAGGAAGCTGTTGGAAGCTGTAAAAAAAGTTGCAAAAGTTGCAAAAACTTGCCCTAACGACCAGTGTTATGAAAGTTTGGAAATACGCCAGTGTTTGTTGTTGAATGACGTTAGCGGTTCACACGTAGCTCGCACTTTGTTTTCGACCGGTGTGTAAGTTCAAATTATCTTGTTGCAGAAAGAAAACTAGTTCAGGGTGAAAAGCGTATAATTACATTTAAAATATTTGATGATCAGTTATTAAATACACGAAAAATTCAAACGTATATTCTTTCATTGCTAATACAGCGGCAAATCAAAACAAAACTGAGCAAACAGTTTTTATATAAGTTGAAACAATATAAGTTTGAACTTACCCCAAAACTGTTTGTTCAGTAGTGTTGTGCAAAACCTAGAAAAGCCAATTAACTCCACCATCATTGACATGTAGTTGCATATACTTACAAAAGCGGTGTACATTGTGCATACGCCACTTGTCAAAATGATACTCCATTGAAGTTTGATCGGAGTCACTGCGTTTAGTGCCAGAGCAGGTAGATACACAGAAAATCCCATGTAAACCAACTGAAATGATGATTAAAAGTAAAATATAAAGTAACATATACTGCTTTGATGGAAAACGTTTTTGCTTAAAACGCGTTGGTTGACCACAAGATCATCCATGTTCATTGTGCAATTTGTTCACTTGTCGTTGAGAGAACTATCTTCACAAAAGCAGATCAGTTTTGAACATTGTGCATATTCAAATCTCAGAAAATGTATTTGCCAAAAATTAACAGCATTAACTTTTCAAAGAGCGTTGTTTGGCGTTGGTAAAAACCAAAAAAATGAAACAAGCATTTTATGAACAGATTTCCCTATTGTATTTAAGAAAAATTAAGCTATATTCACAATTTGAAAGTAGGCTGCGATGAGTTTTACAAGTCCTGCTCACGAACAAATTTTAGCCCATTTGGTTATTTGTGTCTGATTTTAAAGGAAAAGAAAAATTGCTTTTTCACAATAAAATAAGGTGCAGTTCAAACCTTATATCATCAGGCCTTACCGTGTTTATAACTTCTATGCCAGATGTAAGTTTTCGAGCAACAGGATGAAACCTCATTTCGAGAAACTGCAAAAAACAAAGCTACAGTGACAATTGTGTTATTGAAAGTTAGTGCGAAAGGAGAACACATCCTTTTACACAACTTTTTTATAGATGGTTTCCTAATAAATAAATATTTTGATCTATGACTTGAACAAAATTCGCCTGTCGTCAAAGAAACACATGTTGAACTATTCATTTATTAATTTTCGTATCCGCTTTTCGTTTCGGGAGGGGTACGGGGCAGTCAGCACCGTACTCCCGCAACGCTCCACAGAGTTTTTCACGAGCAACATTGGAACTACATTCAAGTTAAATTGCTGAAAACACAACTTGTTCTGGTCTTGCCAACTCACTTCGTATATGGTGGATACATTCAGTCTGTATACCAGAGGGATGTAGTACAAGGAAGCAACTGCTGTAGGGATCACCACAGTGAATGCATACCACATCGTGACGAATCCATAAAAGTAAGCTTCGGTGGGCAAGCCAATGACAGTTAAAGCAGATATGAACGTCACTGCGATTGACAAACCCAGAGGCAGCTTCATGAAAAATACGACATGACTTTATTGATATAAAAATGGTATATCATTCACCATGAAGGTTTTCAAATTTTCTATAAATTGCTTCACTAATTGTACTAACCTTATTTAGTTGGACTATTGAGCTGTGTCAACGACGCCTGTCTGTTCGCTTGGTTTACGTACCTTTTCTGATCATTCTTATTTTTTGTTTAAGGTACGATAACATCTTAAACCACGTACTGTATTTCTGTAAATTACATGTTAAACCACTTAGTTTGTTCGGACGAACCAACAAGAATGACGATATGTTGCAGAAGGAATCAAACAAATAATATCTAAACATCGAAGCTAGGAAACCTTTTCACTTTTGTTTTTCACAGTATGAGTCTGTTGGGTCCTATGTGAAAACTTAAGCGATTGATAAAAGCTATAACCTTTGCAAATCTTTGAAGTTAATTTTTCCAAGATTGTAAACGTTCCATTGCTCTTCTTGGCATCTTATCGCCTATTCTTATTTTTAATGTACATTTACTGTTTCTGACAAACGAAATGCAATCCAGCGAAAGAAACGAATGCATTTGACAAGGACTGTGTTGAAAGTGAAGAACATTTTAAAAGAATCTTGGTGATTTTGTGCTAAAAAGTACCTAATAGCTCGGTATACGTAAACGTTACCTATTTTCTTGTACGATATAAGTGCTTCACCGTTTAAATCTCTTTTGTCAAACCAGCACGTAATGCAGTGGTTGAAATATGTCAAGAGCCGTTAAATGAGTGTAAAATTAAGTAAATTATTTGTTAGAATCCGTCTCAATCTTTCAAAATTATTTAACAAGATGATTAAAGCAGCACGAACTTTTATTTATCATTCAAATTTTTGAAATGATGATCTAGTGGAATATCAATTAGTATACAAAGAACGTCTATATATGAAACAACAAACTAAGTCTACTGCACAGATGTGTAGTGAACATGTTTAATACAGCTTGTCCAAAGTGTAAGTGGGATTTAAATTCAAACTGTTTGCAAGCACCCTGCGTAGGCCAATCCATTCACTCCAACTTTACTCGTGTAGTTCCTAAAGTTTTGCTTTGTTTCTTATTCCAGAAAGTAAAGATGTAGCTCATAGTGAAATTCTCAGTAAATAGACATACCGGTGGCATTGTTTTCCCACCAAAATAATAGTTTTCCAATGTCTCCTTTTTACGATCTTTCCATGCAAAGAATATTCCAATCGCAGCAGAAAGAACGAGGGTGCCTGAATCAAAAATATAAAATCGAAAACAATTTAGACTTTAGAGCAGTGGTTTCCAAAGTGGGGATAAATTACCCCCCGGGAGTAATATTCGATTCTTCGGGGGTAACGCGGAACCAAAACCACAATGTTGTTCTGTATTATCAGCGATCACTGCGAAATATTGAGCCAGGGTTCCCACACAGTATTGAAAGTATTGAAAAAGTATTGAATTTTGAAATCAATTTTTAAGACCTTGAAAAAGTATTGGATTTGGCCAAAATGTACATAAAGTGTTGAAAAAGTATAGGAATTCTAAATTCAGCCATTTTTTTATTCAAATTCTGTTCGTCACTGCTGCTGACAATTTTGCGGATGTTTTTTTCATTGTGTTCCATGAATAAAAGTTGGAAAAATGAAGCTAAATGATGGTATTAGTCTTAATTTGGTATTGAAAAGGTATTGAAAAAGTATGAAAAATGTTTTTTTGAAAATGTGTGGGAAACCTGATTGAGGGTAATAAGAATAATCGCTATCTTGATTTGGGTAACGGTTCGAACAAATTTGGCCACCACTCAGAACCGTCGCCAGAAAGTTTTCAATAGGGGGCTTTGTGTTTGTGCGGGGGGGCTTGACATTCTAAAAATTGACAAAAACTCCACTGATTTATAGTGTTTCACGTTTCACTTTGGGGGTGCTTGGAACTTTGTGTGAGGGGCTAAGCCCGTCAAAGCCTCCCCGTGGCGACAGGACTGGAACCACTGCTTTAGAGCATCTGTTCGTACTTCAAGACTTTAGTTGCAAAGATCTAATAATCTCAGAACATCACTGTGACGATTTACAAACTCTTTACCTATCTTTTTATTAAAGGAAAACTTTAATGGAAATTTATTACTTGAGCTTGTGTTTGTACTGCAGATCAGGATTTCTGCTCATAATCGTTTGGAGTAAGGTAAAACAAACAACGTGTCTGACTCATACATAATTTAACCCAAGGCGGAATATTGCATGTTTAAGTCAGAAACGCCTTTACGACATGCAGGAGTTATTAGCTATTTGTTCCAAAGCAGAAAACGCAACATGACACTGGATAGAAATTACTTTATTTGCGAAAATTTAATTTAGGTATCAAACGTGTATTTGAAATGTATTCCAGAATTATCTGCAGCGATATTTTTCAGGCCTATTGCTGACAGTCGAGACAATTCCGCGGTTTGAAACAGGTATTCCCAACCTTTCCTGTGTCTCGCATCCTAAAAAAATAGCATACCCTCTAAACAGTGCTGGAGATCAACCTTTGCACTTATGTTGGGCCAACCAGTATGTTTGCCTCTGGAGACTGTGATAATGAGAGTACCTGTTGTTAGTGAGTCATGGGGTGAGAGAACCTGCTCGTACAAAATTTGAATCCCACCACTGCCTCTAACCCCTACAAAATAAACATCTTACATGAAGATGAAGAAACCACAGTATAGTACAGCTCCGTCCAAACGAAATGTTTTGTTGGGCTACAAATTATGTGACTATTTTCGTGAGGGCCGCACATTGAATGGCATACTTTCATTTTAGCAAACTAAATTTTATAAAGCTACTGAGAGCATTGGAATACTAACTGGAATGGTAACGACTGTATGGTACTTTTAATCGCTCCCAAACTGTAATGTCATAGGCAAATTTAGGAACAAGGGTATAGTGACAAATTAGTTTCGTGCGATGAAACACATGAGTAGAAATTGGAAAACTAGAAGTCAGTTTTCTACCGGGGTGTCAGTGGACACGTGAAAATCCACAAGTGCGTAGTGCATGATAAACAGACACTAAAGACCCTTGCATCGAAAACGTCGGATTTGAGATTATAAAAATAAAGACAGGCTGTCATTCTATTGCTCATAAACAAGAATGAAGACCTTACTGTGCAGCACAAAACCTTCGACTGGGCCGCGGGTTGGACATAGCTGTTACAGTACATCTGAACAACAAATTTCTTTAGCTAATTTTGGAATGAGACGGAAAGAAACGAAACTCATTTCACCAAACTCAAATACGAACAAGCAGTTCTCAAAACTTAATCTTTTCATTAATTGTAGGTACAAATAAAACAATGCCATCAAACTAAAAAGAAACACTTCAAAGCAACGTTTAAAATTTAGAATTTAAATCTAAAGATTCTTTGTTTCTCTTTCTTGCTTATGAGTTGGTCAGATCGTAGTACGTTTCTGCTGATAGCGTCTGGATATTAGTCTGCGGATTCATCGGTTTTCAGATTTTGTCTTCAATCACGAAAGAACACTAAATTCAGCCTCACACGAGTATTTCGTCGCAAATGAGATAGGAAGGCAAGTGCTTTTTCACAAGTCTCCCTCTGAGAATCCAAAGCATTTCACGGCAGTGATGCCAAGCTGCTGGAAATCCATCCTACACTAATCCCAACCACGAACTATTGCAAGCAAACTTAGTACATCACAATGGGCATTTCCTCCTTAACCCTGCTCAGGTAACCTCTGCCCAGTTTGGGCAAACGGTTCTTCTACTTAAATTAAAAATTAGTTAATGTTCACGTAGAAAGCTGGTTCTTTCAGTAGCTGCATTTTTTTAGACGCTTTTTCCGGCAGTGCTATCGAAATCTGCACAAGTTTTGTAGTTTTCGATGGGGAACAAAAATTTGCCCAAACTGACCCATGATTACCTGAGGTGCAACAAAATCCTTCACAAAAATCCCTCCTAGGGTAACTTTGACCAATTTCGGCAAAAGGAGTTGGTGCATGTACGTTCACTAGCAAGCCATGCCAGCGACCTTTCTCCGAAGCCAGCAAGGGAGTAGATCACGCGAGTGCAAGCCCTGACGACACAGATCAATTTGGCGTGAATGGCTCCTCAGCTCGTGATTTTTATTGAGAAACAGGCAGGAGAATGTAACACCTTCTCTGTCAGAGGAAAGAAATTGGAGCCAGAAAGGGCCTGCATCTTGTGTGTGCACTTGTGATGAAAGGTCAAACCATTTTATTGAGGACATGATGAAGCTTGTGCTTATATTTAATTGAAGTTTCTAGAACTCTGGCTTAGCCAAAACAGGCTTGCTCTTGTTGTGTGTGCACTTGTGGTAAAAGGCCAAAGCATGTCATAGAGCAGTGCTTCTCAACCTTTTTGATGTCACGGCCCACTTTTCGCCGAGACTTTGATTTTGGGCCCACTTCACGAAACATTTGCTTCAGAACTCATGACTAGGCGTAATTATAGTGATGAAACAATCCTCACACTAACTATATCGTCGGGTACGCGTGACCTGAAATCACAACCTTTCCGCTACACTGCAAAATCTAAGAGCGAGTGCGACCGCAGCCGCATCTGTCAGCAAGTCGCACAAAAAATGAAGCTACTGAAGCGTGGAAAGCGCTCCAACAGGTCCTTGCGTATGTAACACGTGGTCACCGCACTTGCCGCGATCAATCTGATTGCCCAACAATTGTCGTAAAGTATTTGCCCATTTTGGGCCAGTTTACCTTATGTTCCTGATTTTCGTAAAAAAATTGCGCATTTTGGACAAGGTTGATTAATGCGGCTGAAAATTGCCATGAAAATAGAAAAATTTCATGTCTCAACCTAATTTACTTTTATTGCAGATAGAACCGCAAGCTTGAAATGAGGTTCTGTTTTAACCTTAAACCGACCACCAATGACGTCTATTGGCGGAATTTTCGGATTTTTCTTTACTTTTTTTTCATTTGTTAAGAGCACTTCCTTGATTTTTATTTGGAAAATTGCTTTTGTTCTTCATCACATAAAAAAATTTCCAAAATCAACACGTTTTTTTTCTGATCGGATGAGCTTGAGAAGACTTGCTAATTGTACAAATACCCGCGCGCGCGTCTAAACCTGACAGTTAGTCCAGTATAAGCGGATAAACAAAATCTGCCCATTTTGGGCAAGGACAACAACGGTGTTTGTGTTTAGAGTTTACCTGAGCAGGGTTAAACGGTGAAGGTTTCGTGGCCATATATTCATTCGTCGATGCACGGGCGTCAGTGGAGATACAATTCATAATTGTAAAAACTACAGTGGCGTACAATCGCAAACATTTCAGCACCGTCACGCATAAGATATTGTAGTTCAATCAGTAATAAATTTAAACGTTGTTGTTTGCTAATCTGTTTTGTATTTTGGCAGTGCTGCACTACCAATACCCTGTTGGCTTATGTTGTGCATAAGATTATGATGTTACAGCACATTATATCCTGGATTCTATTTTACTTGAGTTTATACTTCACGCCGGGTCGGCTCTCAAATCCAGGTTTTGCGATTTCCTCACTTCCTGCATGCACCAGTTTAAAATCCCCAGGACTTGGAGAAGAACACCCTAAACCGGCGATCCGATCCCTAAACCGGAAAAGCCGTTGGGGGACCCAAAGAGCTATCGCCCTATGTCTTTGCTGTGGGTCCCCTTCAAGATCCTCGAGAGACTCAACTACGCTCATGTCGAACCAACCATCGACCCACTACTCCCGCAGGAACAAGCGAGCTCGACACCGGAGGTCGACCGTAGATCAGGTCATCCTGCTGACGCACAAATGGGGTATGTCCCTCTCTGTTGCCTGTGAGTGTGGTGCAGAAGCACAAACCGTCGACCATGTTGACTCGAATGTCCAATCGACCTCCCCATGGACTACACGGCCTGACTGTTGTGGTGATGAGACAATTGAATGGCTGCTCAACACCTGTCCCGAGATCTAGTGCGGCCAAGCAGTGGATTGAAAGAACTGGCTCAAACGACGACGAACACATTATTTCCACGTTCCACAGTGTATAAATTTTTTAAGGCTGACCTAGCCCCACCTCAAACCTCACCGTTTGGAACCGCTGGGTTAAACGCTTAAATTCATTTACATATAATTTTGATATATGGCCAAATTGAAGTTTTGCACCCGCTGAAAGGTTATACCGCACCGCAAGGGGGGGCAGCACTCTTGGTTCAGCGTTTGCCTAAAAAAACAAAAACATTCATAACAACATTCATAACTGGATTAGGTGACTGATCGAGTCGGTTGAGCAACTTTTGTATGTTTCATTGTCGTGTTGCAAAATGTTTCCTCACTTCTTTTAGAGTCAGGAAATCCATCACTCCATTGATCGTGCCACCTGTACAGCAAAACTCCTTCAACAAACCCCTTAATGTACTTTACATTGTACAGGAAGAGTATCTATAGCAGTAGTTCCCAAAGTGTAGGTCGCGACCCAAATAAGGGTCGCGAAGGTAAAAAGTGGGTCGCGGCAAGGCGATCCAGTCTAAACCCGGTTGCGTATTTTCAACATTGCCGCTGTTTGTCTGTGTCTGACTGTAGTGAAGGTTCTTGTGAAAATGTAGACTGCTGGCATTGAAATCAAACATAGCAACTTGCTGCCAACAATCATCCAAAATTTCAGTATTTTTTCATACGTTGTTTGAGGCTTGGGTCGCGTGGTATTCACCAAACTCAGATTGGGGTCGCGCTCAAACACATTGGGAACCGGTTACCCATAGGAAGCGTTTAGGTAAACATTTTAATGTTCACGATTAGGCGTTTGGACATACAGTATTCTTTTAAATTTGTTATTTACAACAAAAATATTCTACAGCTGGCCACTGATTTTTACGTGATGGAAATTTAAATTTGAAGATCAAGCCCCAGTATTTGGCCGGCACTAAACTTTGTGTGTGTATAATGAGGAGAATGAGGTTCACCGATTGTTATGCAATCACAATCACACGTTTTCCGTAATAGGTCAATATTAGTCCCAAGTTTGCTTTACGATTTGTGTTGAACAATTAAGATATAAATTATTATTAGCTTATTTGATAACTGTGTTGCAGTCTTGTTTTATTATAGATTAATTTTATTGAGTAAATGGTTACCTGCGGAGTAAACATGTTATTTTTGTTTTTCTAAAACATTTGAATAAATCATAATCTAAATTCGCTTAAACTTCTTTATCAAAACCTTAATATTTTAAACAGTGCACCACATATTTCAGTTATTTTTGTACTTATGACCAGACACGAAATCACAAAAACAACGACTAAAGATTTGTAAGAGGAAATGGAATGGCAGTTATGCGTGAAAATGTTTAGTAACATGTCAATTGAAAACTCGAGGGTTGCTACAAGTTTCCGAGGAATCGGCCGACCGGCATCTCCCTTCATAACTTCTTGATGATTTGGACAAGTACATATTTACACATAACCGGGTAAGTGATGCAGTTGATTGAGCACGCGCAATCGAACCTGGTAGGCTGGATTGAGTCACGCCGACGACATGAAGAAACGGTATGCGCAGGGGTGTAGTCCTAAAAAAAGAGGTGTTGGAACGCCGTTCCCACACCAAATAAAAAGTAATACTGCATCAAATAGTTCGATCAATGTGAGCATTCGCCTAAAAGAATTTCCACACTGGATCTTCCTGTGTCACTGTAGACTTTTGGCTAGCAGCGCGAATCTGCGTGTCGCTAGCATATCTGCGAGATCGCAGCCATGTTTTAATGTAATCGTTTGGATCCCACATTGTTAACGGAAGTCAACAGTTTAATGAACATTAGGTTTGCTGACATTCTGTATGAGAAGCCTTGATCTAATGTCAGAAAGTATCAAGTTCATGCTGCTAAATACTCTCTCACACTCTGAAGAGCTGCAAGCAGTTACTTTTGCACAATTCAACAACGGCTTGAGATCCTTTGGCAGACACTTTCCACCGTTGTCTAGATAATCTTGAAACGCTGTGATTGCTTTCAAAAAGTTAAGCTGGAATTTCTCAGAAAGTGACCGGATTTCGTTTCTACCATAAAATGGCGGTATAATGCTTGGCCAACTGTCCACTTTCAATGCACTCAGCTCGGAGATAATTGTGTTTGTAATCGGAGACATCATTCTGGCTCTTATTCTGTCAACTAAACTTGTAAGAAATTGTTCATAGCGAATGGTTATCATTCTTCGGTTGTCTGTCAATTTCACTGATTTAAATTTCATCTCTTCAAGTGCCTGCGCCACTTCTAAATATTTTTCAACTTTCCTTTCTTTCATGGATTCTGTGTAGCTGATAGAACGACGAATCGACTCATCGGCATACACCAACGTTGTGTCGCGTTTTTGCAATGCCTTTGAGGTAATTGCTAGCTCTTCTAGTACATTTCTAGTACATCATACCTGAATGCCAAGTCCTGAAAAAACTGTTTTGAAGCCATTCACTGGAGCAGACCATGAAACTTTGATTGCTCACGTTTGGACCGAGTCCCATCGTTCCTACCGGTATCAAAATGATGGCAGAGGGCTTCAAAATCATTCCATGCAGCTGACACGGTTTTGAATGAACTGGCCACCCAACGCGTGTCGAGACACTTCCCAATTTTCAGTCTCTTTCCCAAGTCCTCTCGAAAGTTTTTCCAACTATCTCTGATTGTTTGGGGACTGGCTGTACAGAGAGTATGAATTGCCCATGAACGCTTGAAAGTGGTTACAGGTGGCGGAACCGGGGGGGCCGCATGGGCCTGGACCCCCACTTTTTTACCTAGATATCGTAAGTTTAAGTGACATAATTAGTATTGGGTCCAGTGATAAAGTAAATCGTTCAATGAAAAAAATGTTGCAGAATTTTGGCAGTTTGTCGATATTATTTCTAACATACTATTTGTGATTTGGCAGGATTTCGTAATTGTTTGGCAGAATACACCGTGCGCAGTCTGTCACCCTGCTGCGGATTGCTCACCACATTGGTGTTGTTGAACAGTGTTGCCAGACAGTGTAATACAACACAATTTTTAAAAAAATGGTGTCATTTTACATGCTTGTGCGCAAGGGCGTCGGAAGGAGTTTTTCCATGGGGGGCCACTAGTGGATTTTTCCAAAAGTTTTTCTACGGGGGCGAAAAGTGGTGAAATTTGGGTTTTACCACTCGAAATTAAGAAAACAGCATTTTTTGCTGAAATTTGAAATTCCTGCCCCTCTTCCGACACCCATATCCTTGTGTGCAGGAAATGTTTGTGCCACACCATTAAAAAAATTGGGTAATTTGAAGCGTTTCAACACAATTCCAATTTCAAATAGTGAAATTTTACTGAATCTTATACGCAAAATTAAATATTTGATAGATCAATATCACTTGTGTTTTTGTTTTTGCATTGGCAACGTTAAATAGCTATATTTCTGCATTGGCAACACAGTTGGCATCCTTACGGACAATTTGCTAGTTGCTACGTATGTTTTGTCTTGTCTTTGCATTCCGGTATCTAAAGCAGTTGTAGAATGAGTATTCAGTCATGATACTTCTGTGTTCAAGATGAGGAAAAGTTGTGATTTTGAATGTGATTAAGACAGGTATCAATGCTGTGTCATTTTTGCCTGTTTTTTAAAGCTGTGTTCTTGGTTTGTTTAACAGCCCAGTGGCTACTCCAGCATACGGGCTCCTCGGGCTTAGCCCGAGTTTTCGATTACGACTACATCGGAGAACGCAAGCTTGCATACTTTTTATGTTTGTTCCACCACCCACGGTCCCACTTAACTAAGTTTTTACCCCGGCTCTTTTCATTTGGCCTTGCCACTGTTCTATATTTTCGTTCCATGTCTGGCCTTTCACGTTCATGTTGCAGGTGACCTGAATAAAACAATATCGTTCGTAATAGCAGTGGTGGGTTTAAGGTTGGGGGGGCCCGAGGCAAGACTAAAAAGGGGGGCCCCTCTGATGACGTCATCATACTCAGCCAACCGTGATAAGCACTTTG
>JGI24159J19872_10010449_pt1 | contig 12177 bp, 9 predicted proteins | sample Ectturendosymbi4_FD_19872 | JGI IMG/M metagenome (IMG submission 19872)
CCGGGCTGCATACGTCACAACACGCCGGGCTGCATACGTCACAACACGCCGGGCTGCATACGTCACAACACGTGGTTTTTCGCACGTAAGATTGTAGACATGGGGACAAAATAACAACACAAGTTTTTTTTTGAGGAAGCAGAGCTAAGGTCAAGTTGAAAAAGCCCGGTAATGAACATTAAAGACTGAAAATAGTTCGTTACTGCTCCGCTGTGNCTTGTATTTACATTTGGGCAACTGGCAACGGCGCCCTGCCNACCACAGTAGCGGCGGCAGGAAGCATGGATGGACTACATCACATATGACAACCACTGTGGCAACCCCCCCAACAAACCTGTCGCCTTCCGGATCGATGACGTTTTCTTCAGCTTGTCAATCGACGCGTACTCCGCGGCCCCGTACTTATCGTTACCGGGGGAGTTGCCAGGGGGAGAAGCGGGCTCAGCAGCAGCTGGAATGCCGGCCTCTGGCTGGTCCGGCCGCTCCGTTGACATCTGCGGAGTGAACACGCCAAGCACTGAGCAAGAGAACTACAGCCAGCTGCTGCGTTCGGCGTGCAACAGCTGCGTGGCCTCGCGATAAAATTATGCCAGACGATTCCTCGTGCGTGAATAACACATTGCAGGGTGTGCAAATGCGCGCAGGCGTGACACCGACCAGACCCTGACCACCAAAACATTTGTAGCTGCGTTTATTTTTTCGATCATGGACCGAATCTTTCTTGAAATGACCGAAAAAAATTCAGTCAATTCGATCATAATGTCTGAAAATGGGCTAATGAATTCCGTTACGGCGAGTTTTAAAACTAGTACGGGACAAATGACCGAAAAGTCTCAGGGAAAATGGAAACCCAGATATGTCGTATCACATTCCTTTCTTCACAAGGGAATATTTCAATCGATGACTGGCACAAAATTTTAATTGAACTCGTTGAATTTTTCATCATCGCGGTTAACATCTGCAACCTTTCAAGAAAATCTTTGTCCAATGCGCAAAAATGCAGTGTCAAGTGAAAAACGTTAACTGGTCTTATGGAACGTGGGACAGAAATGATAACAATACATGGCACGACAACCAGTGTCAATGCATAGTGTGAACATGGGTTTGGCCGAGGGTTGGTCGCGTGCGGTGATGGAGCTTTTAAACATGGGAGGAAGAAATTCAAGTCTTTCCCGCTTTTGAAAATGTGGGTGGGCATACTTGGGTTCATACGAAAAGTTCGTTAAAATAAAAAGAACAATCAATTTGTCCTCTCCTTTTTTTCGAAGCGATGTCAAGCGAAATTTCTGACCTTTGCGAAATTTCTGACCAATTATTGTTTGTCAGTTGTTTTGCTTCTCAGAGTAAAGGAATAAAGTTTGGCGATTACTTTTTTGATGTGCATTGTGTAAATTAAAAGTTTTTGTTAGATGTCAGATACCCACAGCAAGCTACAGTACGGGTATAAGTATAAGCACTGAAAAACGTTGAACTTAGTCTTAGAAACAAACCCTAAGCCCTAATCATCAGTTTTCTCAGCGTATTTGAAATGTAGAATATCACTCTGTGTATGCGCACATGGCGTGAGTCTGAAATTTCGCTTGACAGCGGAAACAGGAATTTGCACGACAGGTCTGTCGTTACCTTTTTCCAGTTTTCTGCAGACAGACTCGTTGTCGATATAAAGAAGGGGTCTCCAACCACGGCACGCGGGCTATTTCATCCGGCCGCAGACATTTTGTCAAAAATGAAGAAATAAAATATTTTCGAAACGTTTGTTGATTTGGTAGAATATAACATATCCTAAAACAATCACATTACGTAAAATGTCCGGCCGCCGAACTTTTGTGAAGTGGCTCATGTGACTCTCTGGCAAAAAGAGTTTGGAGATCCCTGGCATGAAGCAACAGACGCATCGCCGAGACACAGTCCCATAAGCAAGGGCATATGTAGTCGGCCTATCAATGCACCCAACGTAATCAGGAATAGTAGCAGCAGTCAAAGCACAAGATTCCGTTTTTCTTCGCTCACCACACGCCAAAGATGAAGTAGAACCTGGGTTGGAACAAACTTCAAAACTTGTTTCCACACTCGTAACAACGATCGCCAGCTTGAAATTGCGTAACACTTATTTTTTGATAGAACTGGAAACGGCCCTTTTCTAGCGTTCCAAGTTTCAGGCATTTTTATCTCAACCTGACATCGCTTGTAATCTTTATCAAAGCACTTCCAAGTTGAGAAAAAATTAAAATCCTTCGTTATATCAAAGCCTTGATGAGCGCACAGCCGCAATATTGTCAACTCTTTCTGGAAACGAGGGCCTTGCTCTCGTCTTGACGTTATGTTTGCTGCAGTGGTCTTCTCCGCAAAACGAAAACGTGTTTGCAGGATTTTAAAAATATAAAAAATCGATCTGAAGAATGAGCGGATTCGGGTTGATTCACAAAAAGCAAAGATTTAATAAACAACCGTTACCCGGATGGGTGTGCGACTGCAAACATGAACTTGCTACCTTGACAACGACCACAGGAAAAAGGGTATACAAACCTTAACTGACTGGGTTGTGCTGTCATCCACTTGTGCATACACGCCGTCCACATCCTCCGGTTCGACGTCTCCCACCTTCAAGATCAACAAGTGCACCACAAGCAATCAGCCTTTTGCTATCTCCTTAAACTCGACATAACGTCTTAAGCGGGTGGCCGCGAGCACCAAGTTTCGGGCAGGCAAGCAAAACGCGTAGTCGTTGTGCACGAATGCAACCGTTGGCCAATTTGTGATTGTTAACCATTTCTGGCACTCTAACACACGTTTTTGACTGAAACACCAAAATACCATATTTTTTAACGAAAGGCAGTCGACGCCAAACTATAAAAACTGCAACAAATCTCCATCTTGTCCCATCTGAAAAAGCAGATGTTACAAGACACAGACCAGGCTGATGATGCTAAGAAAGAACACAAATCCAACAGATCAAATTTTCATGTCTTGTTTGAGACCAACTTAACATGGAGTAACCTGGCAAACACCTTATTGCAAACGGTTGACCTCCACAACCTTCGAGTGGCTGTCATGGGAGCCCAATTGAAGCATTTGCGATTAAAATCAGTCGTCGTATTTTGGAATCACATTCACTACCATAAAACGATAGTCATTAAAATATTCTCGTAATGCACAAACCGCTAAATCAACGATGTAGATAGCTCAAAAACAACAAAAGTTTTCATCGAGAACTCCTGCACACAGACCTTAGCATAGAACGAAGAGTCACCGCTCCCCTCCGTAATGTCAAGAGTGCGTATCTTCAACCGTCGGTTGTTACTATCATCCACTCTCGCATACATGTCTTCATCAGCGTCAGGACCATCCTATCAGAACGATCTGATGCTTAGCGATGCGGCAGAGTATAAGCCTAACATTGCCTATCCACAAAACCAGCCGTGTATTTCATGACAGAAGGTATTGCTACAATGCTGCGGGTTTTCCCAGCATGCACACTAAGCATTGCATGGCAAGACGTGTTGTGATTGCAAGGCACTTCTCATTCAGTTTCGCTTCTCTTCATTTACACTGAAACAGAACGGGTGCTGTCTTCAAAATGATGCTTCTGTACAACGGAACAGCCTCACCGAGGGTTTTTCATATGCAAACAACACGAGGACGTTGTCTGTGCCGCACAGTTACAGTTCATGCGAGTGTCCTCCGCAGACAACAAATGTACTTACAGTGACCTGCACGGAATGTTGCTGCTCCGACGAATCGGCGATGCCTCCAGGAGGAGGAGTGGGGAGTCTCCTCCCCTTCGGACTGTGATGATTAACTCCTGGGCTGCCGCCTGTCGAACAAGATCTATATTTGTGACTGGACAAAATAAATTAATTTTCAGCCGAACCTTTAATAAACGTGCGTCAGAAATAATAGTGAAAAAATGCGAAACAGTAACTAATGAAATCATTAATTCATTAATGTATGAGCTTCACTTATGTCAAAAAAGTTCTGCATGGTCTGCAATGCACCAAGTCTATCTGACCAGCAAAAACCACGCAAAATGAGTAGTGCTCAGCTCACTGATAGGAAGAATAGTACTCACTAATATCCCCAACATCTAAGGGTATTGAGATTAGATTCAACAGTGTTTGGAAGGTAAGTCCAAATCCGGACTCAAGTCCTCATTCTAAGAACTTGGATGCTTCCAAGTCCAAGACTTCTCTATGCCTCTAACATGTTGTTTAAAATTCGTAAATTTGTTCCCATTCACGTTTTGAGATTATTATACTTTAGTTTCGTTCATCACTTACAATATTGCGTTATTTCATGAGGTACAGCCAATAACCCAATCTGTTCAAGCACTGTCAGTATTGCAAAACAACACATTGCGGATAATGACTTTTAGCAAACATAGATTTCACATAACTCCTTTCTACAAGAACTTACAAAATTTAAACTCAATGATATTAATCAATTTGCATTAGCAAAATTTCACCACAAAAAATTTCCAAAAATGTGCATGATTTTTTTCAAGAGAATTCTTCTGTTTATCACACCAGGTTTACCAATAAGGAAAATTGCTCTATTCATCGAGTTTCAAGCAACGCCGGTAAAAATCAATTTCGTATTGGGGAGCTTCTCTCTGGAATAAGGTGGAACAAAATTTAAAGGCTTTTAAACCCTTAAGTACTTTTTGCAATCAATTACAAGAGTAGGTATTTTTACAGTATTAAGTAAGCAAAAAAAATTTCATTTTCATTTGCTCCTATTAAATTTCATTAAGTATTACTTGTACTTTTTTGTGTTTTGTTTCTTCGTAATTTTTTCTGTGTTTTGGAACGTGTGAGTATGTATTCTATTACTATCCACACATGGGTCTTATAAGACGTGTCATACGACATCTTGACCAGATAGCCTTAGGATTTGTCGATGTCCGAGCTTCGGAAAACAAAATAACCGAACATACACAGCAAAGACAGTATTTTCGTGTTTTGCTGTCAACTGTAGCCCTTGCTAAGTATTATTTTCAATTTTCTTCGTATTTCTGTGAATATGTATACATCACACACCGTCGCTAAACACATCTCTCTCTTCTATCGCATCCATTGACCTTTGTAGCAACCCCTCGATTTGAACCCGAGTTTGACATTTCCACTTCTGACTACGCACCCCACATTCGCAATTACAAACAAAACTTAAACCTTTAGAAGTGACTATACTGAAACGGCAACAACTATCGAAACGTATTTCACACTTGGTCTGCCAATTACAAAACGCTTTGTAAAAAAAAAAGAAAACAGCTTCAAAACTTTCACCCTTTTTACATTAACTAGGTGTTATTTTAAAAAAAACAGGCTAAACCAAGGTTTTTTAAGGTGTTTTAGGGACCCGATTCGGGTCCCTAGAATCAGCGAAAATGATCATGGGGTCCCTAGAATCAGAGAAATCGGGTCCCTACAGGTCCATACCGGGTACCTAACATTTTCCTTAAAAAAAACCTGGGCTACACTTTACGGAGCAACAATGAACATTGAAACAATTACATCACAAAAACGAATTATGTTTGAGGCGTTAAATACCGCGCAGTTCACTTTGATTTTCGTTGGCAACAAATCCCACGCACTGTGGACCCGTGCGTCGACACTGCACAAGCAGCAAGTTTCGGAGCCCTATTAGAAGCAACCGGTCATATCGGGTTAAAACCAGCGCTGCTTATATGACGAAAACCGTACGTTTTTAATATTTAATGCTTAGGCAACGCATTTCTTATGAAGCACAACGCATCGATTCGTAGCAAAGAGTCCACACGCACCGAATGTCCTTTCTGTTTCCACAGAAGCGGGCTGGATAGTGAACTTCATAGTGAGTTTGAAGATTTGCAAGGCGTTAAAAAGTGTAACGTTTAGTAACGTTACTTTTTCGTGCGGTTAACCGACAGAAATATATCCGGATATCGGATAGCAAAAAAACACACGGTTATCCAGTTAACCTTTATCCGGATAATACAACCGTAGTATCCAGATTGACGAAAATTTGACTAAGGGGTATGAGGCATTAAAACTTTAAGGACCACTGGTTTATTATCAATAAGAAAAATAAGTTACCATAGACACAGCAATACGATTTCAATGCGATGCACATAAGACACTGGAACAGTGAGTAAAGCCATGCTGAATTTTCTTAATAAAATTCCCGATTCAGCCAAATTTAGCATAAAATGCCACAAATCTTTAGGCCCAGTTTCAGAAAGATGCATATCTCATGAAATGAAATACTGCACTTTCTATTTACAAAATGCCATAAACTCTTCCTTCGGGAGTTGTGACCAATAGTAGAAACTTCTTCAGAGTACAACACAGACCGAGTGATTTTTATATTTACCCAAAGGACGCACACAAATTTGAGCAGCATAGTTATGCACACCACGTAACGGGTGTGTTTAACATTAACGCAGCCAGGACATACCTCCAGCAGAAAGGTCACTTAGTGAACCACTGTGTTGAGTGTTGCTTGTTCGAACAGAATGTGTGTCATGGCCACTCACAGGAAGCTGAGGCAACTCACGACTTGTTTGAGCTGCAAACCATAAAGGTCTTGTTACGTTCGTATCCCATTCAGTTTTTATGTCATTCCATGCTTTGTGATCAACTTCTTTGGAGACAAAGCAACAATCAAGAGAACATCATCCAACAGTAACAACTAGCTCACATAAATTGTGACAAAATACATTGCTCAAGCTTTCCATTTCGTTATTTTAATGGATGGCAAATGTCCATTGATGCAACCCGTTTCTGCTTTCTTCATAGACAGTATGGACCTGATCATGAGTTGAAGCAGTTGAGAAAATAATGGTTTTATTGCATATCTCAACCCCATGAGACAATTAACAACACTCACTAAATTATAATCACATGCGAATCAACACAAAAGTATTGTATTAGTTCGTAGTGACTGGCAAGATATGGCCAAAAAACACAAATTAATTAACTAATCCCCTATGGATCATTAGGGGATGAATCAACAATGGTTTTCTGGCCACACCTTGCCAACCACAAGTGCTAGAAGGCAATCAAGGGCTCTAAATACACGGATTTTCCATCTGGTTTGTTTTAAAAGAAAAAATGAAGAAATCGCCCCTTTAACTCTTTTCTCAGGACCCCATAGTGTCATCTTAAACTCCTTCGAACCTCACCCACGCGTGACATCACCCCCTAAACATTTTAAACCAAAAATGCCAGGATGTTTTTAAATTGAAGCTAGGATACTTTCTGCTTTTTTACAAGGTTTGAACAATTCTCTAGCTCTATTGGTTGGCAAGTTATGCCTGGTAAAGTCCAAGCTGATATATCTGTTTCTGCGGTCCTGTTCAGAAAACTATTGTACAATTCCATAAAAGTCACATGTAAAAAAATACAAAGATTGTAGCATTCAAATCAATCCCATATTAATAGCTTGTCATGCTAAAAGGTTGATCTACATGAATCAACAAACAGCAAAACTTTACATTTGTAATTAAGAATTGCCTATTTTTTGTCCTACATTCCTATTTAATGATGCCTTTAACCCTCCACAGGAACTTTAGTAAAGAAAAGGTATAGGACAGTTATTCAACCATTTCTATTTGTTTTGGCTAATCCATTTTCATCAGTTTTATCCATTAATTTTAATCATCCGCCTGTTATTCATCTTTACTAGCACTATGCATTGATACAATATATATTTACACGCATGTATAATTAATGTTGCTTTTAGCATAATCAAGTTTATCAAGAAGAAGTGTATTTTATCCACAAGGAGTGTGTGTTTCAACGTTTCATTGATGAAATTCTTGAGTAGGATTTGAGATTCATACAAAAAAACTTTGTTTCTATGCTGGGTTTTAGTGGAAAATGTTAATATTGTTTCAACATGTCTGTATTTGCTCTACTATCTGGCTTCTAGGGTAGATATCATTTTGCAAGTGCTTTGCCAAGTATCCTTAGTCTTTTGCTACAGCTTCGTATATACTGCAGTATACCAGTTTATTTCATGTTTGAGAACTGCGCCATGGGCAGAATTTCATTTGAGCTCAATACTCAAATGAGCTGAAATAACAAATGAATAACTATGAGCACAACATGAGCACACCAAAAATTGTAAGAGAAAAACTTTGCAAGCAACAAAGTAATATAAATCAGCTTAGCTTGCAAAAACACATAAATCAAGAGCAGCGACAAGGAACTAAGAATCTAGGGTGTTTAAATCCATTGCTAAACTCAAGTTCCATCATACATCTCTTTCTATCACAAATCTCTGTAGAAAATGACAAATTTATGAGACAGAGGTTTAACATGCCACAAATCAAGCAAAGCAGCTATGATGCAAAATTTTTGGTTAACCTCATTGCAATAGAGCATTTTAATCCTGTGTCAAAGTTCTAATGCAAAGTCATGATTACAATGCATGAAAAACGTGTTTCAGTTTCAGTTTCAAACCACTTGCACAAACATTGCACACTTTTTTAGATTCACAGCTAAGGGTGCAACACGAGAAATTAGCATGTACAGCAAAAGAGGCATGCACTGGTTCAAGTCACCAAATGATCATCAGCAGTTTACCATTGCTATCTCCATTTGCTAACGCACACTTATTTGATTATATAATTTTTTCATTTGTGCACTTTTTCCCTTAATGCTGGTTGTATCTACCACACTCACCAGCAACACCTAAAGTGGTGCTGATGATTTTAAATCAACTCACAGCCATGTTCACCACAAAGAACCTACTACTTGTCACCTTTTTTAACGAGTTATTTTGAACAGAACATGAATGACTTCACCATTTTATCCAAACCTCCCTGTGAAACATCACAGAACACAGCACTGAAAACAGGTGAAAAGCTCTCAGAAGAAACAGACAGCATTTACTTTCAAGAAAAAATGCAAAAGAACGAAGGGGAGTTAACGAACACCTTCCATTAAACCTGTGTAGTACTGCATTAGTGCAAAGGCAAGTTTTAGACATATATACATGAAAACATGTTTCAGAACAGAAGTGATTCCTCATGAAAAGCACTTGCAGCATAAGGCTTGTAAAGTTGATTACTACTAGATTAACCACAAACCATCTGAAAATTTTTGACTTTGACCTGAGGTAGCAGGTTAACAATTTATTTTTCGTTTTTATCCTAATAAAAATGTATTGACACTGAGCCAAACAACACATAGGTGGTGTTTCAATTAAATTTTAAATGACTGTGGCTACACTAACATAAAAAGCTATGTTGCACACTAGAAACTCCACCTGGTTCGAAAACAAATTTGCATTCACATGGTTTCTACATGATTTACAAATTGATGAAAGGTCCTCTAATGAACCCTAAAGTAGGTCTAAGTTCACAAAACTACATTAGCGATTATCACAAGAAACATACTTTGGCATGGATTCAAAAATATTTTAATCTCTGTTGCTCCCACACAATCAGTGCTTTTGTCTTTAAATTTCAGAATGAAAAATAATGATAGATTTACCTTCCAAGATATGCATTAGAATACCCATGAAAATTTTAACAGAGGTTTCTGAAAAATATACACTGGTGTAGCACTGAGTTTTGCCATCTCTATATAAACTACTTACATGATGAGTGTGGTCGTCGTTTGTCACTGCTGTTGTGTGTGAACACTTTGGCTTGTTCATGATCATGGTTTGATGCCTCAGATGGCTGCTCTCCACCATCTCTCTCAATATCAGATGAACTTCTCTGAGTGTACCTCACACTGGCAACTTTGGGTAATTTCCTGCTGAAAACAATTTGTTCATATCAAATAAACATGGACTTGCATCAGAACCCATGTGCATTTTCCAATTCATGTTTTTATATATATTTATTTATGATAGACTCAAGATCCATGTCAAATGGGTTGGTAACAATAGTAAAAAAAGAAAACAAACTTTTACTTAACACTTTCATTACTAGGTGGTTTCATTACTAGGAGCTCAGTATCCAGTACAATCCCCAGATATTTGTACCAGTTAACAGATTTTACATTTTGACCACCCAGTATCAGTAATGGGGTGCCTGTGCTTTTTATCCTCTTTGCCTTAACATCATACAAACAGTCTTGTTGCAGATGAAAATATTCCCATGCAATTCTGCAAGCCTGACACATCTAGTATTCTTTGCAACCAACGTACACTTCGACAAAGCACACACATATCATCAGCAAACATCAAGTGATTTAATAAGACTACACCAACATAACACCCTGCTTTAATGTTGTTTGGTTCATTGGATAAATCATCTAAATAAACAGCAAACAGCTTTGAACAGCTCTCTAGCTCAACTGACTGGTGGTCATGGTGGTGCAAAGTGACTTGGCCAATGTAGATCTACGTTGGAGGTTTGCTCACTGTTCTCAGGTGATGTAAATCTACATTTTAACATTAGAAAGTTCCTGCCAGCGTAACATTTGCATTTGTGTTAAATTTTGTTGTTGGAAACGGTCTAAATATGTGGTTGTTACTGAGTATAAGTAACATTAGGAATTGGAGTGGGAATCCAAACTCTATGTGGTCCAGAAACTGTTTGAAAGCATGGTACTTTTGAAGTGGTCTACCCAGGTGGGACCAGGTCCAGTGGACCAGATTATGTATACTGTGTTGTTAGACTTTCTGCATCTTTTGAGAAACATGTACTTGTATTTTCATTATGGTTGCGTGCTTTGATGCAGTCAGGTTGTTTGTATTCGTCCCTATTCTTTGAACACTACAATCGCATTTTACTTTGTCAATGAGTGCTCAAACATTACGGTGTCTGTTTGATTGATGCCGTGTCATGTCACAATGCATTCACAGTTTACCTAGACTTGACCAGTTTAAGAATTGGTGCCCTACTCCGAAGTAGTGTTTGTAACAAGTGTTACATGTTAGCTAACAATAGTGTTAAGAATGTGTCTGTAACCTGTGGTTCTGCTTTCAACGCAGTTGTAGAAAGTGTCTGAACTCGTGCTTATGCCAGCTCCAATGCCTTGTAAAACGTACTGTTTTGTCTGTTTTTTATCGATCTGCTTTATGCTGACTGTGTGTGAGCTTATACTATGGACGTTGTGTCTGCTCACAACTAAATAAGTTAAATTAAAAAGCATTTGATCCAAGAATCAAAAGATGAAATTAAATGCTTACTCTTTTCGTCTTGTGCATAGCATGAGAAGAATTATCATCAAAAACAAAGTTCCAAATGCAGTGAGCACAAGCATCCCTCACTTCATGTATTTTCCAAACAATGTTACAATGTTCATTGCATACCAGGCTTACAACTGAAGTAAGACTCAATTTTCCTATATATACACAAGCATTTTGTCTGAAAAATAACAAAAATTTAAATAACAAGAAATTAAAAAATTTGCGAAAAAATACATTTTCCACTACCGATTTCATGTACAGTACATAAGCATGCATATAGATTAGTTACTTGGTGACAAAAACCTTAAGAGGGAAAAGTTATTGGCAATTCTAAACAACATGACAAAACTATGAAATTCTGACAACATAATAAACCATGTTAGAAACAATATACATATGAATGCCATCTTCTAGAATCCACTACCTTGTCATTACTAGATGCAAGCAAAACTGTACGGACTGTAAAGTTCATACACTACCAGACATACACAAATCTGCTTTGTAAGATATTGTGTTTCATGGTATGAGGAACTAATCTCAAACCACAATTATTTTGTTTGAAAGTGTGCCAATAATCTGGCTGTTTACTAACCTCAATCTCGGTCCCTGAACATTATGACTAGCAATTGCTTGGTTTACCTCTGCATCCAGATGCCACCCTTCTGCTGAATTAAAAAATAGAGGACTTAACTCCTTGGCGTCCGCTAGGATTCAGCGATTTTCGCAAAAAAAACAGCAGTTTTCGGTTGCCTTACCAACGCCCCAGCTCCTCCGCCGATTGCACTAGAGAGCTGTTCAAAGGCTCAAACGGATCGGCCAGTCTAGTAGATTACACTCGAAAAAAAATTTTTTGCTTGGGGGGTGCAGCTTTTTTGTGAGTGACATCATAGGTGGAGGACTTTTAGGCCACCTTGGCCCACTTTGTCTGGCCCTGGGCGCCAACCGTTAGGTGGTATTTCGCTAAGTTTTTACAGGAAACTAGGCTACAATCCGAGTTTTTTCATACTTTGGATGACCTGCTGGGGTTTCGGGTTCAAAAGTTGTGATGTA
>JGI24159J19872_10010451_pt1 | contig 12174 bp, 10 predicted proteins | sample Ectturendosymbi4_FD_19872 | JGI IMG/M metagenome (IMG submission 19872)
TTTGGGGCTAAATTTTAGAAATTTGGTCCGAAATACAGTAACACGTTCAGCCCCCACAATTTTCGTTTGGCCCTTTTCCAGGATAGATTCGGCCTCTTGCAAAGATTAGATCAGACCTCCCTGGGTCCTGTCTGAGAAAACATATTTTTTCACTTTTTTGACAAATTTATTGCAGATTTTCAACAATTTCTAAATTTTGAAGGTTTTCAATTAGAAAATTTTGTAAGGATCCTTGGAGTTTGAGTTAACGTGATAAGTTCATCATAATACCTGTTACTTGCTGCAGCTGTAGAAGTGGGAACTGTTACGTTACCTAACTTACTGTAATTTAGGTGGTGCACAGGTTTGTCCGTTTTGTTCAGGTTGTTGTTGATCGCTTTAGCACTTACCAAGGATGGTAAATTTATCTCAGTTTATGGCTACACATGGAAATTAAGTTGTTTTATTACGATTTTTCATCATGTACTTGTTTTGTTGTTGGGCTACAATTGTGATTGAGGAACATTGCTATCAATAAGATTGCTAAGTATGGGTCCATATGACTTTGTAACTGCTGACAAATTTGGAAACAATGGTTGGCCCTTTTTTGGCCCCTTGTCTTAGAATTTGGCTCTTTCCTGGACTAGATTTGGCCCCTTGGCAAAAAATAGATCCGGCAATCCTGAGCTGAAGGACCTCAACTGCTGCTTGTTTTCAAGTTCTTCCAACAAAGGGAAAGGGTCAATGTGTATCCCTTCATGAAAATCACGTTTCAAATCATCTATCTTTTTATTCCGCCAGATACAGCGCGTCGGTTTAGAAAGGAGATAATGTAGTTAACACATCGATTGATTTCAAGAAAATCAAGCAGCGAAAGCATGATGACCTACTGCAAGGAGCTGAGGTGACGATGGAGAGCACACTGGCGGCAAAACAGTCGCACCCGCACAGCAGCTGCCTAACTGTTAGATGAATTCAAAAGAAGTGTTCGCAGTCGCTGCTTAAGATGTACCGATGGTCACCAGACGAGAGGATCTCGCAATAATCGTCTGCGTCTGACCTTCAACGGAACGAGTGGAGTTGCGGGCGTTAAACCAGTCAACATCGCAAGTCTCGACAGGCAGCACTGCAACGGGCATCATCTTCTGGACGCTGCAAAAATAATGAAATGCAACGTGACTGATCAGCAGGACCGTCACTAAGGGGGCGGAGGGGGGAGAATCGCCCTGGAAAAATGTGTTGGACATAGTTTGAAACGGACCTGCTAATCAGCTGACGTGTTCACGCTTTCAGGGGTTTTTAAAAGCAGAAAAATAGCTTTAGAAGTAAAAAATAGTTTTAAAAGTAGAAAAATAGCTTTGGAAGTAGAAAAAATAGCTTGCCTTGCAATTGAGCAGAAATAAGTGCGTCCATCGCTGCTCTATCGCGTTCGGCCGAGCTCATTATCTGGAAAAGAATAGAAGCTGCTTCATCCGGGTTCTTTAACCCTCGATGCCGCCCAACAACGACGACAATCAAACAGATCGAAGGAATTAAATGTGTGCCAGATAGTGATGCATTATGACCTAGCGAAACTTCAGGATTGAGAAGTCGGAACAACTCAACTGCAGTCCGGATGATAAGGCTTTGGTTCCAGAAACTTTTTCAACAAATCTACATTTTCTTCCTACCTTACCTCCGTCCTCACAGACTGGAAACATGTAATTACAGCAAGAAGAAACCCTACGATAAGGATTACTTCAAAAAAATTTGAATTGCAATATCTTCTGGCCTGACACCAAGAAAAAAATGAGGAAATAGAAACAGGCCATCACAAATATTCAATGTTTACTGGATTACCAGAAACAGAGGTCCTTCGTTTGCGCGACATATTCAGAGAGCGACTCAAGACGTGCAATAATACAACAACCTCAATTAAAACCTCGATTCAAAGGATTAACGAACATTTTAACTAAAAATTTTTAACTAAAAAAAATAACTAAAATAGGGCACTATATTTTTCTAGAACTATTCATCACGGAGCAAAACTGTTTAAAAACATTTTAAGACAAATAATCGTGATGGACAATAGAGCAAAATGTACGTGCGCTATGCTATAACGATAGCAAACACTACCGGGAAGATGGGTTGGTAAGCAACATGTAGCAAAGTGTAGATGCACAAAATTGCGCTCAAACATCATACTTCAGCATTGTAATACGAAATTCATAAAAATAACATTAACCCTTCACTTGTGTCAATAATCGTGCTTCTACTGAGTTATGAAAAGGCAGACTCAGCATATATACGTCTTTTTGACAAATTTTGTGTTAAAAAGTGCAATAGATGTTGTGTACAATTTTTTAAAGTGAATAGATATTGCCTAATGACAGTGACAGACATAGTTTACGAGGAAATAACAACCGAAGAAAACAGACAGCAGCATGAACTTCTTGCATCCACAACTCACCTTGGTTGAAGGTACCGCATCTACGAGTTGATTAAATGCCAAGAACTGATCGGAGATTCCAGGCATGACGGAAGACAACGACGAGTTGCTCGGCGCCCGCGAACCAGACGAACCGGATAGTGACGCAGAAGCGAACTGACTTCCGATCGGGAACGAGGCCGTCGGATGGAAAGTGTACAACGAACTGAACGCGGCGGCGGCTGCCGAGTTCGTCGCGCTGGAACGAGCTGTTGGGGAGGACGACACAAGCAGAGGCGGTCCAGAGCTCACCGTTTGAGGTGAAGTTCTGGATTTGGGGTGAAATGCGTTATGCGGCGCGTCTCCTGGGCCTCGAGTGGAAGGCGGCGTCATTAGGAACGGACTGGAAGCATCGGAGGTAACGAATGGCTGACTCTTATGATGCATTTTGCTTTTGTTTGCGCTGGCAGACGACGAATTACTAGTTACTGGTTCGAGAAAACCACCGCTTCCGTTCATAGGGATCTTGAAAATGTCTGCGTTATTATTTGAATGAGATGCACGTGAAGAGGATTTTGCTACAACCTGGTTTGGCCGCGTGCTCTCGTTGGTGGCGTGCAAACCCGTTGTTTGCTTAGGGGTGTACGAAAGTACCCCTTTCTTGGGAACCGGGGGTCGGAGGTGCTCGGTGTTGGGCGGTGGGGAGTTTTTTGTCGTGTTTTGAGCGAAAGTCGGGAAATTGCCGGAAGACTGCATCGCTGACAAAAAGCTGTGCAGCTCTTCCACTGACGGTCCTGCCGGTGAAGACGTCGGCAGCACGGCGGGATAACCCAAGCCGGGCAGCATGGCGAACATGCGGCTGTCAACGGGGAGTTGCTGAGCGGCGGCCGGCTGCTCCATCATCGCGTACTTCAGCAGCTCCGCACTCAGCTGGTTCAACCCTGGCACGGCCATCGCGTCAGGCACTTTGGCGCTAACTTTTTTCGCTGAGTGTTTCGACGTCGGAGGCGCGAACGAGTGCTTGTGAGAGGTCGCGTCGACGGAAGCGCGGCTTGCGGCGGCGACGCTTTTGCTCGTGGGCGTCGGAACCGCTTGCCTGGCCGCAAAGCTTGAAGCTTTATGCTGAGTGTCTGTGGCGTTTGGTCTTGCGGCAGGGTCCGGACTGGAACTCGGACCAGGACTGAACGAGGTCTGGTTCAAGGATACTTTCAGATCTTTCACAGGCACTTGCTTCACCTGTGCAATGTCTTTTGCTACGTTCGGTTTCTTGCGCACGGCTTCTTTCTGAGCGTTCGCAGCAGATGGATTAGGTATTTTTTCTGGGTCAGAGAGCGGAGCGTTGCCGAGGCAACAGTCCAAGTTCAACGTCACGCTTAAGCTTCTGTCGTTCTCTTTGAAAAGTTGCTTTGAGGTTTTGAGGGAATTGGCTTCGTTCGAACTTTTCGGAGTAGACTGGCTCAGAGAGCACCCGCTGGAAGGCGACGCGGTTCTTTGCACTTCGTTGGATGCCTTTTTGTCCGGCTTGCTGGTCCCTCCAACCTTTGATTTACTTCCGCCAAGAACCACTGCAAGCATCATTTTACGCACAATAAGCATTGAACAAAACCAATGTTTACCTAAAAGGAAAGTCATAATGACACAAAATTGAATTAAAAAACAAAAACTCTGCTATGAAATACCACGTCAGTCTGATAATTTTAGAGCAGTGGTTTTCAACCTTTTTTGTACGGCGGTCCATTGTAGCAACCCATTACAACCCAACGAACCCATCTAAAATTCAAATAATGCAAATGTAATACAGCTGCTTAAATAAAATATCTACTCGCGACCCCTCCAAAAGTGGTTCACCACTTCTCTGTGGGTCGCGACCCCAGGTTGACAACCACTGTTCTAGAGCGTAGTCGCAACGCTAAAAGAAACTTCACAATCATCCCACAGTCCGATGTCTTCGAAATAAGCCTGCCGGACCATGTCAGTGTAAGAGAAAGATGCACAACAAGCAGTATGAGAATGTACGCTTGCTGCGTAGCGTACCAACATTACCGCCCTACCGCTTGCTCCAGCAAATCGTAAAAACAAACTTGCCCTTTTGCTGCTTCTTGTTCCTGAAAAGCAAGCAATAAATGAACAAATAAACTGAAAATAATCATGTTTAGGTAGAAATTCTTTGAAAACAGCGGGTAGCTCACATATTTCCGGTCCAGTCTTGGATTACTTGCTTGCTTTCTTTCAAAAGCTGTCTGGCCTGCATCCATCCTTTCGGCCATTGATTTTTTACATCGTTGTCAAAGAAAGCCTGGAAATTGTCTTCGAGTTAATGTGTATGATTCTAATACCCTGCTGCTTGGTGATGAAAAAATCTCTAAGCTACTACAAATTTGCAACGATTAAAAGAACACCATATTTTTGTTTATGAGGCACACGTTACCTTCAAGTACTCTTCGACAGACTGGTTGTTTCTGTGTTTCGCTGCATCGAACTGTTGCAACTTGATTTTTACTACATCGAACAACAGTTGTCTAAACAAAAAAAATCGTTAAACTGTTGACCGCCATGACTTTACTTGACAAAAGCATTAGCCAGTTAACTGTTCTAATCTAACACACCTGATCGTATCGTTCCATTTGAACTTTCTTCTTGGAGCGTAAGTTCGCTTAGTCTTCTCTTCTCCGCTTGGTGTCGCACCAGTACCGTCGTCATCTTCATCGGTTGAAGCGGCGAAAGTTGCCCGTTCGTCGGATCTGCTTTAAGGCATGCGATCATATGTCTGTTCACAAGCAGCAAGAAACACGCGCGCGTGTTGCGATTCGAACCGAGATTTACTGCAAACACTCTGCGCACCACGAAGTAGTCTCAAGTAGAAATGAAAAACAGCATACACTACACCCAGAAGCGAGTCCTCACGGAGACGATCGGCGGTTTTCAGAAAACAAAGTATCTGCCACGTTCTGCACAGCATTGTGCAAAATGAGGTGTTCGACAGTGCACAAAAGACCACCGCGTACTCTTAGGCAATCAACTGCGTGACAAAACGAACGTCATCGTACGTACTTCGCGAGTTGTTGGGCAGCGCACTCGTCGTCGTAGATCTTAATCTGCTCAGGCATTGCATCGTCTACAGCCTGTTTCAACCTGTTCAGCGGTTCTTTCAAGGTTTCATCCTGAAGTGTCAGAAACAAACCAAATAAAAAAATCAAGTAAAAAGAGCCTTGAGTAGTCCCGTTGATCCTGAGCAATCTACTTGCTGTAAATAAGGTAATGTATCACACGAATGTCATGAATATTGCCCGAAACATGGGGGCAAAACCGAGCCAATATTGTATGAGGCGAGAAGTTCTGTCACGGAAAAGTGCACCACCTAGCGTTCTAACTTGGTTTAAATTAATGATCTTCAGGTAGAGATAAACTTATGAGAAGGGAGTATACTTAAGTTTATTAAGTCCACCTCACCTGTTTGGAAGCGTGAAGCTTTTTCATCCTTTTAATAAGTGTGTCTTTCGAACAAGGGACGTGCGGTGTAAGATGCTGGTAAATGCCAGAGCGCTCCTTGAGACTGAGACTTTGCGTTCCGGACTCAATCCCGAGCAGAAGTTTATTAACGTCCGGCGAGAAAAACTTCACTTTGCCCTCGTTTTCGTTTGTTTTCGCGAGCTGGGAAGCAATATATGTGGCAACAACCTTCTATAAACACGCAGCTGCACACAACGCAGCCTTCTCCAGTGAGGATTTCACTAGTCCGGCCAATCCCATATGATCTTATTTGCCACAGTACTTAACTTTTATGCCTATTCCACATGAAGGTAGTGAACATATATGTTCTCAAATACAAGCTTTGGAAAAGATTTAAATTGTCCAACTAAGGCCCTACCATCACACATTTTGGACCGGGCTGCGCGGTTGCAACAGCTGAATTGCCGACTCTACTTGAGAATTAATAACAAAAAGAAACTTGCTTTTATATCAGCACTCACCAATGGTTGCAAAATTATAGGAGTACAATATTAAAAACACATCAGTTGTTATGAATCAATAACTACATGAAACATTAACTAAACTTTTGTGCGTTTGAGTGTAAAATTCCGGATCAAAACGGTTAACTGAGATGACTGACTTTACAAAGATTTTGTAATATGTACAAGATGTGGTGAAAACAGACAACTAAAAATCATTTTCCGAGTTTCACTTTTTCTAAAAATTAACTAATAACAGGTCTGCAAAACGTTTGCTGCAATATACTCGAGGTATACTGTAAAGACTGATCGCAACAGGGGCTGGAGCGCGCGCTACAGACGCTGTATACTGGGTTTAAGGTGAGTTACTCATGACCTGTTTTTTTTTCGCTGAAACATTTCGGTCATTTTTGCTGGGACATTTTGGTCACTGCAACAAATCGGTCATTTGTCCCACAGTTGTATTAAAACTCACCATAACATTGTTTTTAGCCTATATTTTCAAACATTCTGACCGAAGTGGCTTAATTTTTTTCGGTCATTTCAAAGACGTTTCGATCTATGACCGAAAAAAAGCAGCTCATGACTACTTTAATCAAGACAGAACATTTTACCATGGCGACTGAATCAAGTTTGATTTTAGAAACACGAGTCTCTCACCAATACTTGATGACATGATTCGATTATCAGCAGCAAGAAATGAAGTACGGAGCGCTTGATACTTTTCAGCACAGCTGTTACGCTTTTCACACAAACTATTAACTTTATTATCAGTTCTCACACTGATGGTATATCTACCTGGTCGTTCAGACAAGACTGAAATATAGTTTGTGTAAACACTTCCTTAACTGCAAATATACATTTTATTAGGACTTCGTACTTCTAAGTCCTCGCACAAACACAGGCAAAAGCTGACTGCTATTGCAGGAAATAAATCAGGAAAGTTATATAGATTCTACATAACATATGAATTGAAGAACCATCAATTTTGAACCAATGTGTTCGCAAATAACGATCGATTTAGTTGTTTCTAACCTTTATCCACTCGCGTGCCATTTTTACGTTTCACAAAGTGTTCTCAAACACAACACAACTTTGATGAGATAGATGAAGTTGTCTTTTCTCGACCAACTTGTCGATGCGAGCAAACACTTTGCCGACAAGCCACCGGAAATCATGTCCGGAGCAGTGAGACGTTTGTGGCACTTCCATTTGATGGCTATCATAGCTGAGAGCCCTGCTCGCGCCCCCACGTTGAATAATGTTTGCAACGTTGACTAGAAGAGCATTTACGTTTGTTTACTGTTACAGCACACCTCGGCTAATCCGGATTCGACTTGACCGACGATTTTATCCGATTTAGGCGAAGATCCGGATTAACCGAAGATGATTGTTTCTAGCCTGACGTCATGCGGTACTGAGATATCGATGAGAATCGTTTATATTGAAATCATTTACGACACAACAGCAGCTTTTCGCAGAAGCAAAACGAATTTATTGATGCATTTACAATGGAACATCAGATTAGTAATCGCCATATCCAGGCAGTTATGAACAATCTTAAGTTCATAATTTTAGATTACTTGGCTGCAAAAAAGTCTGGGATTTTGGACTGATGCAGAGATTTTTATGACTGGTCCTGCAGTTACTCTATTTGGAAGGTAATGCCCTCCAAACATCTTACCGAGTACAATACGCTCAGGGATAATGCTCTACACTTCACACGCAAACTCAACACTAATCAACAGACTGAAACCCTGGTGCGGCGGCGTGCCTTCAGCGTTACAGATGCTATGCCCGTGTGTGACGCAATACTCGTCCCTACGATTAGTCCAATGTTGCGTGCAGCTACGGCCGCTGTTATCATAATCTTAAACGTTCGTTGTTGATCGTGAGTACGCATGTGTTGCGTCTGAAAGCTGCCAAATCTTTCCTAGAGACCAGTCAGTGCACGTACTTCACTGAAAAATCCGGATTAGAGATGAGAAAAGAGCAGATTTTATCCGATATTGGTGAAGATCCGGATTAAAAAATCCAGATAAACCGAAGATTTTCATAAAGAAAACGTAAGAAATCATTCGTACCACCAGTTTTATCCGGTTTTGGCGAAGATCCGGATTTAACCGAGGTTTACTGTTTTTTGCTTGATTTCTAGAAAACCTAAATAAGTATTCCCCCTGGAAGACCTTCTTCACGTATCTCAAGTGGTCCTTGGGAACCACGATTTCTAGGAATAACCGTTCTAACGAGTTACCACGGTAAGGTGTTGCATATCTGCTGCACATAATACAGAAAATACCTTTGCCAAGGAAGAAATTTTGTCTGCAATACTCGCAGGAATTGAACCCAAGAGATCGTGCTTTTCAGTCTTAGTGGCCAGTGCTTTCACCGGAATGTCAGGACTTGAGACATCTATAGAAATATCACGCACGCAATGTTCTAATACATTTCCTGTTTAAATTCGAATGAATTCAAATCTCGTAATAGCTACGATAAGCAGAGCTTACGAAAATGACAATATAAAAACAAAAGGGGTCAATGATGCTATCAACAAAAACGTAAATGAACAGATCAATACCTGGCCGATGATCTTTAAATGCAGAACTTTGTTGCTCGTCTAAAACGTCCAGCAAATCTTTCTCAGTATCCTAAAAATAGTCTTCGATAAAAAATGCAGAATTATGTCAAACTGTAGTACAACACACAATCCTTGCCATTGCTTTTGCCTTGCAGCTGTTCACCTCCGTACCAGACGCGTTGGTAGTTTTTGAAGTATTGCTTTTGTCTGGACCTGAACGCAAATTTTTTATCATAATTCACCAAAAGCAGGTAATTTTAGCGTGTACTGTTGCTGTTGCTGCATCACTAACCATGGGACGATTCCAATTCTCCGGGCAATTGATGTACTGTTACACACAAAAGCACATGGAAACTGGACGTGTTAAACAATGACCACATTCAGTCACACATTCATTGGCAATGTATTATATACATATCAAAAACACTCGTTCATTTTTGCAATGATGAGATGAGCAGAACATTTGATTAATAAAACAAAAAAAACACTGTATCAACCTGAGGAAATTAGGTGATGCTGCGCTTTGGCTTTTGCGACCAACAACTGTACTTTGTTCTTCTTGACACTAGGAGTAAAAATAAAGCTTTGAAAAAATAAAAATTTCAATTACAATTTTGCAGCCAAAAATCGTAACACAAGCCTGACGTCTTTCGCAGTTTTTCGAACTTTTCCTTTCCTTGAAGAGAAAGTTTTCGTCGTTTTCTATTTTCAAGTTGATCATTTGGAGCTTTTTTCTGTCACACATAAATGTCGAGTTTCCAGCTTCAGTGAAATACATTTGTACAAAACACATCAAGTTACCTTTTTCTTTTTCGCTAAATCATTTGTTTCTCTGAAGTCATCACCACTTTCATCAGAAACTCGTTTCGTCTTTTTAACGTGAACTGCCAGGGGTAACGAGTCTTCATCATCATCGTCATCATCATCTTTATGGTCCAAATTAGATTCATCAGAAACAGATTTAAATTCTAGTTTTCCACTGTTTATGTAGAATCCGCCAAACTGTGTTGTTAAACTTGATGGAACAACTTCATCGTACTGTAAATATGTTGGGTAATATTCTTGTTTATTCAAATAGCTTACACAAAACACCAAGCCTTTTTGAAAGGAACAAATAGCATGCATTTTCTAAAACACCTGTTGTTGATACTGCTAGTACGATTGTTTCATAAACATCAAAGAACTAGCTTTTGCAGTGAATATGAAAAAAGCTTTTCACATTTCATACAATACCTCCACTTGATAAATCCACAGCTGGGACGCTGTTTTATTAAGCCATTACTTTGATACACACATATTGTAAAACAGCTGGTCTCAAGTTTGAACTAGGCTCAAAAATTTTTTAAATGGTTTCAACATCGACTGCAGAGTCTTGGCTTTATGAACACTTTGATCTTTCACAAAAAGCTGCTGTGGGAGTGCTCTTGCTTATCAGCAAAGCTTCTTACACATAACTGACAGAACCAGTGGCGTACGCAGAAATGTTTATTGGGGGGGGGTCATTCAGTGGCATATGGTGGTCATTTGCATTTAGTGTGCGCTCTTTGTGATGTCACAATTTGACATCGTATTCATGTTTCCAAACCAACGTTTTGGCGAAGTTTGTTGACATAATAGGCATATTCTTCTACATGCACTCCCCATATTTTATGTGTCATTGCACTGAATATAAACTATTAGCACTCCAAGTTAGAATATCGGAGGAAAATAAACTCAACGCTATGACACAGCAGTTCATAACTGCAAAAATATCAGGCTGCGTCAGAGCAATTTACAACGGCAGAATGAGGCTGTGCTAATGTCTTATCGAATGCGAGCAGCCGAGTACAAAAAGTGTGTGACTGCACTGGCTGGCGCACACCCTGGTTTGCAAGATCGAATCTTGCTGAACTACACAGTACAAAAAAGTAGCACAGTCAAGCTGAATTATTTCCATTTACTAAATTTAATGCCTCTATTAGTGGTTCCCAAACTCCTGCAACTTGCAAATCCCCATGAGTGTTAATTTTCTTCTTGTAGTCTCCCGATTGCCAAACTGTTTAGTCTCAGAAAATGCAATATCTTGAAAACCTGACATAATGGGGAAAATTGGAATCAATTGAATTAAACCATCCTTGTAGTGCCACTTCTCTCTACTGAGTAGCAAAACATTACAGACCAGTCATCATACAAGCGGAGGAGNACAATTACAAACCACTGCTCTTTTCATAACCATGTGAGCTGATAGTAAGAGTGAGTAATGAGGCTGATCATCATCTTCAACAAACTGACCCTTTTACCAATTCTGTTCTGACAATGAATGACATTTTGCACATTGTTTTGCAGACATTAATGCCTAAAGTACTTATTTCATCCACTAAAAATAACTTAACAAAAACCAGACTATGTTCATTATTACAATATCAAATTATGGTGCTGAGGTACGATGGCAAAGTATTGCAGGTGGTGAAAGATCGCCGATTTGGAAAAGGCTTGTTATGGCAACTTGTTGATGACATTTATCATGGATTTAATATTTAACATTTGTCTTGTAGCAACTTTTTTACAATGTAATCAGAGGATGTGATACCAGATTTATAAACAATTTTCCAGACCTGTGGCAACTAAGTCAATGGCGCATTTCACGCAAACACTAAATTGTTACAACTCACATTGAGATGTTCTTGTGTGAGTGAAGATTAAAAAACAATCGGATATAAACCCCACAACAATAGGCACAGAATAAAGCTATGTCAACATTAAACACTTACACATTCTGAATTATCTACAAAAGGGTCGGTTTCATCATATCCATAACCCAAATCAACAAGATCTTTAACTCTGTCTCTTCGTTTTTTCTTTCTTGAGACAACAGGTCCTCCACCATACTTTTTCTCAAAATAGTTAGCTAATGATTCAGCATCTGACTGATGGAAAATGTCATCTGGAGAAGGAACAGCTTCATCTGAATGTCGTTTGTTTTTCTAAAACAATATAGCATATGCTTCATCAAGTGGCTACAAATGTCCAAAAACGATGATTTATTTCAACCTTATATTGATTCTCATCCCTATGCGGTTCAATTAAAGTAACACTTCAACTAAAGACACAAAGTACTATAAATGCCAAGCTTGTAACATTGTTTGTCACATTGGGAGCCGGTGTTCGATACATTCGTACTCCCTTTAACGCCCACCAAAGCCAATATATTGGCCCTAGGTTTTTTGGTTATAACTCGCCAGCTGCTGCAGCTAGAGAGGTGTTCAAACCCTCTACGGATT
>JGI24159J19872_10010454_pt1 | contig 12172 bp, 7 predicted proteins | sample Ectturendosymbi4_FD_19872 | JGI IMG/M metagenome (IMG submission 19872)
TAGCATGCAAGTCTTTCAAGGTACGTTCAGTGTTGCCACTTCTGATGTTTCAACATCAGATCTGACGTTTTGAGAGAAATTTCTGATGTCTGATGTTTTGGCAACAAATCTGATGTTGACTGAGCTATGTTTTTTTTCCCAAATTTTCTATACTTTTCGGATGAAAATAAGTTAGATTCATGATTTATGAGTTTCTTTCATCAATTTCTCACCCTCAATGTATGTTTGGTAATCGTTCCAAACTGTAGCTCTTTTCATAGCGTTGGGAATAACATTACACGTAAATAACCGAATTTTCCATTTCATGACGATACTTCTCTCTGTTTCGGATTCAACGAGAGTCACCGCACTTTGTTAGGTATTGGTAATAGAAGCATTTAGCTTATATTAAACTGCAATGTAAAAATCTGATTGAAAAAGGCAACAATCTGATGTTAACATGATTGACCCCAGTGGCAACTTGCCACTTCTGATGTTTTAACATCAGATCTGATGTTTTGAGAGAAATTTCTGATGTCTGATGTTTTGGGCACAAATCTGATGTTGACTGGGATGTTGTTTTTGTTTTCCTCTCATTTTAGGATGAAAAGCAGTTAGATTCATAATTTTTAAGTTTCTTTCATCATATTTCACCCTCATGTGTGTTTAGTTTTCTTTCCAAACTGAAGGAGCTCACTTCAATGCTTTGGGAATTGGATCACCATTTTATGTTACGCATGATTGGCTTCTCCATTTAATGACAATATCTCGCCCTATTTCCGATTCAACGAGGTCCATTGTGCTTTGTTTGGCATTGGAGCATTTAGGTTATATGAAAATGCAAATGTTGAAGAGGGTAACAAGCGGATGTTAACGAGACTGACTGCAGTGGCAACGCTGGGAACGTTACAGTTTTTAATTGTCGTTTGGAATAGTCTACAAGGCCTATACTAATTTGTGTATAATCTTTGTTATTGCAGGTAATTTTGATGAAATAAAACAAGAAGCGGTTGATTCTGTTTATTTTGCAACCGAAAGTAAGAGAACGGAAAGAAACAAAAAATTCGTAATGAGCGAAAGCACGAAAGTAACGAAACCGAGAAAGCATGATCATTCATGGGCGTCTGCAGTACTTTTTCCAGGGGGGGAGGCAACGTCGACATTTTGTTTATCATTTTCAAATTGCTGACGATCAGTGTTCCCTCTAAGATAATTTTTGCACTGAGCAAATATTTGTTTTAGTGAGCATGATTTTTTTAGGGCTGAGTAAGTGGAGTTTTCAATGAATTACAAACTTTGTGAATTATCTAAGAAATTTTTCTGGGTTCATTTTCCCCAGGAAAGATACAATCTCGTATTTGATAAGATACAATCTTATCAAAATAGGAACAAAATAACATTTCATTCAAATAGCTTCTTGTTTGCGTGCTTTTCCATTGCTTTGGAATGTCGCAAGTGCCCGAGAATGAGATTTCACTGCGCAACAGTTCTAGTGGTCCTGAGTATTTGCACATTGAGAGGGAACATTGCTGACGATGCAAAGCAAATGGACGTTCACAAAAAGCTTTATCCTTTCTACACTACAAAGGAAATGCCCTATGTTACAGTAACAATCACCAAAAAACGCTTCGTTGGCAGCAATAGCCAGGTATATTAGTATTACGACAATTTACACTGTAGACCAGGCCTGCCCAACCTTTTTAGTGTAGCGGGCCACTTTCACATGAGGAAATTGATTGCGGGCCACAAACGTTTTGTGATGTAACAATAAGCTATTGTGACGTAACCAATCCCTTGATTTTGATAAGTTTTATGCGATAGCACGAGGTGACGATGAGTCCTATAGTTGCACGCAGTGTTGCCAGCTTGTATGGATGTAAACCAAATCTGAAAAACTGACATATTTTCGAAGCGTTTCATATAGAAGTTTTTGGGTGGTAGGTCCATAACGCAAACAACAGGTATAATTTTGGTGTGTTTTGATGGCAAATATACTTGAGCCTATAAAAAATACTAAAAATTTAAAACGTCTGCTTACGAGGCTATCACATTGCGGGCCGCATGCAGCCCGCGGGTTTGGCACCCTTGCTGTAGTGTAGACTATCAGCAGATTTTCAACGCATGGAATTTCTTTTCAAGTAAGCATTGCCATGATCTGCAAAGAAAGAAGCATTGGATTGCCATGGTTTTCAACGAAAACATAAATTATGACTTTATTTTACTTTGCAAGCAGGGCCGCACCCAGCTGATATATTCAACTGGACTAATAACTGAACATATTTTTGAAATTTTCGGGAGGATTGCCCGGTTGCTCTCCCCTAATTGCGGGATCAGCTGGCAAGACTTGTCAGCATCACAAGAGCTGCAAACGTCTGGGATCTCGTCCAAAGCGATCAATAAAACCGTGTTACACAAACCGCACAATTAGGTAGACCTGTATGTTGACAAGACTACGGACAAACTTACTAAAATCAGAACACCACGCAGGTTTTGCTAAATTGACCAGATGCATTATGAAAACTCGCCACAGCAAATATAGCTTTGCACTCAGTATTCACTCAGCAGTGGCGTAACTGACGGGGGGGCAAGGGTGCGCGCCGCCCCCCCTGGCAGGCAAAATGTAAAAAATGGGCCTCCCCTTTAGCTTGTATTTCGGTATTTAGTATTATTTTGGTTTTTAGTAGTTTTTTTAGCGTTTTTCAAAAACTTTCTTGCAGTGTTTTCCGGTCTTAGTACAGACGAATCCAGTTAATCGCATAGCCAATTTGAGACGATTTTTTGTATGTGTTTAACCGGAATATGCGATTATCCGTATCAAACAAATATCCGCAAGTTTACCGCCTGACAACACAGGGGGACCAAAATTCTGGGGGCTTTTGCGGGCTTAGCGTCCCAAACAAAGCTTTAATCCACAAATTGAAATGTGAAACACTAGAAATCAATGTAGTTTTTATCAATCCGTATTGTCCTGTAATTTATAGATAGAGCAGTACCTGCCCGCTGTTACCTAGAAAACATCGCCTGTTCATTTTTGGTGCGTTTGTGAGGTAATAAACGTATTTGAGGCTTGAGCCTAAAGCGTCACCATTCATTGGTTAAAGTGTTGAAGGTTAAGCTAGCCTATATGCCTAGTTGTATACGTCCAGAAGTCAGACTTACACCTAATCAGCGTATTTTGTGTAGTAATTGTTGTAAAAAAACGTAATGGGCTAGCTCAGGTTGTCAGTCTTTCGTGCTGTACAGAAGCAAGATACCTTTGGTGCTTACGATCAAAGCCGAGTACATTTTTTGTATCATTCTTCAGTCGTAGACCAAAATGTTTTGGAAATGACCAAAAAATTTAAGTCAATTCGGTTAGAATGTCTGAAAAGGTAGGAAACTGTTGAGGTAAGTTTTAATACTATTATGGGACAAATGACCGAAATGCCTCAGCGAAAAAAACCCCAGGACCAAAGTTCCACATTTGCGCAGCCTGCTCTTCAGACAGCAAGATGGAGTTAATAGTGTAGTTAGAAGAGTTTATTTAGCAATCACTGCTAAGCTTGTCACAACGGAGTAGTGCAGTTAGTGAATTATGGATATTAACCGTGTTGCGTCCACATAGGCATCCTTGGTCTATATTGTCAACATTTATATCCTATTTGAGATACAAAATATTATTAATCTAAACATGTGCCATACACCAGGTGATTAACAAATCTAGACACCAGAAAAGTTTATGCATGCGTCTATCGGTCAGTTAAAAGCATGATGCGCATGCTTTAAGCAAAATTCACTCAAGCGCTCATGAACAAAACGATCATTGCGGCGCATTTCTTTGAGCGGCCTCAGTTTTTTTCCTTCGCTAACGGTGTTTTCATAACTGAACGATAGACTTGATCCTGATTTCCAGCAAATTTTTGTTAACATTTGCATATCATTATGACATCTTTAAATAATCGCCGTTAATTAAATGACAATGATTAAGACCCAATTCCTTTTGTTAAGCTCTATTCTGAAGACACGTCTTGATGAAGTTTATCCTAACGTATTTATTGCACTTCAGATTATGCTAAACTGCCCCGATACTGTTGCCAGCGTTGATAGGAGTTTCAGCCAACTGAAGCTCATTAAAACCTTCAACAGGTCTCATATGACAAATAGCAGACTATCCTCATTAGCCATGTTGTCAATCGAAGCTTTATGTGTGTGCTCTCCAGATTTGGATGATGTCATAAAGGCTTTTGCATGACAAAAGACTCACTCCAATCCGTTTTGATACTATAATAATGTAACATTTCTATAATATTTTCATGGTTATTGTTACGTAATATTTTTCAGGTGTGCTACTGTGCCACTATACAGTGATAAGCGATTTCTTTTCTTCTGCTGTATGACCACGGTCCGCCAGTTGAGTATCCCTGCAACGGATAAATTACAGCGACAACTAAATCTTGACGAATAATAACGCTAATAGAGCAACGCTTTAGAAATCTTATTTTTAGAAATCACCATTAGGTGGGGGGCCTGTAAGCATTTTTGGGGGGCACTAGTGTAGGAGGCGTGGGCGCAAGGGCACCCCCAAAAGTTTTGATTTGGTGAAAATCCGGGAAACATGATTTTCTGCCGTGGCCGTGATCAAAATCAAATATCGCTATAACGAATAAACTTGAGAGGCAAATGCAGGCGGCAGTTTCACAAATTCTTCCAAGATTCGACTAACCAGTGAAAATAAGCAAGCCCACACATCACCTGAAAATGATGCGTCTTTCTTTTTTGTTTCGTCAATGAATAAAATTTTGATCACGTGTTTATTTAAAATCTTATTGCTGATGCGTTGCAAGTCCAGCAAACGTTTCCAAAGCCGTCGCAACGAAAGAAGTTCGATAACTACTGCAACAGCATATTCAAGTTATGCACCAACGGATAAGGAGAGTGCGTGTAGAATAATATGCATATTGTGTCAACAAACTTCACAAAACGAAACGTGAATATGACATCGGAGTGTGATGTCACAAACAGCGCACACACAGTAACAATGACCACTATACGCCACTGGTTAAAATACTTTCAATTCATAGAAGTCTAATGTAAAACCAGTCATTTTAGAACCTTCGGTTAATTGCTTATGACAAATTTAGCAAAGTACTGACTTTTTGCCCTGATAAAATTCTATAAATAAAGTAAAGAACAAATTTAACACAAAGGAACGCTACGCCCGTAGCAATTGCCACTATTGTTATTCGCTGCTACCTTGACCAACGGGTTCGAAATACTTGTGCAAATGTTGGCGACGTCTTAAAAAGACGGGCAAGTGAAACCAGGTGACTAGTGCAAAAATCATTCAAATATTAACCAATCTGTGAACGGAGTTGCATCAAAAGTGGAAGCTACAGATGTCCATTATGTTTCTAATGTGAAGATCTCAGCAGTCAGGGGCTGGACGATGATGCTTAAGACAGCGTAACAACAGGTTTCATGTGCTTCACTGAAACTGAGCAATGCAAGAATGTTTCCGGAACAAAAATACAAGGCATCAGAAAGATATCCGTCAAACAGTGCCTCTTATTTCTACCGCGAATGGCAATCATACGTACTTAAGCGTATCACAAACTTCATCGAAAAATTTCGCAATGAAAAGGCCAATCAAAAGTGCGTACATCTTCGATTTTGTTTTTTTCCTCTTGTCACCACACAAACAAACGAAAATATCAAAAGTTCGTCATCGCATACTTCTCGAACAAAATACAGTACGGATCTACGGATTTGGTGTGGATCACCCTGCAAACATCACCCTTCAATTGTGTTGCTAGTTATCTTTTCACATGGCCCTTTCATTAACTTAAATGTGTCTTTAATGTTAGCTTGTTTAGGGACACCTGACTTGATAACCGTACTTTTTTTCGGTGTCCTCGCAAAGTACTTACTATGAAAATGCAATATCTTCCTTATCGCCAATAAAGTTACTACTACTACAGTACACTAACAATACACAAACAAAAGCAGGTAGACAGACAGAACAGTCTAACATGAACGAAACTCGAGCAACTTCCAGCAACGTTGAGGCTGCTCATGAGGTCTACTGAACGACATTTGAACAACGTAAGAAATTTACCTAAGGAATAAAACGAAATATCAAACCCACCCGACGTACCAAACGGGCAATTTGATATGGACTGATCGGTACTTCAACAAAAGAATCAATTTGGGCTTTTTGCACGGATCGTAAAGCAAGCGGAAAAAATCATCGTGCCCAGCGCTTTTGAATCAACAAAATTTAGTGGCACTGCAGCTTGCGACATTAAAAATCTTCAGAATGTGATCCTTAGCTGTACTTAATGGTTTTGAAAGTACTAATTTGGATTGGGAAGTAAAAAAATCTTACAATTGCAAATCCGCTGAAGGATAGGTACTGATTCATGAGATCATTTTATGTACTAGTAAGATTCAAATTGATATCTCATAAAAATCTTAACAAAAAGTATGATGATAATCAGTAATCATTTAAGAATGCAAAGCTCCAGTACAGCAAGTTTACAAAAGAAATGCTTCAAATGAAATGCAACCATGGAAATACATGATGATTTGAAATATGCTATTACATATGTGTATTTCAGTCCCGAATTGCACTACCACTTGGACCAGACAGTGATTCTATCACCATTGCACATCACCAAAACATTCACAGATTGGAGCAGCTAACTGCTTGTTAAGTAAGTGCAGTAGCACGTTTTATTTGGCAACTTTCCAATTTGTCTGAAAATACACAAATGCTGCAAGTAATGCTGCACCTGCAATCAAAGCTGGAAGAATAATTTTGTAAAACTGTTCCAAAGCTTTTTTGTCACCTTGTCTTCGAATTGCCTTCATTTTTGAAGTTTCTTTCGCATTCCATTTTTTCCCTTTCAAAGTGCGCATTCTTACTTATCTTAGTATGCCCCTGTAAGCTACATTCAAAACTCTGAAAAAAAAAAAACAGTCAAAACACTTCGATTTAAAGAACATTTATAAGCAAACTACAATTCAATTACATCAAAATCNAACTCATTATATTGATCTAAACCACATATTGCAATTGATGCTACACTGCAAGTGAGCAGAGAAAAAGATTAGCTGAAGATGTACACAGCAAAAATTTATGTACTGATTCTAATTAAGGCATTAAATTTCTTGGAAATGTGGGTAATCTCACACTGACAACACTAACATTCTAAAAGGGTAATTATTGCAAAATTTGATATGCTCTGTTCCAGGCTACATGCAGTTATTTAATTTCAGACTGGGTGTATCAGTTCCACAGTTGGCAAGCATACACTAACGAAAATGTTTTTATGAAATGCTAAGCAAATTCTCAAGTACAGAATACTTTTGCTCTCTTGTATTTTGTGTATAAGCTAATCAGTGAGAAAGTAACAAATAGGCTAGGATTGTGTTAACTGCCAGACTAAGAGTCTTAAACATACAAAAATCTTAGACGCAAACAATATTGTGAACATGGCCTTTTAAAAAAAGTTGCGTTAACCAATGCGCTCTATAATACATCTTTTCTTCAGTCAATGCTGTCAGTGTTACTAAACATATGGCCTGCATTATTGATTGTACTTTTGTTTGTTTTGTTGTTTGCCAGTTCATTTCTGATAGGAATCTATCCCAAAAGCCAATTTGGAATTCATTGCAGTTGCTTACAAGATTGTGTTTCTAGATCTGAGAATTTTAAGGTTATGTACCAAAGCAAGTTCAATACCAAAAAAATGGGTGTGGAAAGCTTTCACCAAGTTCTAGGAGTCTTACAATTGCAACATCAATGCGTGCAATTAATCAAAAGAGTAATTGGCAGTTTTTGAGCAGCTCTGGCATGCTACGTTATGAGTAACTTGTTGACTTCTTGTAGACTTTTATCTATTACATTTTTTGAAAATTTTTGAAGGATGACGCATATTGACAAAATCTTGGTCACCAATATTGGAAATTGTACAAGGTCTTCAATACACTACTGGTGAGGTTGCCAGACATGACAATTATTCAAAACATTTTTATTGAGGTTTGGAACAACAACCTCAGGATAGACACTATATTTAACACTTTTGTTACCAGGTGAAGCACCTGTATTTCCTGTGTGTTTGCAGAACAGACACCAGATGATGTAACAAATGTCTGTAGACATCTATCAGACACTGGCTGTATTCTTTTTCTCTTGAATGTTCATGCATTTATGTACAAAAACTAAGAAGGAAAATAGCAGCACTTTTTTAGGCTTCAGTTGCAAGGTGTTTTATGAAACTGGCAGAAACATGGTAAACTTTCAAACACAGCCTGGTATCCAACCTATTTCCCGTGGGAAACCACCAGTATCATAATTAAGTATGCTAGCCACAGAATCCAGACTGGCCCAACAACAAAACACAACTGGCCAAGCAATAGCACTAGCCCACTTTTTTGCTTATTCATGAGCAGAAAGGCCTGCCATAAATGTATTTCAGATTAGATGATCTGATAACACATATAAAATGATGTTCAGCACAGCCTAAGAAAGACTACTACATGTAAGTCTAAAGCATTTCTGTTGGGATTTGTACCATTTCTAAATTTAGCTTTGAAATTTGATGCCAAAACAGACATTGGGTCTGTGACAGCAATTCCTTTGTAAATGTACATTATGTTCATTTTATATTCACAAAACGGTAGCAACTAACAAGCAAGGTCACAACAGTGTTTCGCATGAAGGCCTTCAACAATGTCAAGCCAGCAGCAACTGTGCTATTATAGAAGACAGCAAGCAAAGTGGACTATTAGTACTTAACCAACCAGGTGGAAACAAAACAAGAATTCCTGAATATGAGGACTGCTCAGCTGCAGTTTTAGGTGCCCATAGTTGCTTGTTGGTGAGTGTATGCTTTGCCTTCAAATTACCATAGGGTCATTCTGCATAAAATCATACAGAAAATTAAGAATTATAATTGTGTATCTCAGAAATTGCTAACTTTTAGGTAATTTTGCAGTTTTAGAACAATGAAGATAAAAAGTAAATTATTGAAATATCTTGAACAGTTTGCACTTTATGAAGTCTCAAAGATTTTGCCACTGGAGGAAGACTAGGCAAGTGAGTGCAGTGTTTTGCTAATGCATGGAACATAATATTTTGAAACTCTCAAAGTAAAGGAGCTAGATGGATGAAACTTAGTATTCAGATGTTTTAAGAGTCATGGAATTAAATTTTTAAGTCAAAACATGCAAAGATTTATCTTCATGGTGTAAATGACACTTGAGATGCTGAGGTACTTTTTAGGGGCACTATTCAAGATCAGTTCAACAGACGTTGGTGCTACTGCATAGTGACAAACCCCTTTTTAGTGATGATGTTATCACCACCCACAACCTTTTCAATATAAGTGGTGCAGATACAGTCTTTAAGACACTGGCAATAAAAAAAACAAGCACACAAGAAGAATTTAGATATATACAGAGGAATTCCATAAAGTAGGGTAAATACACTGATGAAAAAATGAGAAAGTGGATAGAAGCAAATGGTACAAAGCAAAAGCAATTGAACAGTGTGTACCATTATGAAATACCAGAGTTACCCACAAGGAAGGACAGCAAGGCTACAGTAAACCCAGACAAAGAGGCGGTGACAACCTTGGAAAAACTTTTTTCAATTTTTCAATGTCTTTGCATTGAATTTGGAAATCACAAAAATAATGATTATAAACAAGTGAGGCATAAATATGGACAGTGCACACAGCCACAATGAAGAAGCATAACGTTAGTACCACAGACACATAATGCTGTGATAGCAGTGAAATCACAAACAATCAGTACCAACATTGCACAAAATACATTTAGCTCAGTGGTTCTCAACCTTTTTTAGCCCATGGACCACTTCAAAAAATTTCGCATTGACCACTTGCTGTGCTGACACTTTATAACCAACTAGTTGAAACTATATTGCACATAGATCAGTAAACGTCTTTTCAAGGATTTATGGAACTCTCTGCGGACCACTAGAAATTCCACCACCAGGTCCATATTGAAAATCATTGATTTGGCCATATTCACAATATGTTGAACTGTGTACGACAGTGGGTTTCAACCTGGGGGTTGCGACCACCAGACAGGTCATTATCTATTTTGGAGGGGTCACGAGTAGATATTTTATGTACACAGCTATTTATTATATTTTTGGATGAGGGTTGTTGGGTAATGGGTTGCTTTATTGAGTTATGATACAAAGATGTAAAAGGAATAATACATCAATTGAGGTGTGTGGGTGTAAATAGCAAACAAACATGAGACATGTAAACACATATTAACAAACAAAATAAAAATACACAACAAGCACAGAAATGTCGTATCAGAAACACAATAGTCATTTACGTAGCTAAGACGTTGGAGTGCAAGAGCGACTGAAAAATACACTGATTAAGTCAGTCATGTGTTAGCCTTAGGTGAGAAAAGTGAGTGACAATGGAGGCTATGAAGCATAAAGCCATGCAGAAACCATGACATTAGTTAGAGAGGTGTAGACAAAGGCAAAAAGCAATTTTTAACAACACAGATCACAAAGAAACAACAAACCCATGGACCATAATGAAGCATCACAGGTACACTTATACAGTAGCTCACAGCTGACCTGAACGAAGTTGAAGAGATAAGGGTGGAAATCATCCGCCAGTGAGAGATATTCTGATATTACAAATGGTTTAACAATCAAAGGAAATCCAATAAGGTGAAGGGCACATAGAAACGAGTACAGTATAGTATGGTTATCAAGTGAGTTATACTTATAGGTGTTTAAAAAACAAATCATTCATATTGCAAAAAGACATCACATTTCTATGGAAACGATAAGTATCAGTAATAAGCTGCTTTATGCCAATCAACTGAACACTCTTTTCATTCATGCTTGTGCACATAATACCAAAAGTACTACAGTGGTTGTGTACTGCATATGTGGCAGTGCAGGTTTTCCTGCTTCCTTTTCATCATAGGTTGACGCAGCCTATACTTATTCATTAGAGCACACAAGGCTGTTTGTGGCAAAGAAACAACTATCGCACATATAATAAAGCTCACTGTTACAGTGCACAGCTAAAGAACTTTCTATATAATGGGATCTACTGCAACTTCATATCAACAACACCACACAGAACAGAGTGGTTGAAGTATATCGAATGCAGATGGCAGTAAAGTAACGCCGGTTTATGGCTTTCAGCAGGGTTACCAACCTGTGTTCATCAAAAAAGCCATACTTTGTCCCAAAAAAGCCAGACAGCAGTTTTAAGACATATACACACATGCATAACGAAATACATAGACATCAAATTAAATTTACAACATGTCAGAAACATCACTATCCATGATACAAACCTCATCTTCAGAAGCATTTTTTTCCAGTAATTACACTGCCGAGGTCTTACATTTGTTTCTTATTAATAACATCGATCATTTTTGAGGTAACAGAAAAATCTTTGCAATATTCTGTACACCCTGCATGTTCACAGACTCTTGTCAGAAGAGATATTGTAATGAATATGATGCTCAGACAATGTTTTGCCAGAGCCAAACCTTTCCGACTGTAAAAAAGCCAGATTTTGTCTGGATTTTTTGGAAATCAAAAAAAGACAAACTAAAGGGGTTAAAAAAGCCGGAATTTCAAAATCTGGCTTCAAAAATGCCAAATTGGCAACCCTGGCTTTCAGCAGTCAGCACGTATGTGCCTAACTAAAGGCCAAGCACTTGATTCGATTTGAGTAAGAGCTGATGATGCCTACATCGTAGGCGAAATATATACTCTGTAAGATCTTAAAGTGTCTGATTCTTTGCTGAGAAAGGATTTCTTTCCATAGACATTATAACTAAAGGCCACGTAAGCAACAGCTCTTTCCACTGACGCTCGTCATTCCATGTGCTTCCCAGCAAGAGTGGCAACCGTTCAACTGGTTTTGGCGCCGAACCGCAGTGCCGAAAAGTTCAGTGGCACCATGATACCAGTTGCCATAATGGCACCAGTGCCAAATTTTCAAACGGTAAAGTAAACCAATGATTCAGAGTGACTTTACAGTTTTTGTGACTCGACCAAGTCATGACTCGACTTGAAAAAATTTTAGATGACTCTGACTTGTTGCAGCCACAATGCTGCAACGCCCTGAGCCACCGAAAGCGAGAGTTGAATGGACGACTCCCACTTAACAGCAATAATAGAGTTTCCCCCATT
>JGI24159J19872_10010457_pt1 | contig 12168 bp, 14 predicted proteins | sample Ectturendosymbi4_FD_19872 | JGI IMG/M metagenome (IMG submission 19872)
ATTTTACTTTGAAGTATTTCACTAACTGTTGAAACTGTAGCAATGTTATCAGAAGCTCAATACAGAACTGTTGGTTAACTTCACAAGAGTTGGGATAGATTCGTGAAGGCGCAAAGAGCAAAACCTTAAAAACATTTATGAGAAATACGACACAAACACTTCCCTGTATTAGGACGTGCTTCACTAGATGCACAGTTTAATGAAAACGCAGTGTTTCTGTCAGTAAAAAAGGGAGTTTAGGCGCCAGGCGATGCCCCCCCACATATTACGATGTTCGATGCGAAACACTCCTGGACGCACAACATGTTGCGAAGTGATGACGAACCATCAAATGCTGAAGTCATCACAACTCACCCACTGTTTGGAAAGCAGCCACAAGCCACGTGATATTGCACGTAATACGTTCACGGTTCGACGAGCAGCGCCGCATATGACGTGGCTGACCCGGTCATCGGTCACGGTCGGGTGGACACGGAAGCGACCAAGGCGTTTGATGGCGCCCTCCAGTTCCGATCTTTCACTGTTTTGTGAGAAACGAGAAGACATCGCGGTTGGGTTGTGATTGTCATGGCGACAGTTGCTGTGGCAATGTGCACAATGTCTGTGCGATGCGAACACGTGAGCTGAACAATAAATTTGACCGAACCACGATCTCTCACCAGCAGCTCGTTGAGAAAACGAACTTCGGTGAAGTTCGTGCAACAACAACACACGTAGTTTTGCTTCAACAACATCAATCCTGGAGATGCAGACTTTCAATCAACTGCCTCCCCCCACGCAACGACCGCCATCAAGCAAGGGGGTGCAACAAGTTGCCAATAAGAAATAAATAAACAAACGTTTGGCAAGGAAACACGCGCAACAGGATCTTCACCGTTGCACTGTAAATTACTGAAAACAAGATACGATGTGAGGACAAACGCGCAAACATTTATGCTCGTTTCAGAAGAATATTTTGTTTAAAACACTGAGTTGTTGACGTCAATCGTATGTACGGACTGAAGAAATAAACTGAAAGATGTAGAAAAGGTTACACAACTATCGGGGTTATGATGCTTTGTTGCAAAGAAATGTTAGAGACAGTAGGTCTTCTGTGTCCTGAGACCAAATGTCAGTTCGTGAACATAAGTTCATCACAAAGAATAGTTGATAACTGGTTGGAACTGATTGACACAATCATAACAGTGGGTTGAAATAGCAGCAGTCTTTGAATCATATTCACTAGCGTAAGATGGACGTGATTGGTTTTCAACTGTCAGATTTTTACATTTCAGCCGAATTGTTTTCCAGAAAGACATTTCCAAACCTCCAAAGCATTGCACTGAAAATGAAACTTCTTGACTCGACCCCTGCATGTGTGTGTGCAGACATGTGTAGGCGTGTGCAGACATGTGTGTTTGTGTGCAGACATGTGCATGTGTATGTGCTGACATGTGGGTACAGACATGTGTATGTGTAGACACGTGTAGCGTGTCTGTGTGAACCAGAGGTGGACAAAACGTGGAGCCGACTCCGTTTGTTGTTGGCGGAGTTTGATTTTTCTTCATTTCCTTCACAAAGGACAAGTCATTATTGCTTTAAGCTTTTTAAATGAAGTTTTATGGAGTTACTTGAAACATGTTCGTTACTGACACAGCACTGCTGAGGTCAAAGGTGAATGGACGTAAATCTGATACGATTTGCGGATGCGGAACCAGGCGCTTGCTCTTCTACGACCCTCCAGTCATTCAGTCGCCAACCACCAACACGACTCACTTCCTATGCAGACTGGTCAACACAATCATGGCCTTGCGCCTCTTTGTCCCTCCACAACCTCCTGGTTTTGGGGAAACTCCCATCTTCGTTGCGAAATCTTCGCTGCTGCGGCGCGCCCTCATGCGGTTGAGATCTGAAATTTCGCTGAGGTTTGATATTTTGCAGCGACATTAATGACAGAAGATGTCGAATCTACCACAAGACCAAATCCCCACCTTCAGAAAATCCATCGTTCGATGTAGTGCCGGGGATCTCCCTCATACGCTTCATTCGTGTTTTTTCTCCACTAAGTGGCGACAANCACGCTGTGAAACAGAAAAGTCCAATGCTTGTAAATGTNATATCCTNACTATGACGCACAATGCATGTAAACGTCATATTTTCACGTAGTAACCAAACTGAGGGAATATATATCAGGTTCCCCCCAACGAATGCTGCGCAAAGACTCATCACTGAGGTCGGCGATCAGCGCTTTCACTGTTGCCATGCCAACAACGTGGCAGTGTTTCATGAAAAAAGGGGGCCGACCTCAAAAAATCGTTGAAAAACTTGTGCGGAATTTTTTGCACTCAATTTACTGAGATGCAACTACTGTGTATGATAATAACAAACCATGAGTAGGTTCACAGACTGCGTGGATCGGAAAGTTTTACTAAATGCCTATTATTTTATAGCCAGAAAGTATATTCCACCAACCAAAATTAGTCATAGGCAAATGTGTGTTACCCACAAAACTTCATCGGGGTCTGATGGAAAACCTTTAACTCCGCAACTCTGGTAATAACTCAAGTGCATTCAAGCAGAAACGCTTCGTTTAAACCAGGGCTCTCCAAACATTTTTGACAGAGGACCACATAAACTATTACACAACAGGTTGAGGGCTGGAAAGCTAACGTAACGTGATTGTTTGGGGATATGCTGCATTCCACCAAATCAACAAATGTTTCGTAAAAATAATATTTTTCTATAATCATTGGCGAAATGTCTTTGCGGGCCGGATCTGGCCCGCGGGTCGTAGCTTGGAGACCGCCAGTTTAAACTCATGGTTGTCTCTTCTCAGTTCCTTTCAACAAGAGGCCTCCTGCAAGTGCGTTTATCACTACAAAGCCTGTACATTACATAAAAGCTGCCCATGTGATCGGATTGCTGCTATTAACAAACTATCTCTGAAGGCCCGCAACCCACATCACCATCACATACATCATCGACTTACCATGTTCCGCAGGTTTTCGTTTCAACCTTTTGCTTCGACGCTGCCGAGTGTTTCCTTTTTCTTCTTCATCATATGACGTACTCATTGAAACTCTCTTGGGAACACTAGAACAGACAGATGAGGACTCAATGACCCCTCAAACCATTCATAACAGCAAGTGGTTCAGAGATATATTGCACTCCTTGGGTATGGCAAGGTTAAGCTCCCCCTATGCAAAAAAAATTCTCAGTCAATTTTACCTGAATCACAGTTATGGATCACACAACAGCTATGGATCACACAACAGTGACCACAGGGTTAAATTTGTGGACCACACAGGGCAGGGTCTCGTTTTTGTCACTACTTGAACCGACTGAGGAATCATGTTTGTAAATTAATCTTCCAATACTTTTTTTCTATGAACCACGCAGTTCATGCCAAGGTCATCTTCCTCTGAGGCATTTAACCTGCTTGAGTCGATGTTTTGCCTCAACAGTCTTCTCTCGCTGTGGAATCAGTCCAAACAACCACAACTGCTGCTGGTGAAGCTTCAACGCCAGGCTCGTTATCAGTTACCACGTGAACACTATCACCAAATACGGTTTGTTAAAGTCACTCAAGCATGGCGAGCTTTTGAACTGGCTGGAAATGTATTTGTTGCTCTCGGACTTTATAAAAATATAGAACAGACGAAGGGATCTGACACTACCTTGTCCTTAAATGTAGTAATACTTCCTCCCTTACTCGACCTAACAGTGCCCCCAACCTAACATTAAGCACCCCCCTTACTCAATCCAACACTACCTCCCTCTCTATTTAGTAGTATCCAACCCCTTGCTTAATACGACCGTACCTTCTCCCTTACTCAACTTAAGCTACCTCAATATCTTAATCCAACAGTACCCCTTTTAGTCAACCTAACAATACCCACCCCCCTTTCCTCAATCTGACAATACCATCATCAACCATATCCATCACCCTTGCTCAGGGTTTAAGGAAAATGTTAGGTACCTGGTATGGACCCGATGATAATTTTCTGATTCTAGGGACCCGAACCGGGTCCCTAAAACACCTTAAAAAACCTGCCTTGTTTAATGTAACAGTACCCCTTGCTTATCTAGTGGTACCCACCCCCTTTCTCAATGTAGAAGTACCCATGCCCTTAATTTAACAATACCTACCCCTCTTTCTTAATCTAACAGTTAGTGCCCTACCCCTTGCTGACTGGAAGAAGGAGCCAGTGCCTTAAACTTCTATGTTCATGTCCAGGAAGTTAGTCCTTAGTTTGAAGTAAATGTTCTTCACAAGCGATGTTTTCATTCGTTCCAGGAAAACTCACTGAAACGTGATTGCAAAAAATTCATATTTTCAAACTTCAACAACAACTATTACAACTTAAAGCACTGCGCATAATGCCCCAACTTCAATTTCACTGCTTTGTCTCTTATTCAAACGGTGAAGTAAAAAGATAGATGGAACAAACTTTATTTTGGAAACCCGCCGAGGGGCAAACGACACATGAGGGTTAAAAACTCGTACTGTGAAAAAAACTGCATCTTTTTGGCATTGCCCTGGGGAGGTCTGCAGACTGCATTGCCACATTAACTTCATACGCATAACACCAATGTGACGTCATCAGTGACGTCTAGCTCGGCAAATTTTCAACAATATCAGCAAGAAGTTGATGAACATCGTAAATGCCTGGCATACTTTTCTGCGTCATCAGTGGAGACGGCTGGATCGGAGGGGGACGGAAAATAACGCCCACATGCGGCGATCTTCTGAACAGTCACTTTACCAACAGGTGGCAGCTCTGAGTCAACGGAGTTTGTTTCGTCACAATCTATAAAACAATGCTTGCTTTGTCACTGTTGAAAATCAGGGTTACACCTGTAACAGCAGATAGAGACGTTATGCAGAATAGACGATAAGAGCAATTAGCTACAGCTGAGTTCTCTAGTCACTAAAAATGCTTGTTGTTGGTTACTGGTACCAAAGTTTAACCACAGATGTAGCTGAAAGAATGGCATGCCTTTGTATAACGAAGAACTTCATATAAACCATCAAAGATTTGAATTTGTGTGGTGGGGTGTGCCGCGCAATATCCACACTACTGAACATCATTTTCTAATCATTCGCTGTGGTCTGATGACAACAATGCTTCAGTACGGAGCTGAACATTTTTTGTTTTTTTTTAATTCGACAACAACTCCATTCACAAAGGATTTGTAGGTTTGATTTGTTCGATATTTGGACGCAAGCGCATGTCAATGCTTCGTTGGCGACAGTAAATTTAATCCCTACATACAATTAACAAAGGTTGATAGTCGCGGAAATGTCGTCATAGTGCTTGCAACCTGTTATTTTACGGTCATTGACCGAAATGATTTTGAAATGACAGAAGAACAATTAAGTCATTTTGGTCAAAATGTCTGAAAATATAGGCAAATGAACTCTGTTACGGCGAGTTTTAATACAACTGTGAGACAAATGACCAAAATGTTTCAACGAAAAAAAACAGCCGTGGACAGAAGCTAGTGGCGAGAGATGGTTTATTTTGCTCTCTGCAAGATTTTATCGGCGTATTGCAAATGTGTCAATGAGCCAGTTCGCTTTTGCAGCATTTGCTTCCATGCTGACAACTGATGCTACTAATGTCAAATGGAAAACTCGGCAAAAAAACAGTCAGGCGGCTTGTGTAAAAATATAGACTAATGAACTCTGTTACGGCGAGTTTTAATACAACTGTGAGACAGATGACCGAAATGTTTCAACGAAAAAAAAAGCTTGAAACGTCATCGATGTTTCCCGTGTACCGTTGGATTGGAACCAAAATCGAACTGACCATGTTCTTGCAATCTTAGCGGCGGGCAATTTAAACATATTTACAGAAAGTGAACGACGTGAGCGAAGACTCAGCTGTTTGTGGTATATCGTGTGTGTCCATGGAAAGATTGATTTTGACGTCACACTTTCCAAACCATAGTCTAAACTATAAGCACTCCATACACGTCATCACACACTCGTGCCAACTCATCACATACCCGTGCCAACTCATCACATACCCGTGTCAACGTCATCACATATCGGTGTCAACGTCATCACATATCGGTGTCAACGTCATCACATACCGGTGTCAACGTCATCACATACCGGTGTCAACGTCATCACATATCGGTGTCAACGTCATCACATATCGGTGTCAACGTCATCACATACCCGTGTCAACGTCATCACATATCGGTGTCAACGTCATCACATACCCGTGTCAACGTCATCACATACCCGTGTCAACGTCATCACATATCGGTGTCAACGTCATCACATATCGGTGTCAATGTCATCACATACCGGTGTTAACGTCATCACATATCGGTGTCAACGTCATCACATACCCGTGTCAACGTCAATCCTGCGAACAACTGTCTTTTTCCTCCCGGAAGTAAACGAGGTAGATATGGCTTGGCTCGCAACGATGCTTGATCTTCGGACAGATCGGCGAAGATTCTGGATTGAATAGGATTGATGTTACGTGACGTGAAAACGAATGTTCAGGATGAAGCAGAAGGCGGAACCAAGCATCATTGACGTGCGTGCAAGTGTAACCTGTGCTACGAGAAACATTGCTCCAGCAGTCGCACGGGTTCAAATCTCTGCCACTTTAACGAGGGTCGGTTCCACGAAGCGGGGAGAGGTGAGTTGTTGACCGAGATCCTGTGAGAGTCGAAGTCGCAAACAATGGAGGGGAGGGTTGCGGAGTCGGAGGTTTTTGGGTGGAGTCGGATTCGTAACACTGGGAGTCGGAGTCGGATTTTTTGCCCGACTCCGGATGCCAAATTGGATCATTTCTTATAATTTGGAATTCCTGTTAAAATGGTAGAATTTATTTCGAAACTTTTGTTGAAACAGACATTTCTTGCTGTGCATCACGATTTCCATTGATTTTAACATCCAAGTTTCATTCCCTTTATGTTAAGGAGTAGGAAATTTTGGAAAGATCGGAGTCGGATATTTTACCTCCGACTCCGCAACCCTGTTGGAGGGGTCGACAAATTATCTTTGATCAGCACAGAATGATAGTTGTTCTTCCAACATGATCCGTTGTAGACTATCTGTTGGGGAGGGGCAAATCTTAAACAAGGAAAAGGTGAAATTTTAAAACGACATCTTAAAACATCTATGATTATTCTCCCTCGTTCATGACATCATAATCAACCCACGTCGTGTTCTGATTGCGGAGTGCTGTTTGATTGTTTGAGAATGAGCCAAAAAGTTTGAATCATTGTTTGTCTGGAAACGACATTTGTGGACTGAGGAGGTAACATTGAGTCAACGAGCAGCTTCTTTCACGTTCAACTGCGGCTTGCATGCTGATGTCAGCTCCTCCCACTGATGACGGCCAGGGCCTCCGAGTGAAATTGTACCAGGGAGGACGAAGACCGATACCGGGCCCCGTAGCTTCTGGGTCCTCGTCGAAACTTGTATAGCTTGTTTGTATGGTAACCTGAATTGTGATAAAACAGCTGCGACGCTAAGATTTTCAAATATAGCTGCCAGCGCTGCAGTTGGTGAAAGCGACCATCAATCTTGGCCTTGTTTACAGGGAAACGTAGCATGCGTACATTCATCCTCCGGGCCCCAGTATCTCCCGGACCAGGGTATGATGTACCTCTTGTCCCGGACCAGGGTATGATGTACCCTTCTCTCGTAGGCCCTGATGCTAGGTACATTTGCTATCTGCACTGTATCTAAGGCTAAGATCACTGCCTTCAACGTGATTTTGCTTTCAATGACAAATTGCAACTTTCAATGAAGGGTACAAGTTCCCACTGCCGCAAAATTACCTCCATGCAAAAAAAGAAGTACAGAGATTCTTGATTTCAATCACATTTCTCATTTCAGAAAATGTTGACATCCTGGGACAAATTAAGACATTTTAAAGTAACTTCCTAATAAGTAATTCAATGTGATGAAGGTTGTGATTAAACATGTGATGAGTGATGACGCATTGTGGTGAAAGTTGTGATTAAACATCATGACGAAGGTTGTGATGAAACATGTGGCAGGGTTTCCACGCAATTTTGAAAATGAATTTCCAGACTTCTTCAAGACCTTTTCCAGACATTGTCCGGACATTTTCCGGACGTTACATTCCCGCATGACCTACCCATGTCAAATACAGGCACTGTAAAATTTAACATGATGTAAGTACAATTATATCAGTCTTGAGTAAAACATTATGAAAATGCATGTCAAAAGATCAAGTCTGGAAAATAATTTTCTTTTTCCATACCAACAGACCAAGAAACTTTTTTCCATACTTTTCCAGACGGGAAAATGGCAAAAATTTTTTCCCAACTTTTCAAGACTGCGTGTGAACCCTGATGTGATGTCACACTGTGATGAAACATGTGATTACGTATTGTAATGAAGCATTGTGATTGCAGGTTGTGATTAAACATGTCATAAAGGTTGTGATGAAACATGCAATGACACATTGTGATGAAATATCACGATGAAAGTTGTGATGAAATTTTATGATGACAAAATGTAATGAAGGTTGTGATTAACCATGTGATGACGTGTTGTGATTAAACATGTGGTGAAGATTGTGATGATGCATGTGATGACGTGTTGTGATTAAACATGTGGTGAAGATTGTGATGATGCATGTGATGACGCATGTGAACTCGGTCGTCGCCTGAATTAAAACAAAAGCGATGTTTTGGTTTGTTTGTCATGACGAGCATGATGCGATTTTCACTCAACAATTCATTTACTTACCCGCTTTTCATCTGGGCAAGTGATTTGAAAAGCATAATTTTCATTTGCAGCAGAAATTTATCAAATTTTCGCATAAAATTTATCAAATCATTCTTTAACAACAGAATAATCAACTGCATGATGCAAAATTCAGAAAAACTAACTTTCAAAAGCGTTGAGATAAGTTGCTAGTGTGTAAATGAGATTAAAATAAAAAAGCTTGAGGCCCAGACTACAGTACAAAATGCGTCATATGAAGGTGAAAACATATCGATTGAAGGTTCGAACACATAACCTTTGAATCACTGACGTCACTGACAACTTAATCGGGAAAAAGCGAAGAGCCGACCCACCTTTTCTTGGGGGCTCTGCAGGAACGATGCTGGTTTCAAAACTTCTTCGTTGCATAAAACTCTCAGACGAGCTATGAACAAAAATCAATCGAGGAAATCCCAGCGAGAATACACTTCACATGCTCTGCGGTCACATCTACAACTATTTCCCTACGTCATAAAACGTGTTTCGAGTCTCGTCAACTAGTACCCCCTCTAACAATTGCAACATGAAACTAAAATCGTGCCGCGAAAACCCAGCAGATGGAAATCAAAAGTATTCCCTTACCTGCCGTGGTTTGCGTGACAAAAAACAAAACAAATAAGCGGCGGCGGTAAAAATTCAAAGCTGCGGAGAATTCCCTTCAACAAAACTACACACTTTAAATATAACGATCTTAGATCAATACAGTTCTATAACGTTTCATCAGCTTGTTTACGAGTTAGCTCAGTGTGGTCCAACTAAAGGCCCGCGGACGGCATTTTTAAGGCCAGCGAGCTTTATTCGTAATGTTACGCAAGCCCGTAGCCACGGGAGGGCATTTGGGGGCAACGAGGTTAGATGACGTCCGGGGCAAGAAGCCAGTTTTGCGCCCCTGTATTCGCACCTGGGGTCTTTCGGAAGCAAATGCACTGTATTGAAAAAAGTATTTGTGACATTGTTGGGACTTTTCGGCGCGTCCATAGTGATTTGGCGCCGGGGGAATTGTGCCCCTTGACGCCCTCGTTACGCCCCTGACAGTGCCCTCCGATTTTTGTTGCGCCCAGAAAAATTTGTTTCAAACATAGAAAAAGTAAAAATTTTACTCCCCTAAAATGTATTTTGCCCCTCCAAATATTAAAATCGGGCTACGGGCCTAATGTTGCGCATGTGTTGCGATTGGAAATTTTAATCAGAGTAGGCATAAAATCTTTCAATGAAAATGTCCAATATTAACGGCCTTAGACTATGACTGCAGACAGCCTCTGGAAATTAGTAAAGATAGACTTTTCAAACTGAAAGATTTCGCAATAAAAATGTTTGGAAACACATACATGAGAGCAGACCCGCAGCCACTGTGGGGCATTCGGGGGTTATTCCGCCCCCAATTTTTGTGCTCCCCAAACTTTGTTGTTCCCAGAAAAAAAAACATAATGAAAACAAAAATAAAAAAGTATTTCTCCCCCAAAAAAAACTAAAACCTGGCTACGGCCTACGTGTGAGAATACTTTTTCTATATTATGAAGCAAGTCACATCTAAAAACAGAAATCGAATTGCAGACGAAACACTGGACCACAGTCTTCGACTTGCACCACTAACACTGATATTGATATAGGAACGATAGTGTCAGAGAAGCCTCAACCACAGGCATCCCACTGATAGAGATTTGTGATACATAGCTGTTTGCTATTTTGTAATAATTTAAACGATGCGCTCATTTATTTTAACTTTTATAGTTTTAAATCTTGTGAATCTGTTGTCATTTTGTCCACGTGGCCCGCAAGTTGTCACGTTTTTGTAAAATGGCCCGTAGGTCAAAAGCAGTTGGACCATGCTGAGTTAGCTGATTGCAACTGATCATAAATGTGATGGAACAGACGAAATGTGCGAATTCAGTCTATTGTGTACAAGTTCAAAAGCGTGAAGGTATCAACAAATTGCTTGCAATTCATAGCACACACTCCTAGAGGTACGCGTATAAAGAATCTCCACTTTACAGACACAGGAGATTCAACATTAAAGGCACGCATTGCTTGACTGAAGGAATTACCTGGATTTGAACTGACAAGACCTGGCCACCGACAACACTCCAGTCAATCGAGTATTTGCCAGACTTGAGATGTAGTGATCATTGCAACTGACTCCAAGCACCGAGAAATCTTGCACTGCATTTGCAGCGAAATCTCTGACCTATTTTTGTTTGTCAGTTATTTTGCTTCTCAGCGAAAAGGAATAAAATTTGGCGATAAGTTTTTTGATGTTTGTTGCGTAAATAAAAACTTTTGGTTTAGACGCCTGATTGTCCACAAGCGATAGTTTGGGAATAACTAACCATTTAAAAATATTTTACTTAGTCATACCCTAATCATCAGTTCTCAGCATATTTGATTATCTCAGTGAACAGTCACCACTTGCGAAATGCATGACCTTGAATATCACTCTGCGCATGCGCAGATGGCCTGGAGTCAGAAATTTCGCTGACACCGGCAAATGCTGACTGANAAACACGGTGGTCTTTAGAATACCACTTTTGACGTAACACACATGATGACGCGCCCTTACACAAACAATGACTTCTGCAGAGAGCGAGTCATTCAACGGGGGGATACCGCCAAGCAGTTTCCATGAAACCAAACATAGAAAGGCAACGTTTCCTGGCAAGCAACCCTGGCAGAGTCATCTGTCGTGTTAGGTTTGAGGCACCAGTCATTGCGGAAGCGTGGGTTCGAATCCCACTTCTGACACCACGTCGTGTTAGGTAGCAACTGCGAAATGACGCCTCTCAAGCGCTCTTAAACGGACACATGCTTGAGGCGAACACGAATAGCACACACTCCACTCACGTTTTGTCTGTCCACGACATGGCGCCCTTTCCGCCATCAATGGAGGTTGCTCAGCAACGTGCGAACTTGCGTTTTGTTGCAAGGAAACGTGTTTTGATTGGTCCGACCCGCTCAAGCGTAACGACGATGACTGACGGTACGATTCTGAATCACTCAAGCGTAACTGAAGCGAGAGGCTTTCCTCCAACGTTGATGAACTAAACAAGATATTTGTCCGACAGTTAGACTTTATTATGAGCAAATAATAACCCGGGGGGGGTCCTGGGTAAGGTTCGAGAAATTATTCTCAGAGTTTGAAGTTTATGTTGTGTTGCAAGCTTATTAAATAACTTGATGTGAAGTTAACAAATACAAATGAGGTAAAATCAATTGTGTAAAATCTAACGTTGTATAGTGCTCGATTGATGTACAACGTGATGTTCTTATCTTGAATAAACTTCAACAACAATCTCTTCAAGTATGTGCTTTCCACGATGGGTGCAAACAAGGAATCGATCAGCAAATTTTTAATAGGAAATCGATTTCATGTAAAATTACGCATCCTCAGTCCTGAAAATTGCAAGCAAAGCTTACAGGTGAAA
>JGI24159J19872_10010458_pt1 | contig 12167 bp, 8 predicted proteins | sample Ectturendosymbi4_FD_19872 | JGI IMG/M metagenome (IMG submission 19872)
TGATACAACATACGTAATGGTTGGTTATTCAGTATTCACATAATGTTTAACTTTATACATTACACCGACATATTTGGATATAGTAAAACACAACTGTTTACAATGCTCTTTCCAAGTCAGTTTTTCATCTACAATTACACCAAAGTACTTGTGAGTTAAGTTCTTTCGATACGATTACTGTTTACATTTATCACAAAGGATTCAGTGCATACATGTTTGTTTGTGATCAACGTATATTTTGTTTTGGAAATATTTAGTTAGAGTTGTTTGCAGTTAGCCAATCCATTACTTTTGTCGTTTCACGATTAGCCGAGTTTTATAATTTTCCCAGATTGTTGTCGCTTTGAACTAAGACTGTATCATCAGCAAAAAGTATACTTTTCATAGAAATTGATTTCGGTAAGTTGTTTATAAATATTAAAAAAACATAGGGCCTAAATTTGAATCCTGGGGACCCCAGAAATAATTGAATTGAAAGATGATTTAATATTTCCCCCTTGAACGTATTCTTTTCTGTTGTAGAGACAAGACTGTATTAGTTTGAGCGCATTTCCTCTTACGCCGTAATGCTCGAGTTTTGTTAGCAAACTGGAGCGATTCACTGAGTCAAATGCTTTTCTCAGATCTAATAAACCGTACATGATATAAGTTTTTTATCGAAGTTCTGAAGAAGGTTTTCGTACAAGTCTGTAATTGCCAAGGATGGGGAATGGTTGTTGCTGACTCAACAAGTTGTTTTTGGTGAAATAATCGTTAAGTCTTACGTACAGTACCTTTTCAAAAAGGTTTGAAAAGTATTGTATGTTAGAACTGATATCGGTCTGTAATTAGTAGGAATTTCGCTATCTCCCGACTTAAAAATTGGTACTACTTTAGCGATTTTTAGATTTTCCGGAAAGACACCGTCACATATGCTTTCGTTTATAACATTTGATTGAAGCGGTGCTAGCAAGTATTTTGACAATTTCAAAGTGCGCACCGGAATATCATCGTGACCACATGATTTTTTAGAGTCTAATCCGTTAATTAGTGTAAGTATTTCTTCACGAGTGGTTGGTGATAAAAAAATAGATTTCACTTGGTGTGGCAGAAGATATTTTTTTATATTTGTATCAGTAGTTTTAGATGGGCCAGTAGGAGTGAAATTTGCCTGAGCTGAAGTAACAAAGCTATGAGTTAATGCATCTGCAATTAATTTTGTGGATGAGTGAACTCGTCCAACAACTTTTAATCTTTGAGGAAAACTAGATCGTTTGGTTTTGCCAAAAATATAATTAATTAACGTCCACGTTTATTTTAAGTTTCTGCTGTTTTGGGCAAATTGCCCTTCGTAGTATTTGCGCTTAGCTAATTCCTTGACATGAGTAAGGCGGTTTCGGAATTGTTTGTAAGTTTCGAAATCTATAAGTAATTTTGATCTTTTGTAAACGCGAAACAAGTGGTCTCTATGTTTGATAGAAGAAATGATCCCTTGTGTTATCCATGGTTTTAGTTTAAGTTTATATTCCCTTCTTGTGTATTTCCGAATAGGCGTGTGTGTATCCGCAAGACTTTTCATGGACCTTACAATGAAATCAAATTTTTCACTTAACATTCCATTCTGAGTATTGCATCGGTAACGAATCTAAAGTTTCGTGCAGATCGCGATCAAAAGCAATGGCATCAACGTTACTTGTATCTCTAAAAAATCCTTGTTTGACATCTCTTTTTAATCGAGCTTTACTCACAGTCAAATAAATTGGATAGTGATCACTAATATCATGCAGCATAATATAGGGCTTGATTGCGGTGGATAAATTATTTGTATTATATATGGTCCATACACGACTCTGCTTGGTTTACCACTCTGGTTGGTTTATTTATTGTTGGGTAGCAGCCAAGACAGCATAACGTTTCTGTATACTGTTGTATTCTGCTGTCGTTTGTTGCATTAAGTAGATTTATGTTAATATCGCCTAATACATACTACACGTAGTTATTTTTTGCGATTTTTGTGGTTGTTTCAGAAAGTGATTGAGAAAACTCATCTATTTTGTATTGAGGGTGTCTGTACGCTATTCAGATTATTATTTTCTGACGTTTTCCTAATATCTCCGACCATATGTTTTCACATCCATACATTTTGAACTGGAGGTCACGTCGTTGAAGATACTTCAAATTATTTTTGAAACATATTTCATGGAGATTGACTGGCAGTGAAGATCTTGCAGTGCATCAGTAAAGCAATGTCACCTCCCAATTGTTTTATTTTTCTTTTATCTATATATCCTTTTTGCGATACACATCATCTATGCTTGGTAGCTTTAAATGCTGTGCTTGTAGTTATGATGTTCTACATTTTCTTTTCATAATATGCGTCATCTTTATCTAAATAAGACCTGGGTAGACTTCAAATGCTATGCTTACAGCTATGTGTCCCACTGTGGCACAATATATTATCTAACCTTGTGAAAATTGCTTTGGTGAACTAATTTGATCTTGTTTTAATTTGGAAACCTGTCTGTTATCGTGTTGGTGTTGTTATGGTCTGCAATATATTTGCTTGTTTGTTTGTTTTTGTGGTGTTTGTGTGATTTCGGATGGTACTTTTTTGTTTCGTGTTTCTTCAGTTTCCCGTATATACTGCACTCAGTGGCGTGCAGAGGGTGGGGGGGGGCGAACGGGGCGACGGCCTCAGGCATTCAAGGCAAGGGGGCATCCAAAAAGTAAAATTACAAAAATTACATTTTGATAAAATGCTAACCAAATTCTTCTGTGTATTGTAATGTTACTTTTGCAATCGGAAATCCCGAGCGGCATGCGCGCAAAGCTTCGCACTGTAGCAGCAAGCAACAATAGAGATCACGCGCCGCGATCACTCTATTTGTGCTTGTTCGGACACTTATATATGGGTGTTGTTCTTCGCGCACATTCCATTCGTGGTAAACCGCGCATTCAGCGCAACGTCAACGGAGAGGTTGCAACAACAGTCACAACATACCTTCCTTTTTGCAATGAACCGCACCGATCGCATGTTGTTTGTGTGAAGGCTGCGCCCGGCACGACCTTCACATCCTGGTCACAGAACCATTTTGTTGCGATCGGAAAGCCCGAGCGGCAAGTGCGCAAAGCTTCGCACACTGTGGCAGCAAGCAACAATAGAGATCACACGCCACGATCACTCTATTTTTGCTTGTTCACGCCACTTACATATGGATTAGAGATGGCACGGGCCGCTCACAGTCCAGCCTTCGGGCAGTCCGCTAAAGGTTTTGAAACAGTCCGCTAACAATTTTTTTAGCGGTGACGTCATTCCGGGCAGCTACGGTCTGCTCGCCAATTAGGCGAAAAGTTTTGTTTTTGCAAACTTTCAAAATCTAACAAGGAAATGTTTTGCTGCTGTTCTCTCCTTTTTACCATTCTGATAGTGTTCTGTTTCACTTATTTCCACGGAAACCAGTGAACTATGTTATGAACCAATCAAAGTAACAAACACTTACATTTATAGTCTGTCGCTGTCGCCGAGGTTGAGGCAGAACCGTCGCCAGAAGGTTTTCAGTAGGAGGCTTTGCGTTTGTGCGGGGGGCGGGGGGGGATGACTTGACATTCTAAAAATTGACAAAAACTCCACTGATTTACAGTGTTTAAAGTGTTTCATGTTTCAATTTGGGGTCTTGGAGCTTTGTTTGGGGGACTAAGCCCACGTAAGCTCCCCCGTGCCGACGGGACTTGGTTTAGGTTTAGGACAGGTGTTATCAAACTTTCTCTAGCCATGTGCCCCTTCAGCATTTCGATAGCTGAGCATGTACCCCTAAAATTTCTTGTGACCAAAAGGCCGTGGAAGTAATAAGAATGTATTTACCAATAAGCATATAATGATTTTGAAAATAATATTCACTAATGTTTGTATAAATATTTCGAAATGAATAAAATGTAAACATATTTTTTCCCGTCTATTGCTAGCCTCATATGTACCCCTTCAGGGGGCGTACATGTACCTCACTTTGGGAACCCCTAGGGGTACATGTACCCCAGTTTGGATTAGGTGTAGGATTAGGTGTTAGGTTACGGTTTTAATGTTTGGGTTCAGTATGTTACTAGCAAGTGTAGTGCAGCCTAGCACACACTTTACGTGTGTTAGTGTCACGTTACAGGCGGCGGACGGATAAGTTTTCAGAAGTGTTCTGCCGGACCCATAGCCATTAAGACTACATGATTTTATTGTCCAAAGGACAATGAACTGAAAACTTTATGTGGTGTTAGTTTCCTTTTGAGGTTACGGTATATTACGGGCCACGGGCTGGTCCGGGCCAGAAAATTAGTAAATAAGTTGAGGTTTGGCATAGATGGACCGGGCCGGGCGGTTTCATGTTAACTCCGGGGAGCCGGGCTGCAAAAGTGCTGGCCCGTGCCATCTCTTATATGGGTGTTGTTCTTCGCGAACATTACATTTGTGGTGAACCGTGCATTCAGCGCAACGCCAGCAGAGAGGTTGCAACGCTACTAACACTTGCTGCGTGGATCTGATGGAAACTTGCTTGAGGGGGCACACAAATCTATTTGAAGTGACCCGAGGGAGAGATGCAGTAATGCGATCGTTATCTTACGGCCTTGCACCTTATCTCTCTTCCCACTTTGTAGGCTGGCCAATTCTAACTATAGCCTATTTCGAATCTGCGATTTGTAGTCTTCAAAATATCTCTCGATTCTCTCTAGAACCTGGGTTCTAAAACTGGGGTGTGAAAGGTTCTCAAGTGTGGTACGAGTGAGGCGGAGACATATTGGTGAAATGTATTAGAGGCATTCTTTTTATCATTTGTACACTCACTATCATTTCACTATAAACGCAGTAATCAAAACAAAGCAGACAGTGCAGTGAACAAAAACCGAGACCTCTTAAACTTGCTTGTTCAAAGTTGGATTCATGAGTAACAAACGCTCTATGTTTCGGTGATGTCTTGCCTGCTTGGTTTCATATTTAGTGGCAATGGGAATTGTGTCACAGGACTACATCATGCGTGGCAATTTAGCGATAGATTCTTCGCTTTCAATTGTTGTAAAAAAATCAAAATAATACAATACATTTTGCAGAGAGAACACCATTCGGAGCTGCTGAAATACCTTTGGCGCCAAGTACGATACGATACGCTGAAAAACGTATTGTTGTTTTGAACAGAGAGACAACGGTCGTTATGAAGCGTACTTCACGTTTTTTACTTGCAAAAACTGCCATACAAAACTTTGCGTACTTGCAGTTTTTACAACCAGGGCTGCCAATGAAATTGATTGAAAAACCCCGTACAGACCTATTAAAAATCTTCGATTTAAACAGAAAACCTCGGTTAGGAAGATCCACAAAATCAGGTGAATCTTTCTACTATCGAGGCTTCAGTCAGTCATAAACAGTACATGTTGTATCTAGAACTGTTTTGTGACTGTAAATTGTTTCGTTAACCGTAAAAAATCAAACGAATACAAATATTCTGATAACTGGCAAGCTTATTGATGCTTGTTCGAAAGCGCATTGCTGCAACCATGGGTGCAATTAGGCGGGAGACGTGTCCCCTCACTTTTNCAGACAGTTGGGATATANTATACCATGTTCCCCACATTTTTNTCTTTAGATCTTGTGTTTGGAGAGGTTTCAAAAATAAAAGTGACGNTTGTCACGTTTTGTGTGAAGAGCTTTTCATGTTAAATGTTACACATAACCAGTTGATGTTGAAACAGGTTTGGTGTGGTATCACTGATTCTGATATAGTATAAATTTTAGTTTCGATAAAATGATTTTTAGCATTTTGCAAGTTTCTAGAGACCGAGAAAGATTGTTTACTGCTTCTGTCCGACATTTTACCCTGTGTGGTATACTTGAAGAAAGGTCGTTGTTTTGAAACAATAATAGTTTAACAGTTGTATCTGTGAGAGATCACAGTTGTACAGCCATGGTTTGTTTCGTGCAGAAATGGAACTGCCTTTGCTATAACGTTGGTTGTAACGTATTCAGAAAAAGACAGCGTAAAATTTAAAGATGCAAGTTAATAATGTTAGACAGTTACATGCAGCGGTAGCTATGCATGCAGCGGTCGCTTGCTGTTCATGAAGTCTAGCAGAATTATTGTTTTATAGGTGTGCAAACAAGCTGTTCTTTTGATGAACAAAAGTGTCAATTAATAGCCTATCAGTATTAATTGTCGGCTAATCTCGAATGTTGACATTACTTATTGCCGAGTTCATGACATTTACTTGTAACAGCAGATGTCATTGTATGTGATCACGCTGTACGTTTGTCAAAGGTTGGAATGCTGATCATATTGCTGAACTATAGTACCATGTCCAGTAACAAATATAAGTAAATTAATTTGTAAATCATCTGTAAGGATTAAGCAAAGCGTGATAAGTGTTGCTTTCAAAACACCTATATTCTCTGAAAAACAAGACTGAGAATCTATATGTTAAAACTTCCCTTCTGCATCGATCCGATTACCATATTGGTTTCACAACAAGCTGTCAGTCCACATTTTACAACAAAATTGCGTCCATCTCTGCAACTCAATAGAATAACAGCTTTTCTCATTTTCATTTAAGCTATAGCAAGCAGACCTCTTTGGCAAGACTAGAATACCCGAGTGCTCTGCATGCTTCTCATCACCAGAACTGCCAGTCTCTTCACGGCCACAACTGCCGCAATATCACCATCGGTGAGTTGAGCCAAGGGCACGTAGTTGTTCAACTTGCATGTGTTTTATATAGTGTTAGTTTCAAGATGGTTTTATTCATGCCCAAACTTACGTATGGAACTATTGTATTGACATTCTAATGTTTTTATCTCATCGCATCAACTTAAACGGGATCAAAATCAAAATATCTACAGGTGTTTTCATCGATGAAAAGTGAGGTTGGCCATAAAATCTGAAACAAATTGAAAAGTTGTTAGCTTCTGCATCTAATGTGATTTAGAAAACGACAAACATTTCACATATCAATGCACTCAAACTACTTTAGTATAGTTTTGTATACAGCCACTTTAGTTGTGTTACAGTTGAGAATCTACAACCATTTCACATTAAAAATCAAAGCAAAGCAGAACAATGTATTGCGCAACATGACTTTCAGTAATTACGATGCGAGTGTAAGGTCAATTTTCAAACGAAATTTTACTTGTTTGATTGCATGCATCACTAACGAGATTATAAGCCTGTTTCTCCCTGACTCGAGTATCGCGCGTATTTTTAAAAGGTCTGTTTCAACACAGGTCTCATCACTAGTCCGACAAGCGATTAGGACTTCTGTTTGCTTCGTAATCGATAAAGTTCAAGCGAAAAACATCAACACTTAATTGTCACGGATAAGAGGCTTTCAAGAATTTGTTTGGTTGAGAAGCAAGGCATAATAGGCATTATAAGGAATTATAAAATGCGTTACATTGTGATTTATGAACGATTTGTAAACGTTTTTGTGACTTTGAATACATTGATATCGAAACGTTTTTTGAAAACATTGTAGAGCAAAATACTTCGATTCATAACGTACTTTGGAGACATCTTCGATTCGCAACGTACTTTGACATATACAGACTTGTGGTAGTGGTACCGAATACTGTAATACTGTAGTTCTCCAACGCTTTNTNTTGAAAATGAATTGCGCATGATATCGTGGCGANGAATTTTTCTGATGGGAAGGTGTGTTATAGATTCCCTNTAGAACCATACCGGAGACTTGATAAACGTTACTAGCAGCCCGCGTGTTCAGTGTTAATAAATGGGTACTTCACGTAACTTACACGCAATGCTGACACTGACTCACCATCAGGGCCGCCGGAGCAGTGGTTAGGCAGGGGGGGAAGTAAAAGAGTTGAGGGCAATGGAAACTTAAAAAAATCATTACCGGTTATATTTGCTTCTGTTCATCAACAATGTTGGCTTCAAAAAATAACAGAAATTATGGAAAACCATTCTGAATTTTCTGGGTATGTGAATAGCTGCAATAAATTTGTTTCAAGTCGATCTTGATGCAATTACCTATGGTAGTATTATGAAAATGCACCTCCGCTCCCGTTGCTCTCTTTTAGACAGACCAGGGGAGGCAATGTTCCCGCCATGCCCCCTTCTCCGGCGCCCCTGCTTGCCACCAATGCAGCATTTACTAAGAAAGTAGTGGTCTTGCCCACGTCGCAGAGTAAGCGGAGATGGGCGTCGCAGACCATTCGTGGACCCCATAAGTGGCACAAAAGATTATTTTGAAACACTCATTTTCGTGGCGTTAAATATTTGATATATGACGAAAACGCCATTTCTCTATCAAACTTTTTAAAAAGAAGCAATATTCGTACAATGCACAGCGGCGTTTGTTGCTTTGGTATGGATATGCTCAACTGAGATGTTACTGTATTGAATGTAAGGATATGCTCAGAAAATATCCACGAAATACATTGGCATTTAAGACTTTGATGAGAAAACAGATATTTAAGATATTGTACGACGTACTGTGAGCTTACATGCTTTGCCTTAAATGAAAACGTTTTGAGATAGTTCGATAACAAATGTTTTGTTGAGAAAAGGACGTCGATAAAAAATATTGCGGGATAAACATTTTTCTACGGAAAAACAACTTGTTTGATATTGCGCCATTAAATATTTGTCATATTCTTGCATCGAAAAGTTTGCTTTGAAGAAGACTTGGAATGACAATTGTGAAATCGGTACGACAAATTTCACGAAAAAGTTTATTTCACATGCAGCTGCGATTATCGTTAAAATTAAGGCGTCATTAGTGAGGTAACTTTTTGTGAGAGACATTGCTGCCTGCAGCACATGTCCCCAGCATGCTACAACGTCTTGCATGAGAAGCAGCATCATGAAGATATTTGCTTTTTGAAAATGATACACGAGAAGTATCGCGATCAGTTTTGATTTGAAAATTTGATGTCTGCGTAACGTCGTGTTTGCATTGCACCGTGTAGTGTCTTCCAACCTTTCATTGTGCAGTTTGCTCTACCACGCATGTGCATTATACCGTTAATAAGAATAAACTTTCATCTGAAGGATACGCGTGCATGAATTTTTTGGCAAGAATTAAAAAAAAAAAATTTAATGTGGAGTAATTTTGCACCAGTTGATATTTTTGCAAAACTTATCACGGAATAAACTGAGTGAGACATTTTCACGTTAAATGTTTTGAAATGATAGATTTTTATTATTCATTTTCAGTTTGGTGTAAACCTAAGCTGTTAGAAATAATGTTATAAGAAAGCATAAGTGTTCATATGATACAGCTTAAACTAAAGGATGATTTATCGTGTAATTTGAGGTTCTTAGCAAATTTTCCAAGAAAATATTTTTTTCGCTAAAGTATGTTAGGTCAAGATCTTAGAAAGTTGTGGAGACCGACTAAACTTAGAACATTGTTATAAGGGCACCTTAGCTTGAACCTTGCAGCTATTTTTGAGATTTTAATCTTCTTGTTTTAAAGAATGACCAACCGTCGGTTTTACTCAAAATGAGCCAATTCAATGCAAATAAGCAAACTATCGCTCGCCAATCAATTTTTCAGAAAACTCTGTATATTCGCCCCTTCGCATTTAAGTAACATTGTGTGTGAAATTAAAACCGGAAAAACTTTCAAAAACAGAAAGAAGTTCGCGCCAAGTTTTTCTTGGGTTCCGAGGGTGTTTTAGACGTGGTTTAAATGATCAGCTCGAAAGCTTTTAACCCCTTCGGAGTCTCAATAACTCTATTTCCAATTTATTTGTTTAAATATCAACTCAACGTTCATCCAGTGAATATTTACACACACCCAGTTTTTGAAAATTGAAGGAAAGCTGAGATTCTTTCAGTTGCAATTAATAACTTTTTCCAGTTGTAATAACATAGTTTCGATTTCAATCGTAAAAGAAAATGCAAGTTATTATTACAGTTTGAATAATATTAATTTATCTTTGGCATAACATTAGTTTAATAAACGTCTTTCCAAGAAAGGTGTTATTAGTTGCTTTTGTGTTGTTTCAGAACCGCCTGAACTTGAATACGTGACGAATTCAATGAAATTCAATTGATTTCGAATTTTAGAAAGTCAGCTGAACAGCGTTTGTTTAGCGCGATGCATACATTCAATATCGAATTTATGAAGTGGTAGGAAGTTGCAGACGCGTTTGACTTAAAATGAGCAGTTGCAATCAAATATTCCAATAACTCCGTCGAAGCAAACACCTTTTCGTTTCTTTTTTGTTGCTTCAGACACAGATGGTATTACAAAAATTAATATAAGTGTTTAATTTACAAGAGGAAAGCATGTGATTTTGGTTATGGCCTTTGGATTGACTGCGCACTACACGTGGTGGGCAGTGCGGGATTAACAATAGTAGCATATGTAGCAATTGCTACGGGCCCCGCGCTTTTGGGGGCCCCGCAGTTCTTTGTGTGAAGTTTGGTCTTTATTATATGCAAGGTTATTTATTAGAATTTAGGTGTCCGAGGCAAACTCTCAGAAAGGGACCCTATATTTTACACACGCTATACAGAAGCTTTATTCGCTGAAAGCAAGTCCAAATTTTCATTTTGTTTGGGAATTTGCTTCTGCGTGAAAGTACATTTTGTGTTGTAAATTGTTTGAAGTCAATTGATTTTAAATTGTTCTTTGTCTACACCAGGGGTGGTCAACAAGTCGATCGCGATAGACCGGTCCATCGCCAAGCGTCTGTTGGTCGATCGCGCCTGATTTTGCCTTGAATTGACACGATACCTGAAAACATCACTTTGCAATCAATATACCAGAAAGCACATAAAAATTATCCATCAGATGGTTGGTCACGTGTATTTTTTGGTGCTTCTTGCGATGGCTGACCATTGCTAGCACAGCAGATGCCGCGGTGGTGTTGTAATGTTTTCCTATTATTGCGTGCCAATCATGATTTAGGCGTAACAGACACTTTGCCTTCTATCTGTGCATCACTTGCTAAGGCGATGTATTGTATGTGCACAGTGGTTCCCAACCTTTCCAGGTTTGCGGCACCCAACAGAAGAGGATTATAATTTGCGGCACCCAGTGGCGAACCCATACGAATTTCTTTATGGTTTTGTGGACAGTTTGAAAATGTATTTTTAATGATATATTAAAAAAACGTATTAGCTCGCGACACCCCTGGGCACTGTAAATGGCACCCTAGGGTGCCGGTTGGCAACCACTGTATTTGCATGTGCGACACTCAACTTTGGCATTTTGTGCTTGTGACTCTATTGCCGACCGGTCGATCGCGAGTTAGCAAGAAATTTTCTAGTCCATCCCAGTTGAAGACAAGTTGGCCACCCCTGGTCTACACATTAAGTTGTTGAGGGGCCCTTTTTTGGGATATTAGTACATAATTTTTGCTTTATTTTGACAAACATATGACTTGCTTCAGAGGTTTTTAAATGTGGCTATGAGTTATTAATATGTTTTTTAACAAAACAATGCAAAAATTAAGTGGGAAGCTTGCAAAAGCAGGCCTTCACTGCACTTCCGGAAACAGGGCCTGAGGCGATCCCTCGTTCGCCTCCCCTAATAACCACCCCTGATTACTGTATATATAAACATTTAAAAAAATCTAATTGGCAGCTCTGGATTTGGCACCTATTCACTAGCCCATAGGTTCTCAAAGTGCTCCGTAAGGAGCCCCAGGGCTCCGCGAGAGAAACCTCGGGGCTCCGCGAGCTATTCGTTTACTTATTACAATACTGACTTGGCTAATTTTGCAACTGTCCAAAGAAGCAATAACGGCAAAGAACAATTAAATAAAGCACTTCCAATATACTCAGGAACATCAATCGGTAAGTAACAATGTGTTTTTTTATTTTTAGAAATTTATTCTGGGGCTCCGTAAATTATGGTCAATCTCTTCATGGGCTCCATAACACCAAAAGTTTGAGAACCCCTGGCCTAGTCTATTCCAATTTGCAAAGACTACAGTACCAGTACAATACTAGTGAAAAGTACAGTCGTAATCCAATGTCAATGTGTTTATAACTGCATGACCTCAAAGCACTGCTGAGGTTGAAAGAACTTTCTGCCGCTTGAATGACAACAAAAACAAGCTGAGGGATTGTCATGCTATGCGCACTTTGGAAGCAATAATTAAGTCTAGTGAGAATTTTCCAGGTGTCTTTGAAGTCAACCAAAGAGGCAAAGACTTAGGCATTTACGAATTACATGGCGAA
>JGI24159J19872_10010459_pt1 | contig 12166 bp, 6 predicted proteins | sample Ectturendosymbi4_FD_19872 | JGI IMG/M metagenome (IMG submission 19872)
TCAGCGAAATACTACCACCTAACGGATGGCGCCCACGGCCAGGCAAAGTGGGCCAAGGTGGCCTAAAAGTCCTCCACTTATGACGTCACTCACAAAAAAACGCACCCCAAGCAAAAAATATTTTTTCGAGTGCAGACTAGAAGACTTGCCGCGTCTTTTGAGACTTTTACTGGGTCTGTAGAGCATACCGGACCGGAGAAATTCCCGCGCAAAGCCATGTGCCTTTAGGCGTTTTTTTCCGAAAATCCCCGAAACCTAGCGGACACCAAAGAGTTAAGAAATACTGGTATTCAGGGATTGCAAAAATAAATATACGACTTGGGAGTCTGCAAGATAAAGAAGTTTGAGAAACACTACCATAAGTGGATATGTTACGCTGATGTCAGGAAGACTGCTTCAATACTACACAAGGTGTAGTTCAGGTCAATTCAAAATATCAAACAAACTTGTAACGTGAAAAGATTCGTCTTAAAACAATGAAGTGTGTGAGATCAAATAGTGAGAAAGCATGATGTGACAAAAAAGGTTGCAGCTAAAATTAACATGTCGCAATGACAAGTTTCATGAATATAGAAACAAAAAAATCACTGCAACAACATCAATCCATCAAGAACACATGCCACAGTTGCAGTGTTATTTCAGCCAATCTTATTAGTGCTCAACCGATAAGACTTCTTTGGGCTGATGCCGATATTTTTGATTGCCGTTAAGCGACGCCAATAATTTTGGATTACTCAAACCACAGTTAGAAGACAATTCATATTAAACCAACTCACAAAGTGAACGGGAATAGCTCAAAACTGAAGAAATACATGGAAATGTTTGCATTTTTGCAAAATAAATGTTGTAGTAACCAACATCAACTCAAGTGACAATGAAGAAGTGCATAACACTCAATTCCACGCAAACATGTCACTAAAACAGTCAAAGCCTACAGCGCAAGCCGTGATCAATTTACTGTCAATAATTGCTTACTCCACAAAACAGTCACGAGTATACAGTAACAAGCAACTTGGGTTTTCAAACATTCGAAGCAAAATAATAGCACTGTGGCATTTATTAGCAAATATTACTGATACATGCTGACCGAATTTTTCCAGTGTGATACACCAGCATTATCGTTATATCGGCCGATTTGCATAGGCATGACGATGTATCAGTGGAGCTCTAAATAATTACGTTTGTTGCACCCAAGTCAACCTATGCACATTCCTAACTACAGCCTCTGTTCTCAATCAACCTTATTTCTAAAGCAAGTCGCTTAAATGCGTATATATATATATCTGATAACCACATAAAAATATCAGACAAATTGTATTGCAATTTTTCTGTACTACAAACTAGCAAAGCAATCTAAATCAGTTGGAGACGGAACCAGGACAATTTCTGGCTCCACTAACCCAAACATCCTTCAACTCTGACTCAAACTCCAAAACCCTGATTAGAACATGCATGAAAATCATCAGACGTGGTAACTGTGCGCTTTTGAAACTACTTATCGACCTGATATTGATGTCAGTGCAGATGGGAAACTGCAAAATTATGATGCTTGGATTTTCATGTCACTAGAACTCCACAAAAAATTTGAAACCATTGTGCTAGTCTGATTAGCTGGACAAGCACCTATTCATACCAGAATAAAATCCACATGTAATCATCATCAAATTATGACTCTTGATGTTCATAGATCACTAACACTTGAACCTATTATTATCTGGATGATGTAAGAATAGGTATATGATGCTGAACAATACATGCAGCAACACTTTAGTTTCCAAGCAATGGCTTACACTATGCAGTTTGATAAATGACAAGTGCAAGTTATTCTAAAACTATGGTCAATTAAATTAGATTTGTTTTATAGTAATTTGTTCAAAATTACAAAATTCCATGTTAGTTGGTTGGATTTTAAAGAAAACTAAAAGATTTTCAATTGATCAGTATAAAACATTTTTCATGGTGGATAAGCAGTTAGTAATTTCAAGCATTAAGTTTACTGATTAATAATCAATTCAGATTTAAGAAACCTCACATATTAAAATTGACCTCACAAATTATCAGGCAAAAATGTCTTTTGCATACTATTTGCAATACATACTATTGTTTAGCTGGTGTCATTGCTTGGCAACTACCTTGTGCACATGACAGAATACCAAGTGCTCAGCTTTACTGACTTTATAAATGCATGTTATTACATCTCATTTCTGAAGTATATATATCCAATATAGAACAATGTATGAGTAAACTGAATATTTTATGGCCTGTACACTTTCCAGGCTCTTACCTACCTATTTCTCCATTAAGGTATGCAAGAATGTCTTTTCTGTCTGGACGCCTCACAACTGGAATTTCTTCTGCAGCAGCATGACGCACATACAATGGATGAGCTAACTTGATATTTTTGAGTAAGAACAAAATTGAGCCCAAGGTGTAGTATTCCTTTGGGCTGCCATCCTTGCCAGTTCTGTAAATTTAAGTTACTTATGAAAATTTAATAAAAACTATAGTACTGGTAAGTCAGCTCGTTCTTGTATACAATACACACATGTTTGCCATAGCATGAAACAAATGCAATCAATACCTATTCCAGGGAGTACAGTAACAAACATAAATAAAATCATACCACAAACATAACAAAATATTGACCAGTAAGACATAACTAACCTACTGTATAAAAAGTGCCATTACATAGTCAAATGCAGCCCAGCAGCTGTGCGTTAAAGGCTTGTGATCTTACCAGTGGCCAGCAATCTGTTTTGCACTACAGACCAGTTTAAGATTGGCATTATTTCTATGGACATGCTTTGAAGTTATGACAAATAAATACACCAAACATGAAATAAGAAGTTTTAATTGTATGTGAATTTAATGAAATTCCCCATAATGCTGAGTTAGTGGGAGCCTTAAGCCTGTTTCTCTACAACAAGATGGTCCCATCTTGAATTGATAGCAGACAATGACACAAACAATGTATTTCTTACATCCAGGCTGCATTGTGATATTGTCTTGGTTGCTGTCACTACAGAAAACCCCACTGAAAAAAGACAATTTTTTGTTTTAGACAAGAGTTTATTCTTTCTGTGCAGATTGGTATCAAATGCTTTGTGAACCAGTACTGGGCCATGGAAAGGTGGTTTCTAACTCTAGATGACTTCCAGTGACAATCAAAATAAACCTGCACCAAAAAATGCAACGTTTTTCATAAATTTTATTTTTTGTGTCTATACTTGCAATATAAACTTGTGCGAAGATGAAAACAAGCTGATGAAAGCAAAATAGTACAAGCTAACTTTAAGTCTCGAAAAAGTTCCCCGCAAGTCTCGAAAACTGTATGGTTCAATCTAAAATTAGGTTAAATGCATTGAAGCAAACCAACACGTGATAAACTATTACTGCATCTCATGCAGCACTGAAACAAATAAGGCCAAGTGCGGTGCAGTCAGTATGAATGTAAGACAGAAATGGAGCCAGAGCTATTTTAACAAAACAGTATCAACGTCTAATGCCAAAGGCAGCCTGAGCCTTGTGTCAATATTAGTAATCACTATTCTCCAACAATTCAACAATGATTCCCAACTCCAGGCTTAAAGCTCATGTATAAAGTTACTCTCCAAACAATCAAGGTGAAAAATTACACAGAAGAAGTCCGCAATCTTTCTCATGAAAAGGTGATGTGCAGCAATATTAAGCTGGTGGGCCAAGCTTGGTATTTTTATACTCACTACAAATAGCAGTTGGAAATGGAGTAAAAGTACATCAATGAAACAGTATAATTAACTAATGCCAGATGCATTGAAACACAGTGCTACATAAACAGATGCTAATCGTTTTCTAAGTAACCAGTCTCAGCACGAACTACTACATTGCAAATTGTTGTTTTGCCTCGCTTTAGCTCTTTGTGTACAAGAATTTCACTTCATCCTACTATTGTGGCTTTGAATGCAGCAAATTCAATTACACATTTGCAGCATGTAACACAATGGGAGTATTTGCAAAAAAGGCATGCCATTTTTTATCACACTCATAAGTATAACAACAAAAATATTTCATTGAGCTACAAAAACGAGTGTAAAGTTCACCGTAACAGACATTTGCTTCATAAGCATACATTAAAGCAGCGGTTCCCAAACTGTGGTAAGCGTACCACTGGTGGTACGTGAAGGCCTTCAAGGTGGTATGCGAATAGGTCTACTATATACTTTCCGTTTATCTTCACAAAAATTTATTCATAGGTATGTTTTTACTTATAGGGTTCTGTCAATTAATTCCTGAATTTTTGTGTACTTGCCTTGTTTTTTAAAAATAGCCATTATAATTTCTCACAGGCATTATCCTCATGTCACATTTGTGTTAATTCCTTTTTCCCAAACTTTAAATCGAATGACATTTGGTTGGTTGAGTTTTCCTGGAGCAAGGTGGTACGTGGTGACAATTGGGTCCCACAAATGGTACGTGATGAAAAAAAGTTTGAGAACCACTGCATTAAAGCAATCCATATATATGAAGTGTCAGTGCAAAACTGTTTCTCTCCTCAAATGAATGTATTGCTAAAGATCTGCTTCCAGAAGCCTTGCAGAAAACAACGTTTGGAAAATCAGACAAAAAAATTTACAACACTATTGAGAAATGACAGCACATAGTAACAGAAGGAAGCATGAAACTACCACTTTTTACAAAATTTTATTGCTGCTCTGTGAAGAATTTTAGGGTACTCAGAGCTTGCTAAATGTATATGTTTATTATAACCAAGAATGCAATAGACCCTAAGGCTGAATGTTGCATAATGGATATGTCAGCAGAATATACATTATCACAGGGGTGAAAAAATGTGGTCGTGCACTCACATCACCCAACCAAAAACTTGGAGTGCAGGAACAGGATTTGCAGCAACATAGCAGTGTTCGCAGTTTTGCCTCTGGCATTCCTTGCGCCCCCTAATGTTTATCTCATTTCCAGTAGTATGTTTTGGATTAAGCAAAATGACATATTGTCATCATGATTTGGTTCTCAACCTTTTCAAACATGTGGCCCAATTAATAAACAGATGGTCCGTGGCCCACTGACTGTACAACTTCTCCTATGTGATAACTGTCGCCCACGTACAAAGCAGAAATGAAAATAACTAAAACTATTTAATAACATAATGTGCACCATAATCAATGCGACGGCTGAGCCTGTTCGCTCAGAAGCAACCCAAGTTTTCAACTAAAGGATCATCTTGCAAAACATATTCACTTCCAATAATGCAAAGCCGAGGCCCATTAAAAATTTTTCTGTGGCCCACAGGTTGAGAAACCTTGATTTAGACAGATGGAAAGAGTGTAGTAGACAGTTCGGGGGCGACTCTAGGTCAACAGCATCACTCGGGTTCATCACGCAATTTATACTGACAGAATGCAACTGTTTAAGGATTGCTTGCAGGGTTGGTGTAATTGGACCTAACCCCAAAAAAACCACCTGGTTTTTTTTTCAAAGCCCACTTAAAAACAAACTATAAGAATCACCAAAAAAACTACTTTACATTTGAAAGACCTACTGTGAATTAAGAAGTAAAATAAGCAGCACACGTGTACAGTTAACCAGGGTTTTTTTGAGGTGTTTTAGGGAGCCGATTTGCCTCCCTAGAATTGAAAATTGGGTCCCTAGAATCAGAGAAATCGGGTCCCTACAGATCCATACCGGGCACCAAACATTTTCCTTACAAAAAACCTTGAGTTAACTGTAAATTTTTTTTTATTAAACAAGATGAGCAGCAACGAAATTTGAAGATTTGATAAAAAGAGAATGATTCGAACAGTTTGAGTAAATTCTACTGGTTATCTTCTTATGCACTGAAATTTCCATTTGCTCTCATTCTGGCTGCCACTATCATTGCTCTGTGACATTAGTTATCTAACAATGAATCAGAAGTTCTCATGAGAACTTGTCCATTGTTGCATAACATACATCACCAAACAATGATAACGCCAGTGGGTCCTCTGTGTACTAGGCTCATTCATATTAGCCTGAGTTACCAGACAATTCATTGTTCGTTTGAAATTATTTTCAAATGTAACTGTCCATTGGATTGGAATTCAAATCTGATGATCTACAGTCATATACATAATTAAAAAAGGATAGGAAACCATATTTTGTCTGTACATAAGTGAAAAAAGATACCCAATTTCATTCTTGTCTATAAATACGTGAAAGAAGATGGCCAACCTTAATTTTGTCTGTAAATCAACAGAGGTAAGAAATAAATTGCATATTTTCTTTCATAAGTTGTTTACATTATATACTTTATGCATATGAATGCTGTATGGCAAACTTATATGTGTGCGCTACCAAAATGCACAGAAAATTTTGCACCCCTATATTACCACAAACAAAAAGGTTTTATGTCTCCAGTCATGCATTTCACACACATAGCAAGTGGCTTAGTGAAAAGAATGTTTATGATAACTGCCACATTATAGAGATTGTTTATTACATCTTTATGAATTACATCTAAAGAACATTTACTAATAATTTGCAAATGATGCCATGCACTACACAAACAGAAACAACAAGGTTATTAGTCTACCCCCATTCATTTTCACACCTAGTTTTCCTCTGGGGAGAGTCATCAGTCCCAGGACTCAAAATAGCAGAATATGTAACCACAAACAAAGAAGTAGTATACCCCCATATGATGTAATTAGTCTTCACATCCTTTGGCCATGAAAAGTCACCAAAAATGATATGACCATCATGCTCTTCTATAGGCTTTTTTGCTATGTTGTACTCTCGCAGAATGCTCAAAGCATCAGCCATTATCAACACTAGACATAGAAGACTAAAAACCAGCAGCAATCTGAGACAATAAATGGACATTATTAATGAGAGAAGTGGGTCAGAATAACAACACAAAAGAACAAAAGCCTGTTGCAGGACTAAGGACAAACAAATTTCTTACAGAATATCATTTTGACCAGGGCTGCGAAGCCATCATAAAAATGACACAGCTCTGGCTCCAGAGCTCTTCTTTTCATGAACATGGCTCTGACTCTAGCTCCGGAGCTCTTGGTTTTCATGACTGTGACTCCAGCTCCAGAGCTCTCTTTTTTCATGTCTCGAGTTTCTGTTCATTTTCACACATGAATATGTTAATTGTCTTGGTGTGCCTCAAGTTGAATAGAAAATGAATTAAATCAAGTACATAAACTAAGATAATATACCAAACTTATTTGAGTAATTTAATCTGGTAGTTTTTACAAGCAGCGCTCTTACCATGAAGAAATCATCAAAAAAACAACAATCACTAAGAGAACAGTTATTAGCAGAAACGTTAACTCAAGATAATGGCATATGTAATACAAACAATTTCAGGAAAGACAGTTGCTGGCTTTGCCGTCAATGCCTGAGGACCTTTTGATATATCTTACAACCAGAATCAAGAAAATGGTTGTTTAGAAAACTATATTTGTGTCCGAGCATTTAAACACAGACCAGTCCCAACTGAACAAGTATTCTGTACTCGTTGCATGTTTTGCCTGTTGCACTCTTGACGATTTGAGCTAACAGCACTGCCTGGGCAAACCATGCAAAGAGTACCAAACACATAGTCAACTCTCATGTGTTCTTTCAAATATGCACACATTTGCATTAACACAAATCCAAAGATGTGTTTAAAAGCCCTTTGTTCAAAGAAATACTATGACTTCTAGCAAGAAATTCACATTTGAATTTTAAAAATTAGTTGAAAACTATTATTTTTTATCTTTTGCACTCACAATAAGCAGTGATGAATAGCAAAGAAAAGCACAATTTAACTTGCAAAGCTTAGGAGAAAGTAAGACCAGCTACCGTGCTAAAAACAGATTTTTTCCACAGATGAAAACTTCAAGAATTTCCACATTTGGTTACATTGATTCTTGTACCCTCATGATAATGTGCTGCTATGGAAAGCAATTCTACTTCGCTACCAATTGTTTATAACTCTCATGTCATGCTACTGCTTCTAAAAACAATGTTTCTTAGTGCCCTTTACTAGTAATCTAATAGACCTTGCTACTAAGCCTAATGGTTTCTAATAAAAATTCCTAGTTTACAATGGTGTGCCGTGCATTTCATGTTTAAATCTGCAATGGTATCATATCTTAATCATACTTCCTGCTAACAGCATGACTATACAGCTATGGATATTTCATTGTATACCTACTCATTAGCTCAGCACTTTTTAGATCGCTACACTACTACAGACCTGGTTTGATCATTCTGACTAGAAAGTAAGATAATAAGATATTCATTGTGGTAGTTAATGTTTTTCTTATATTTACAACAATGTTTCTCAACCATTTCGTTGAAGGGAGCCAAATCCAGACCTGCAATTTTGTTAGAGAGCCGCACAAAAAAGTTACCCCCAAGTCATTTGACACGTTTTGTTCTGTTTTATTGCACTAATGATGCTGCTACACAAAATATTAAAGGTGTTACTGAAAGACACGGTCTATCGAAAAGAATTCTTTCCCAGCAAAGAATCAAACACTAAGCTCTTACAGAGTATATATTTCACCCACGAAGTAGGCATAATCAGCTCTTATTCAAAAACAATCTGTCACTGAAAGATTGCTAAAAGCTGCACAAATGCTTGGGAGCTGCATGCGGCTCTTAGAACAGTGTTTGAGAACCACTGTTCAACAAGTAACACCACGCCTGCCAGCTACAATGCAACAGCCTTAGCAATTATTAAAACGAAGAAACATCAAATGATTTAGGAAGGGACCCAGAGCTACCTCTCACATGGCCATAGGTCTGGCTCCAGTCAAAAGTTTCAAATGAGCTCCAAATCCTGATTTATAATTGAGCTCCGGCTCCAGGCAAAATGCCCAGCTCCAGCTCCACAGCCCTGCTTTTGAGTAGGCATATGAACAACAAAAAAAACTTTTAGCTTCACAATGCATTGATTCAATGAAATACGTGCTAAAATTTAGAATAGAAGTATCTTTTGAAATCAACAAAGATGACACAAGTCATAGAATTGAGGTTCTTCTAGTGGAACAAAAGTCATAGAATTAAGGTCCTAGTGGAACACAAGCATTAACAACAGATGAACTCGGCAGCTTTCACAAGTTTAAAGCTAAAATAGCTAATTATGGAAATTTGTTAACAACTGCTTATATAATTTCTAAGCAATCTATTCTTTTACATACTGGTTTATGTATTCATTTATTATGATGACAAATTTTCTTTGAGGGAAGTATTCCATTACAAAGCACTTTTAATGAGGTCTGTGGAGCTGGAGCCAAACCAAAGCCCAAGCAATATTGGATCCTTGGAGCTAGAGCCACGCTCATTTTTGTTTTATTTCATTACTTTTTAACTAAATGTACAGTGTAATTGTTTGACATATCCAACCAAATATGTTATGTATTTGCAGTAGTACACAGTCAGTCTGGCATATTCAAAGTATTTGAAGATAGTTTTACAAGCAAGGCTGACGATTTGAAGCCAGAAGTCCCTTTCAGTTTTATATGATTGGAGTTGAAGCCGAAGTCAAAAACTTCAGATGCCAGTTCTAAAGCTACAAAATTTTAGGTGCTAGAGCTAAGACTTGAAATTTGAGTTCCAACCCTGTCATAGCCTTAATTTCAAGATGCAAACAGTTAATTTTTATGACTGAGATCTGACGTCAACTATAAAGTCAGAGACTGATTTCGTCAGAGACTGATTTCAGCAGAGTATCAGCTAGTCTTTAATCATACAAATATGAGCAATACTAATCAAGGCTGAATTGTTAATACATACTCAGGTTCATCTTTAAATGGTACGTCAATGATAAAGCATACTAAATCCAAGAGTAGGTCTTTGTTTACATTTCAAATATAAATTTGCTCAAGAAGCTAAATTTTTAGAACTAAAATAATTTAGACTGGAAGTTAATAGCAAGATCTAAATTGACAGCCCTTTGCATTAATGCCAATTTTAATAAATGAAGTCAAATCAAATCACTAAAATAAAAGCATAAATTTTGTGTACTAATTAAGCATTAAGAATACAAAATCAAAAATGCACTTTTATACAGGTGACACATACTGATTTGATAATGCACAGAAACATTTGCTGTAACCTTCAAACAACAAATGATTAGTATGTTAACTTCCTTTTTCTTTGGACAAGTAGTACAATTGTTTGATAGAAATGTAACAATTTCTTAAATAACAATTATTGTTATTTCACAACTGATAAACCATGATCACTGTGGCCTTAGATCTACATACAAGGTAAAGAAGAGATGTCTGTCAGTGTGGATATCGTTAACCGATGTGTGATGTATCTGGAGCGAGAAAATAACAAGTTACACAATAAAATAACAGTAAAGAAACAACAGAAAAAATAACTTGTCATTACAATGTAATATAACCTTCCCCCAATCACGTAAGTTGCGATGTTTTAATTTTTTATAATTTTGTAAATCTTTCTTATATTTTTCACAAGTCAACTGTTTTTACTACTTACTGCAAAGTATTGCTTTTTGTGACTCTGGTTACATCCGCAACGAAGATCCACTACTGACAGATATCTGTCATTTACAGGGCACCCCAAAGCAACCTTTTAAGACTTTGCATCTAGTTCAATATCATTATCATGGCTAATCTTCTTCTAGTTCTTTAGATATAGCACATTTCTTTTAAATCTAGGTGTCCTGTAATAAACGACAGATATCTGTCAGTTAGTAGCGTATCTTGGTTGCAGATATACAATGACGTAGTCATAAGCAGAGTCCACCAAATTTAATCTAATTTACATTGGGCAATGACACCAAAAAACAGCATTAAATATAATATTTGTTGCTAACCTGGGGCTACTTTCAGTCACTATCGCTCTCACACCAAGATTATTCCAATCTTAACAAGCTCTAGTTGGACATAAAATTTAAGTTTGAACAGTTGTGAAAATATGAAAATGCAAAACATTGCAACTTTTTAGCATTATGATGGTGTCCTATAAAAGGCGGAGCTACGTAAAAAACAGAGCTTGGTCGCGGAGGTTTGATGATGTAACCAGAGTCGTTAAAAACAATATTTTGCGTTGAGCAATGAGAACTAAACGGTAGTAAAAATAATTGTACTGCACAAGGTAATAGTACACTACGGCAAAAAAAATATATTTTGAAGTTAGTTTCACAACGGTTCGGGGACAAAAAAATAAGTTTCAACAGTTGTGAATTTATAAAATTTTTAAACACGAAAACTTCCGAGCATTCCATGTTTGGAGGAAACGCATTAAGTTGCAATGATACAACATTTTTCATTCACTTTTTTCTTTTTGCAACGCAAATTTTTTCCACTCCGGTTACATCATCAAACCTCCGCAACCAAGCTAGCTCCGCTATTTACGGAGCTCCGCCTTTTACAGGGCACCTTTATGATTGTGTGTTTAAGGGAAGATTATATTAAATTGCAACAAAAAACATTTTTTCCGTTGTATCTGTGCCTTTATTTATTGTGTAACGTGTTTTTTCGCACTCCAGTTACATCATCACACATTAAATGGAACTGACTAGGGATACGCTTAGCCTGACGCAATTCAAACAAAAGGGTCAGTTTGTCATTTAAACGGCGTGGGTCTCGTGGTGCAGCAGTTAGGCGTTACAACTGCTATTCCAATGGTTTTAAGTTCACCTCTCACCTTGCTGACTTTTTNAAAACTTTTTGTCAGGCTTACGTGTTTTACNTGTACGGGTTAGTGTTAGGTTAGAATTAGGTNAAGGTTAGTGTTGGCTTAGGGATAGGTGAGCATTAGGTTAGGGTTAGGTTAGCCTTAGCTTAAGGGTTAGGTTAGGGTTAGTAATAGGTTAGGATCAGGGTTAGGGCTACGGTTAGGCTTAACGTTAGGGATAGGTTATGGGTGCATCTTTCAGTTACGTTTACTTCATTTCTACCAAGCCTAATGCACTATGACTCTCGTCGTGCGTTACTGTTACGCCACAGGTGGCGTATTAATCAGTTTTCGAATTTCAAGATCCACAGGCGTATCTATAGCCACTGCCTTAAATGATATCACCCCTGACAGACATCCGTTCTTCACATTACATTGATTAATTAATTAATTTATTTGTTTATAGCAGAAACGAAGTCCATAGTATGAACACACACACTCTGCAGAACGCAGGTTGATAAAAACAGACAATACAGAACGTAGT
>JGI24159J19872_10010460_pt1 | contig 12164 bp, 11 predicted proteins | sample Ectturendosymbi4_FD_19872 | JGI IMG/M metagenome (IMG submission 19872)
CTTGTATTTGTCTGGCTCTAAGTCAGCAGCAGATAAGGCGTCCAAGTAATCCTCGAAAGTTTTTAGCCAATGCTTAAACTCGTCTGCAGCTGTCTTCNAGCCCGGTTCGGCGTCTAGACGTTNTGGTTTTAGCACCTTCTCCATTACAGCAAGAATAAGTTTAATAAANTGATGTGACCTAATGAAGGCTTTATTAAACTTATTCGTCGAGTCCGCAGCNAACGATCAGCAAACGATCAAGGGACATACAGTGAATGAAACAACATGAGCGTTGTCAACCGAACAGCGACTTCTGAACAAAGCTGGAGGCGCAAAAAACCAACGCCACGTCGCAAACAATTAACGGTGCGCAACAAAAATGCACTCGCGCGCGTGACACTACAAGAAAACAAAATAACGCCAAATCGGACACACTCTTTTCGCATTCTCTTTCTCTTCAGAATCATATGCACATTCTGCCGCTGGAGGGACTATAATCAACAGAAGGCAGTTATAGTGGTGAAACATCATTACCGGGGTTGTCAATTAAATGTGAAACGTGCTAGCATGCAAAAGTACTTCAGAGGTTTAGGTAACCTATGTTCAAGTGCTACTTACATTAATTTTTTAACCCCATTTTGTACTGTTATGTCTTCGTTGTGCACTCGCACCGTGATTGAGACATAATGTGTGTAAAATTCAAAACTGACACCAGTAACCATCAAACTCCGTTTACTACAAGTCGGAATAACAGCCGACACACGACAACACAATGAGTACGTTCTGGTGCGGTTTTAAATAGGCCCAGTGCAAGCCGGCCCCACTCCAGGTAGATTGATGACGACGTCATTCTGTTCGGCCTGTGCAATCAGCCGTGGCACGACCTTTTCGCAAAATTAACATTCTCTTTGCACATCTTTTGCCGGTTCGCCCTAAGCAAGTACCATTCCAGCATCCTTTCACTTCAAAATTACTTTTTCCGTTGTACATAAGGTAGATAACATGAGGATGAAGTCCATGACTCAATAGACATGAGGCAAGATCCACCAATCTCCTTTGCAACAGGGTTGTATGATTTTATCGGCTTTTATTGGTTTCAGCTGAGAAAATCTCCTTTCCCCACTGGCTATGGACACAGGGAGGGTTAGCAGAATTCGTAAGTCTTCAAAAAGAAAAATAGGAAAGTTTTGGATTTTGTTTTTTTGTTAGTGGCATCATAATGGGAGTAAGTTATTGCATATTTGAACAAGATTATCAGGTCCTGGGCGCCAACGTCAAGCGCCAATTTTTTGACTCTTAACTTCAAGGTCAGGAGGTATGTGTCTATTGTTGCCGTGTCTTTGCTTAGCACCCCTTCCACTGCTTGCCAGTCTCCCTCAGCATGCCTAATTGCTGAGTCGTCGGAGTATGCATGCTTTCTGGAGACCGTGGTTGGCTAGTCAGAGATGTAGATGTTGAAGAGGTGTGCCAAGACAGATCACTGTGGGACGCCATTCTTGAGGCGTCGTTTATTGTTACCAATGTTAAGGGTGAAGCTGCGATTGCCAACCAACTCCATGATCATGCGGACCATGTGCCTGTCAGGTAGAAATCACAATAGTTTGCGCAGATTTATTTGTGATGTCACTGAAGATATATTCGCGATGTTACCTCAGAGGTATTTGCGATGTTACTGCAGATATATTTGAGTAAGTAATCCAGTCATCACAATTCGCAAGCCTTAAAAGCGTTTCAATTTTACACTTGTTTCCTTGTCTTTTCAAACAACATACGTTTTAAGCGGATCTTGCACTCTTATATGAAGTGCTCCTGCAGGCTTGGAACACTGTGGTATTGATTTGAGTCGTCACCGAATACATGAAAGACAAACTTCTCGAAATGTTATTTGTTTAAAGCGATTCTATATGCACTATACCTGAAGTAAACAAAATTGAATGGAATCAAGAAGTTGGTGTTTTTTGCAAAGTATCCAGTTGAGGGCGCTCTTTCACGTGCAAATTACAAAATGGTGGAGCAATGTTGTACCTTTTCAGAATTCATTGGATATGTAAGAAAACTGGGCCATGACAATCTTCCTGTTCAATCGTCCATCTATGTCAGGGGTCTCCAAACTACTGCACGCGGGCCAGATGTGGCCCGCGAAGCCATTTTATCAATGATAAAAAAATAGTATACAGTACGTACAAAAAATTTGTTGATTTTGTAGAATATAACATATTCCGCAGCAACCACATTACGTAATAACATATTCCGCAGCAACCACATTACGTAAAACGTCTGACCCTTGACATGTTCTGTATTACCTTATTTGACCCTTGGACAAAAAAGTTTGGAGATCCCTGATCTAAGTCATTCTAGCGGGGTGTGCATATAACTGTATTATCAGATATAAGTATGGTGAATGGACTGCGTCAATAGTAGTTGTTTTCGACTTCCTCTACATGGAAGTTCTATCTTTGAAAGTTGCTTCCGGCTGTGTCAAGATGTTTATTAGAGCCTTTGTCTTGCAGTTACTACGATAAAACCTGAAGTTGGAATCATGGCATTTGACGATTTTCGCAAGATCCAGCTTGCAGACCTCCCGGGGTTAATTGAAGGTGCATATATGAATAAGGTTAGTACTGCCACATTTGTGGGCTGGTGTTGACGACGGTAGGTGCTCGTGTAATAAATGGTCGATGAAGGAGTTTGCCATAGTTAAGTGTCACTTTTAAGCTCAGGTTCTAAAATTAGAATAGAGAATATGAAACAAAGTTCTTTCAACATTCGATGCTGCTGCAGATTCGCTGTGGTCAGTAAGTGATTTGGAAATTGCTGTACCAGCAAAACACCGATGAAGAATTATCGTAAAAATTATGTATGAAACGTAGGTCGTGCTGGTACACTACACCTTGGGCTCTAATGAGCATGACTATGTTAACATAACTTCATATTGAAATACAAGAATGTAAAATGACAATTTCAAAAGCCATGCAAGTTGTTATGAAGCTTCATATTAAGCAGTTAAATGAAACATTTTTGGTTTTTGTTTCAACAGATGATTGAACAGTTGTCTTTTTAGTGCACCTTTGCAAAAAGGAACATACTGCAGGTTTTTGTTACCAGTATGTTACTGTTTAGTTGGAAGTGCAGTGTGAACGTGATACATGCTATCTAAACAGGATAAATGTGCTGTGTGAAGGTGATAAATGTGCTGTGTGAGGGTGATAAATGTGCTGTGTGAACGTGGTGAATATGCTTCTTCATCGCATGAGCCAGAGGTTCTCGTGGAGTTCCTGATATGCCTTCTCGATGTTTGTTGTATCCAAAGGTGGTAATCTCTCAACTAATTCTCCTGTGAGAAGGCAAAAGCACTTCCAATCAGCCATGCAAATGTTCCAACACTTCATCCAATGACATATAACACATGATTAGAAACAGCTAGCCTGTCACGCTTCAAAACGGCTGGAGAGCGGCACTGAATGGCTGATCAATAGGCGGGGCTTACCACTATGTAGTCCATCTCATCAGATGTCACGCTTGACTGAAATGCAAAAAGTCGGCAGAAGCGTGTGTGGTAGATGTATAGATCTGACCAATGACATACGGTGCGTGTTATATGTCATTGATCTGCCTTTTTGGTTAGTTTAAAGAGTAAAATGCAAAGTGCACGAATGTTTGCATCTAATGTGGAAGAATTGAGGAATCATTCGGTTACTCTCCGTGAGCAAGACTGACTTTACTTTTAGGCTACGACAAAGTAGGCTTAAGCATAACCCGTGCTGATAAACGTTTGATCACAAAGTAATGTATGTTGTCCACTATAACAAATGAAAAATATTTGGTGCACGATTGCTTGTATACTGTGTAACAGTTCTGAGTAAATGATATGCAATGAATATTGATAAGGCTCTGCTTGTAATTAAACTGTAAATATATTTTGCAGACAAACCTTTCTTGTTTGTGGAAATATTTTTCACTTGACTTATTGATTCTAATTTTTTTCATACTGTTTGTGCAGGTGATGATGCCCACATAATAGACAAAATATATAGTTTGTGAGATCTTTACCTATGGTTCTTACCTGGAAAAGTATTCCTTTTGTTAAACAGTGCAAGCTAAGCCCCAATGATTTTGAAATGTTTTGATCATTAGTTCAAAATTTAACCTACCACGGTATGTACCAAGATTAGCGTTATTTGATCATTGGTTCAAAATTTAACCTACCACAGTATGTACCAAGATTACCATTATCTGTGCTATGTACCAAGATTACCGTTATCTGTGCTATGTACCAAGATTCCGTTATCTGTGCTAAAACTGTGATATTAGGAACTTTTACTATTCAAGTGTTTCAATTCGCGAAAGGTCATTTGTATGTCAATCAAAAGTTAATACATATGTCAAGCACTGGCCTAAGAACACAGTGGCCAATTCAATTTACAGACATTAATGGTCTTATATCCTCCAACGTCTACGTACAACCACTCAATCTCTGATTGTTCTGGAGACTGATCGACCAGTGACCATTCCAACCGCTCATGGACAAACGTGGCAAGGCCGTGATTCCTGCTTAGGACTGACCCAGCTAGTGAGAAGTTGGGAATCACTAGCTTGCCTGCAGTTGTGCAGTGGGTCTCCTGCAGGACGATGATGAAAGCCTTGTTCTTATAGGCTAGCTGCTGAATTACAGAGATCTTGTTTGCAGTGAGCCCATCAGTATTCAGCTGCAGTGCGTTGGGTCTTCGGTCACCTTCGGCAGCATGGATGCTTCCACGTCTTGAGCAGGGCGTTTCGCTACCCAGCACATGCCAAACACATCCAGCACAGGAAGCAGTGGTTGGTCTTGTGACAGGTTTAGTAAGCGTTGAGAAATGCTGAGGCAGGGAGGGCCCCTTAAGGGACCTGTCACCCACCCCACAATCTGCTGTGTGAACGTGATAAGTGTGCTTCGTGAACGTGCTGTGCGAATGTGAAAAATGTGCTGCGTGAACTAGAGATGATCATGGAGCAGGAGTCCAAAATGGACTCCTGCCAGAGTTTGCGTTGATCACTGGAGCCAGAGTCAAAAAGTTTTGTTCTACCAGGGGCAGTGAACAGAACTACAATCAGAACTCAGTTTAATCTCGAAAGTTGACTGGTCACAGCTCAACGAAACTGCATTACACCAAAACTGTAGAAAGCGCATAACACCAAGTCGCTGCCAAGCACATAACAGAATGAAACATTTCCAGGCACGCGGTGAGCGCAACGAGAAAAGCACGCGCACCAACCAACACGCCACAAGCAGGAGCCGGATCAGGACTCAACGCTATGGTCTTTCCAGGAGCCACTCAACGTTTTTAGAGGGACTATTAAAATTTCTGCAGTTATGTTTGTGATTGACTTTGAAACTGATTAAAATGTTCTTTTTGACCAACAACAGCATTGTCATATGTCACTATAGTGTGACATTGGGTAGTATCAACCAGGATTTCGCCCTTTTGAGGTTAGTTCATATGCAAAATATGTGAGCGGCAAACGAGTTTTGGAGTGTAGAAATCTATGTAGCAGCCATGATAATGCAGGGCTAATGATCGGCTAAAGCACAGGACATACGACAAAAAGCAGTGGTCAACAACACAGGCTATGAAGATACAGTAGTGTGCCCGAATGATCTAAAGTGATAGGATTTGACATGTTGAAAGTAATGGATGGAGAAAGAAATTTATCTGCGTTTTGCACATTTGTAGTCTAGTCACCACTAGCATAGCCAACTCTGCTCCCATTTTGGAGCTATCCTGAACTATCTACTGTAGACAACTTGACCTGGTAAGTCCAACCTAATTATGACTTTAAATATTGTTTTGCAGCTGTACTGCCTTCATTAAATTGCAATGGATAGCAAGTTATGTGTAATGTTAATCTTGTTGAATGTTTTGGCATGGTTTGCTTATATGTTTATTGGCTTATTTTAGTGCAGTCATAGTTCAGAGTTTTGTTTGAGCACATTGCTAAATTAGGAATCAATGATCATAAAACAGGTGATAAGCTGCTGTCCTTGGAGATTTGAAATCAGTCTTTTGTAAAGATTGGAAAGTAAAACTCAATTTCAATAATTTTCAGATATCTGACAAATGATTGCAAGTTCAAACTAGTGTTTCATAACTCGATTTAGAACCCATGGTACTGTTGCGATCGGAAAGTCCGATCGGCAAATGCGCGAAGTTTCATACTGTGGCAGAAAGCAACAACAGAGATCACGTGCCGCGATCACTCTTGCTTGTTCGCACTACATACATATGCCGTGTTATTCTTCGCGCACATCCTCTTCGTGGTGAATCGCACATTCAACGCAACGCTATCCGAGAGGTTGCAACAGTACGTAAGATGTATATTTGATGTGTAGTGTCTATTTTGCCTCATGTGGCAAAAGTTACGCTGAGGCTATTCTGCCTTTAGTCGAACAAGATAAGTTGAAGGGGTCATGTAACAAGTACCATATGCAAACTTGCAAAGAGACAAGGGTTAAGGTTTACTGTTAGTTTATAGCCTACAGTAACACTCAATGTAAAGAAAAAGCTACAAACAGCTTGCCACCGCACTGAAACCAGGGCATCATTCATCCATGCATGCTGGACTGAGCCGTTACACACATCCTGGTCAATTAAGCAGGTCATGTATTCTGAACTTACCATGTGACCACTTTGACTAGTTGCGTTTCGCTAAAGACAAAATAGCTCTAGCAGTGCTTTTGCCTCATGAGGCTAAATAGACACTGCCTATTTGGTATGAGCTTCTTGGAAAATTTTGGAGTGTAACTGGGAGTTGGGGTTACAGTGTTCAAATTTTTCAGAGTTGGAGTAGGAATAGGAGTCATGAAACAAAAAACAGGAGCGGAGTTGGAGTCTAAAAATGTGACTGTACTCATCTCTGGTGTGCACATGATGAATGTGCTATGTGAACACAGTAAATGTGGTGTATGAACGTGATGTGCTGTGTGAGAGTAAATATTGGAGTCGGCAGACGTACTAGGTTGATAAAAATCGTGATTTTTTCAAAAACATCAGATTTTTCTATTTAGATCAGATTTTTTTTATTTCATGTGTAGAGTGGGGCCACCTCACAAGTAGTAATTTTTAATTTTAAAGAGTTTGTTTTAATATAACTCATTTGTGTTTTGTTTCTTCTAGTGCAGTGAATAGAATTCAGCTCAATTTTCATTTAAACTTACTTTACACTTATGTATCACGCTTAAAAACTACCAGAGTGCAAAATGAAATATTTTTGAATGACAATACCTAAACCATCAGTTCAACTTCATTAACACTTGTGGCATGTTAAGAAGCTTGTACGAAATTACCAGCTTGCCAACCTTTTTGGTGTGAAGCCAATTATTAAAATTGATTACATCACAAAAATCTCTGAAACGACATGATTTTTTGCTTAAGCTTTTTTTTTTATTTTTATTGCTTGGTTTCATTCATGATTTTGATTGCTTGATTTAAATCAATCAACCCTGCTAGGCGCAGCCTCAACTGTTTTCCACACCAATGTGGAGTTTCATTCTTTCAGTCATTCAGTTTTGAACGTTCGAGCAACCATCTTAAAAATTTATATTGATATTTAAAACATGCTGATTGTTGAGCTCGTGACGTCCGATTCATGGGATTTATTTTTGCACCCCTTAATCCGACTTAGTCGTGCACCTGAGATCTATGGTATGGGTGTTTGCCTAATCAACTCAGAGCTTCATGCAGTTTACGGAACAGATCAGTGTATTGTTACGGCGAACTCGGCACAATTCACTGCAAACAGCACCCTTATCTGTGTGGCTTAGTCCACTGTAGCTAAAGTTATAGATGCACTTTACTTGATGATTTGCATGTGGCAAATGATCGTAATGGGGATGTAATGGTGCTGACCTAGTCGGCAGCATTCGCTTGTTGAGCTTGCTATGAAAAGCAGGCACGTTCATCAGACCAGTGGACCCCAACTTTTTGTAACCGCTGACCGGGAGTACTCTAAGATGGTTTGCTATTTCTCAACAGCTGAAATGAAGTTACCGGTTGAAACATCAGATAAGGTTGCTGCATGTTTGAAGTTACCAGTTTGCAGGGTTCCTACAGAGTCTGGAAAAGTATGGAAAAAAAATCGTCATTCTCCAGACTTGATTATTTGACATGCATGTTCATAAAATTTTATTTATAATTTTGCTTCCATGGTGTTCACTATTATAGCCTGTAGTTGAAGTGCGTGTGTCATTCGGAAAAGGTAAAGTCTGGCAAACATCCGGAAAAAGTCTGAAAAAAGTCAGGATTTATTTTGAGAATAGCGTAGAAACCATGAGTTTGAACGATCAGTCTCACAAGGCTGAAATACTAATCTATTTGTAAGAAGAAGCATGAAAGCAGAGAAAAGCAGGCCAATTCCTTAGATGCTTGCCACGAAGCCAAAGCATGTTCTGTTTTTGATTGTAAGTGCAGCAACCTCCCGGTTAGGCAACTTCAATCTGAGCTGTTTCAGCAAACTTAATCGGGATGTTACTGTGCATGCTTAAAACAATATTTCACTATTGCGTCACTGTTGCGCACGCGTATAAAAAGTAAAACATACCTAATTCTCTTCAGCTCCGTCTCCAACACTCTCACTTTGTGCTCCAATGCTCTCACTCTATGCACGCAACAGTACTTCCATGAAAATAATTGACCAATCACATGCCCAGAAAGCAAGTAGGGTCACCGCCAGTATACATTTTGAAATTTCACGGCCCAGTACCAATTAATTCGCGGCCCCGGGGGCTAGGGACCACTTACACTGGCTTAGACTACGATATTGGTGCTCGACAGGTTCATCTCGTGTAGTCTAAGAATAGTAAAAAGGTCTGTTCGTTGTGTTGACGTGACAAACGCTTCAGTATGTGTCAAGAAAGCCAACAACATCTTATGACTTGGATGAAAACATGTGGCGGTGATAACTCTGTGGTAGAGGGTCCACTTCTCAACTGGAAGGTTGGGTGTTCGATCCACGACCATTGAGTGAATCGCCATGGCGCCCCTTAGGCAAGAGCGTTCACCTCAACCGTCCCGACCAGAAGCAGATTTCATACTTTGGATTGCCACCAACACCAAAGTAAATTAAAAAAACATGTTGCACTAACCTATGTTTCTATAGTGTAAATGCCCAAACGTCACGCCAATTACGTAATGACTCATCTGAAGTCATGGTAGCGTATTATTGTTAGCGTGGTTGGTCAGCATCACTCCATAATCATTAGCTCAAGATAGCATTTTAAAATTAGCGACCTAATTGCCATTACATGGTGCGGTGCAGATGTGGTCTGGTGCTGTGCAGATGTGGTCTGGTGCTGTGCAGATGTGGTCTGGTGCTGTGCAGATGTGGTCTGGTGCTGTGCAGATGTGGTCCGGTGTGGTGCAGATGTGGTCTGGTGCTGTGCAGATATGGTCCGGTGTGGTGCAGATGTGGTCCGTGGTGGTACAGATGTGGTGTAGAACAATAAACGATGGCAAGCGCAAAGCTGCGTTTTGCAATTTTATCCGCATATCTCCGAGCATACGACACCCATCGCTGGATTATTTACCTGAGACTAATTTGAGCTGTTTCTGCGAACTTAATCGGGAGCTCAGCTGTTCTGCAAGGTCAATACCAGTTTCTTTACGAGAACTGGCGACTGATCTATAAAGTGACCGTTGATTGTATTTTATTACCAGGAAAATTCAACGTGTTTTTTTACGGTTAAAGGTGTTGTCATTATCGAGAAGGCTAGTCATGTTTGGTTTTGTCCTGGTAACGTTTTAAACGAAAGGAGGGCGCTTCCAACTACACACCGTCATTCCAACCATGCAAAGTAGCGCACCATGGTGCACTGGCAGAAACATATGTGTGCCATTGAGTTGATTGGACCAGACAATCTAGCAACCTGCACAACAGCAGTTTGTATTTACAAATAGTGTACTTGTTGTTACATTGTAGGCCTTCTGTCCAATAATGTGAGCATGTTTTGCGGTGCATGTTGTACAGGGAAGAGGCCACTCTTTTCTGAAACACATCGAACGGACGAATCTTTTTATGTTTGTGGTTGATATTGGTGGGTTCCAACTTTCTCCATCTTCAGAGTTTAGGAGTGCGTTTGAGACAGTGCAACTGCTTGTCAAAGTAAGTGGCTCAGAACACAGAATAGTGTTTAATACTAAAGTTTATGGTGGATATGTTAATCTATATACTGTTCTTTTTTTCAGACCATAAGGCGCTGTTAAAACCCTTTAATTTTCTCAAAAATCGAAGGGCGCCTTATAATGCGGTGCGCGTAATGTATGAATCTGGTTGTGCTTTCTCATCTAGAACCAAGTGTATGTGGTAAACAGTACTATTTATTTAATTGCTAGTTACGATTTTTTGTAAACAGTCCATCGTGTTACGTAACAAACCAACAATTGCAATGAGCAGCGCATGCAGTTCCTTGAGTAGCTGGAATACACCACAGATTAGTGTTACCAACCTTGCGGTTTTCCCGCGAATTTGGGCTTGTTTTTTTGTGGAGTTGCGGTTTTTTTGAAGACTTGCGGGTTGCTTGTTTTTGGGCTTGTTTTAATTGAAATTTGCGTGTTTTTTGCAGATTTCTGTTTTGCGGATTGCTTCTTTTTCAAATTTTATGGCATTTTTGCTGTTTCAATTTGCTGCTAAAGGCATATTGGGTGTGTTTTTGTGAAAATTTGCTCATTTTGGACTTGTTTTTGGGGTTTGCCGCCCGAATTCTTTATTTTATTTTCTTGCTGATTTTTCGTTTTGTTGAATTTTCCTGCCAACACATTTCGGGATTGTTTTTCGCTGAAATTACCTATTTTTAGCTTGTTTTTGAAATTTACTTGGTTGTTTTTGCAAAATAACCTGGCATCACTGCCACAAATCTTGTTACTCCACAAGGCTCCTGACTACATTGATGCACACCGAATCAAACATGCGCACAACTTTTATTTTATTCTATTCATGTCGTCAAGCGGATTAGGCAGGTGTGACAAATTAAACTCCCTCGTATGTAATCACAGATTACACTCTCAGTGGTGATGGTGGCACAGGCAACTCTGGCACTCGGGTGTTACTGTGAAAGAGTGGAACACAGTTTGACTTATAATTGTGAAAGAGTGGAACACAGTTTCACTTATCAAAGTTTTGCTTCATTTGGTACGCCTTTTATTCCGGTGCGCTTCAGATATGGAAAAGGAACGGTCAGCATTCAATTTTTAATGCTCCACCTCATAGTCCGAAAAATACGGTAACAGCATGTTTCAGAGTGTATGACAGACATGCAAAAGTAATTGACTTTTTAAAATTGATTATAACGTGCACATGCAGAGGATTACACATAATTTTGTAAAAAGTTTTACTAGAAACAACGATTTGTAAGAATTGTCCGTACTTCTCTTTGGGTTGCCTTGGATCGTTGTGATTGGTACTGATAATTTCGATTTCCATTAAATGATGCTTTCCTGCAAGAAGTCCGCTTAAACTGTGTGAGTTAGTTGAGAAAGAATTTATCACAACTTCTCCAATAAGAATGAGAAAGAAATACATTACAACCGCTTCACAGCATTTCACAGAAAGCATCAAACTAAATGAAACAAAACTACATCACAATTAAAAAATTGTGAAAGGCTGTACAAGTAAGTACTCTCCACAATGGGGGTAAGGAAGGAATCGATCAGCAAATATCAATAGGAAATCAATTCAACGTAAAATTACACATGCTCGATATTTGTTCAAACAGAATCAAACAATTTAAATCACGCTTAAACTTTTTTAGCTTCAAGAGAAAAAACGATGTGGCGTTTCTCAGATTTTTATCTGTTCATTTTTCACCTTTTTGTTGAAACAGCAAACAGAATGACGTTCTACGTTTTGCAAAGATTACAAAACTATTCTCTCCAAGCTGACCATGCGTATCAGCAAAGACATGTTATTCTCACCAAGCTGACCATGCGTATCAGCTAAGACATGTTATTCTCACCAAGCTGACCATGCGTATCAGGAAAGGCATGTTATTCTCACCAAGCTGACGATGCGTATCAGGAAAGACATGTTATTCTCACCAAGCTGACCATGCGTTTCAGCAAAGGCATGTTATTCTCACCAAGCTGACGATGCGTATCAGCAAAGGCATGTTATTCTCACCAAGCTGACCATGCGTATCAGGAAAGACATGTTATTCT
>JGI24159J19872_10010463_pt1 | contig 12161 bp, 7 predicted proteins | sample Ectturendosymbi4_FD_19872 | JGI IMG/M metagenome (IMG submission 19872)
TCTGAAACGTTTTTTCACAAGTTGCTATGCCGCGCAGTGGTGTTACCTGAAGAAATCTGTTTGTGTACCACATGGGCGCAATTTTGTCGTAAAATGGGGGGGAACAGATTGGTGTGAAACCAATATATTACAAAACCTAAAGAGAAAATGTGGGGGAACATGGCATATTATATCTCTACTGTCTGAAAAAGTGAGGGGACGCGTCCCCCGTGTCCCCCACCTAATTGCGCCCATGGTGTACCACAGTATGAAAATCAAACAGCATTTGTACCTCAAATGTCTCTATGTACGAGCTGGTATTGCATGGAATATAAGGGCTTATTTTGAGCAGGTTTCGCTGTTCAGTTTCAAGGGCTCTGCATGGTTTTGTCAACAGCTGAAAAATGTGAGTATTTGCATTCGTAATAGGCACACCTGTGAATAACCCTGTTGCTATTTTGCCGGATTTCACGTTTACAATTCAGTGTTACAAATCAGGGCCGCAAGTATGTGATATTTTCGGGGAGGCGCAAAGTGATTGCAACATGTTGTTTCACCTCAACTAAAAAATTTTTGGCGTTTTCATGTTTTTGAGAATTTCGAAAGGGGAATTGCCCGGTTGCCCCCCTGGTTGCGGGCCTGTTACAAATGGTCATCAAAAAACTCGCATGCATCACTGTCTCCGCTATCAACTTCATAATCTGTTAGGTCCAAGTCCGTAGTAAATGTATCGTCGTGGTGTTTGAGCCTCAATTCTACCCTTCCGAAAGCTATTAGACCAATACCAAGAGCCCGATGAGACCTAGGTCACTGTTGACACGTGGTTGAAAGAAAAGTATCGGAAAGTTTTACAGCATAAAATGTGATCGACAAAGCAGTTTGAGACTGAACGTATAACGATCATAGACGTATCCAGGGTGCCATGCCCCAAATTTTAGAATATTTAGTCATTTTATGCTTTGAGAGGCGGTATCCCAAACAAAATACTGTTGCTCGTCTAAAAGCAAGCATTTTGTCCCCCAAAATTGTTTTGTCCCCCCAAACAATTTTGGGCTGGCTACAACATTGACAACGAGTGATCCACAACAAGTTCCACAGCATTTGTTTGGATGCGTCAGAATACGATTTTATTGAAATGAGATTGGTGCGTGATGAGAAAGGACATGCGTGAAAGTTAGGTCGCCAGGATTTCGCAGTAGGGGGGGACGAAAACCACAAAGGGAGACCACATGTTCAAATACTATATTGGATGCATGCAGAAACTGGGGGGCCAAATATGAAATGGGTGGCATAGATTTCAAATGGGGGTCCGGGCATCACTGGCCCGCCCGCTGGCGACGGCCCTGTAGGTCGCACCCCTAATTAAAAATCTGGTACTGATTGACCCTTTAAGAAGCTTTGTTGATAAGTGTCAAGCACTTTTTCGCAGCAGGTTTATCCGAACCAGTCCTGCGTATCAGACTGTCGTATTCCGCAAATGCGACGTTGGCAGGGACGGAGAGACTGCATTACAACACGCGTGAGTAGAATGCGAAAGTCTGTCTCTCCTGGTTTGTTTCACGGATGGAGAAACCTCTAACGTTAGGTCGATTTTTTATGAATAAAAGAGTAAGATGAAACATTTCCAGATATGCTCGCGGAATTTTGCAGGTGGTTGCGCGTGGATCTTTTATTTGGAACATCTAACTTGCCCTTGTTGCAACACTTTCGTAAAGAAAAAAAAGAACTGTCGTTTTCAGTTACATATTCAATTCGTTTACTATCCTGACAACAATCGACGTTTTAGCGATCGAAACATGTCTGTAGATATCTACTCGTTCATTTACTTCCAGGAAAGAACGAAATAACAACTCTTCAATGTCACCTGTTCTGAATTTTACAGCCAGCGAGCGTTGTTGCTTTGTGGAGAAATTTCCTGTTTACAAAAACAAGGCCGGATTTACCTGTCTAACGGGTCCTGAGCCAAACTCATATGTGGTTCGCCCAATTCATACAAATGTTGAATGTTTCAACACCCATTCCCGTAATGTTTTTAAATGGCCAGTGCCACCTTNCGCTTCAATTTTTNGTGAGTGTTTTTTTCATTTTTNACGACACAGGAGTTGGCCCCCAGATACGGGCCCAAGACCTATGGTCTATTTTTTGAAATGGTAAATCCGTCTCTGTAACACCCACACAGCACATTCTAAATTTCAACTGCTAAAATTCGAATGAAGCCACACGTTGATGTAGAGGTGATCATATCGAGTGGTGCTGCTGCAACGGCAGCATCCGTCAAATACAAAAAGTTTTACAGCGCAGATATCTACGGTTGTACGGCACGTACAGATACAGTAGGTCCGCAACGTGTTGTTAGAAAACTAGTTCAGCCAAACACCGCAAGTGTACCGCATACCTTTTTGTTGAATGTGCGCAAACTAGGGTTGGAGCGATGTGCAACCGTTATCGCAGCCGGCTGCTTGTCTTGGCTGCTGATAATGCGTCACGAACTCGAGCAAACTTGGTCTGCGAAGGAGTGTAACAGACAGTCCGCTGCAATCCATGTTCGAATAACTCGCTGCACCCCTCAATGACGTCTATCTACAAATGCGGTACTGGCGCACTCTTTCCAAAGCGCATAAAGATTCTGCGGCACCTAGGCTAGGGTGATATATGACGAGCTTTCAAACTATTTATATATGCTGGCCTGTTGCGAACGGCTGGCTTGCCTGTTTTAAAATTAATCTCGCTGCAAATGTCGTGTTTAGACTTGAATACGCTCGTAAACTCGATGAGCACCTGATAAAAAACATTCGCCGGTCATAAAACACGATTTCCCTGCCGATAGGAGCTGGGTTGGGTAGTTTATCTGGCAGTTCAACTCATTTCTTCATCTCGTGGGTGCTTGTTGTGCTCCTAGAAGGCAGTCATTGATTTTTTTTCAGGACGTGACTGGCACGTTGGCTTGCACGAAAATACGTCGATCAGAAAAAGCGAACAGTGACTGCTTCTTTTTCTACCCTCTTCAAAGTGACTTNAAGCGGCTTTGGNATGTCGAGCNACGCTACAAGGCCTGCAACCAGTAAATACTAACGCCCGACGCAANTAGCATGCAGATAACAAGCTGATCGCTTTGCTGCGCAGCACACTGAGGGTCGTTTCTTAACCTACTGATCGTTTGACGAAAAAAATGTGGCTCACTCATTTATGTAAATTCGGGATATGTTGCAAGCAAGATTCGCAACGAAAATAAACTTTGAAAAGATCGGCCAAGACAACTCGTAATCGCAAAAGCCAAGTTTGAAATTGAGATGTGCATGAGCGTGGCATCTGCAGGAAACGCCGAACATATCAAAATATATGACAGCAGGTCTGCCTACCTACCAATTTTTCGTTTTATGCCCGGTGTCAAGCGAAATTTCTGAGCTTGTCAGGCATTTCGCATGACAGGTCAAGCGAAATTTCTGACCTCTGCGGCATTCCTGATTTATAATTGTATGTCAGTTATTTCGCTTCTCCNAGCAAAGGAACAAACATATCTAGCATAGNTGCCAGGCGCAACATACAGTATATTTGAAAACAGCTCAAAGGAACAAACCTTGACNATGAAGTTTTTAATGTCTATTGCAAAAATGAAAACTTTTGGTTAGACCGCAGATACTGAGATAGTCCACGAAAAGCGGCAGTTGGGGAATAAATAACTACTGAAAAACATTTTGCCTTGGTCTTAGACGTCAATTAGTTTTCATTTTCTGACGCTAAGACCTAACTCTAAGCCTAAACCTAAGCCCTAACCGTAAATCCTAAACCATAACCCTAAACAATAACACTAAACCTGACCCTAACCCTAAACCTTAACCCTGATCATCAGTTCTCAGCATATTTCATATCTCAGTGAACAGCAACCGCTTGCAAATGCATGACCTGAAATATCACTCTGTGCATGTGCAAATGGCGTGAAGTCGGAAATTTCGCTTGACACCGGGCGTCTTCACTCGGGCGCAGCTATCACATCGAGAATCGAAAGTGACCTACCCAATAACCATCACCAAACGCTTAGTGACTATCGATCTATTAATGACGAGGAAAAACTGGTGACAGTATAGTCGTCCCATGAAACAATGCAACGAGTTTTTATGACGTGTAAATAGCTATTTAAAAATGAAAATGTCCAACGTATTTTCATGAAATCCTGTACTTTTTGCGTTTTTCCTAAAACCAAATCAAATTTTCCCTCAAGAAAAATGTGGTAATGAAAAAATAGCGTTACATTTGCAAAGGTAATATATGGAAGGAGCCCATTTCTTGACAAACCTTTTACATTCTGTAAAGGAGACAAAACACCTTTTTTGATGTTGACCAATTTGGTAACTATTACAAGTTTATGACTGAAACTTGCGCTGGTCAAATTCAATCTTTTTGTTCTTTTTTTATGCAGCGACTTTCATGTCATCGTAACATTTTTTACCGTGCGTCATAGTTAATTGTTTAAAAATTATCCCCTTTAAAAATATGATAAAGCGAAACATAAAAGTGTCTTAGAAATAACCGACAATGTATTTGAATTGTCCTCGTAAAATAAAAGAACCTCAAGGTGATGAAGATCAAGTTGAAAAGTCTTGGTCTCCCTACTACTGTATGCGATATCGTTGCCCGTTTGAACCTTGGAATGTTAAGAACCAAACTTTGCTTTCTCTTTTAAATGTATTCGTTTTAGTATCACATGCAACCAGCACTACAACACATATTTTATGCTATGCTTTGTGTAAGAAGCATGGCTATTTTTTTTAAATCTAGAAAGACCTATTTGAAGTTGATTTGAGAAAAGATGGTAATTAGTTCCCTATAGTTGGCTGCACCCAAGGTGGTCGCAAGTGGAAGACCGTTGGTGCCTGTCTCCCTTATTTGTAGTTGGTGATCCCCAGGTGGATGTGGGTGATCACTTTGTTTAGTCTTTCCTTGAAGCCGCTCCCCTTTTTGTTGCTTCCTAATAAAAACCGGATGACGCATCTGACTAGGTTCACTTTATCCTTGAAAATGTGATTGTCAATTGCAGTTAATGCAATTAATGTAATTGCTGATGTAATTTTCATTTGCAGTGCTAGCACAGAAAGGTAGCACTGTTTACGTGGCTTCACGCTTTATCAAAAGTTGTTTTTTGCAAGTATTTTTGAGAACGCTCAACCGTAAAGATCACGTTGTACGTACATGCGTTATTTCAAAGAGCTTGGACTATCTGCGTCAAAAGAGTTTGACGAATGAATTCAATCAAACAAATAAAAAAGGCTAATTTGTTTGGTAGGCAAAAAAGTGATTACTATTACCTTTCGTAAATACAATAGAAAATCCCAACACTTGCGTAAGATTCAAAGAACAACGGTTTGGTAAAATAGAAAAAAGTAGCCTACATAAAAACATCAGTTTGGTAAAAAAAAACTTTTTACACAATTTCATATGTATGTTCTTTCACGCCATAGAATATCGTGAATTTTTGTGGAAAAAGTTAAATGACGCAAGGTGGGTGCTGTCATGATTGTGATTAATTTGCGATAAAACTTCATCTCCACATCAGCGAAAATGTTCCAAATTATACGTTTGCATATACACATGAATTGCGGAAATAGACCGTTAGTCTTCATGTTACATATTACATAAATACGGCGTTCTTTCATTGGTGCTTTATTTCTTACACCCATTTTCGACTGGATCAAACACAAGCACTGGTGCTTGTTTTCTACTTTTAAATCGACATGTCCTAACCACTTTCCCCATGTAAACTAACCGCATCACATTGACCGCTACTTTTCTGCGTGCACCTGCGAGGTTCAGTGCCTGCCACGCCCACATGCAGTTACAAACGAAACCAGAAAGCTAAACCTTGCGCTTATACTAACCAGGTAACGCCAGCAACAGGTTGGGGAAATTGGAAAGGTCCACGTAGAAGTTGCTCCCAACAAGGCTCATTGTCGAATGCCTGCATAATATGAACACGCACCTTTCCGCAGCAGTAGCTCTGCTGACAGCGGCCAAATCGACGACTGTAAGACCACACACCTCTCAGCCGTTTGGAAATACGAGCCTACAAATGCTTCCGCTTAGTTCATAGGTAATGATTAATTCCTGGAAGGTGGAACCCGCGTTGACATGATGAACCACTCAGGCATTGGTTGACATCGCTTAAGCTCTCTTCCCCTTTAAATCCATTGCGTCAATAGGAAGTAACTAGCGTTGAGGTACAAGTTCAGACACATTCATTTTGGTGGGGTTTTGCCCTTTCCAGCATCGCGGTGTATTGACACAGCGCCGTAGAGCGGATTGACGGCTGTAGATGCTGACATTTTTGGCTTATCGTTCTNTCTGTGCAGTGTCTTGAGCGACGTCACTCCTAATCATTTCAACATGAACTTCAGTCATTGGGNTTGGTGAACGCCGACTGCTGCGGCTCAGTGCAAACCTTACGCAAACTTTCTCACTACCGCAGTCAAGGCAGCAAAACACTTGCCATTTGCCATGCTCACATAGTTGGCAGTGATTCATTTGATGCGTGGGTGTACCTCCTGTCTCGTACTCTGGTTACTCGTACACAAAACGGGGAAATGCTTTGCGAGAAAAATCACCAAACGTGTTACAAAGAAAAAAACTGCCGAGCCATTGAAGAATTGTGAAGATGGACTTGATCCATAACCACCACGACGAAAATGCAAAATATAAATAAATTTGCTGTTAAGTGTCAACCAATATTATCGCAACATTAGCATGCAGTCATCTGCCCGAGTTCTTTTCAATGAATGCTATTACAGTTGTTGCATCCTCTTCGAAGGATTTAGCTGTTCTGTGTTAATTTCGCGTTGTTGAGTTTGTCCAACAGCCGACTTAAATGTAATGCCAGTAGCGTAGCCAGTCCGAACTTTTGGGAGAGACCAAATAGTTTGACTTTAGCGAGCAGCAGTATTTGGTTTAAGGACATCATCTTGAAGCACAAAACATTAAGATATGCTAGAAATTTGGGTGGCATGGACGCTTTAGCCCACCCTGGCTACGCCTATGTTTAATGCGTTTCATTGCATCGCATTTTGTATCCACCGTAGAGCCTGCTAAGCAACATACTCGAAGCTTTTTCAAACATTTTCGTTTCTGGTGTTGAAAGACAGGGGAGAAAATAAATTTTTATGACCAGGAGGTACACACCCTATGTTCGCACACAATCCACAGTATTTTTTTAACTCAATCTATTTTTAAATTCAAAGCGGACGCATATGCTCAGAATCATTTTGAGTGGATGCTATTGCATCGTCAAAACTTGTGTAAAGTGTAACATAGCGTTGGGTGTGAAGTACTTTGTTTTCACGTGCCTAATGGAGAGACTTATACTTGACAGATTGCAGTGGTTGCGAAACTATTGGAAATTGGGGCAAAGAACAATTAATCTAAATCTGAAAACAATTAATCATATAAAAATAAATTGTGCTGCCGATTACAGTAAAGGTTGCTACGAACAAATTCGCAGTTTGATTAAGGATCACTTCTCTGATGAATTTTTTACACTTTGCGGTTATATTACGCCGTATGTTGGAAAACCGTCTCCGCACAGCATCACCACAACGACTGCGTGTTTGACAAACTAACACAAAAGATCTGTGTTTAGAAGTTTTGGCAAAAATTTTACTGAAACGACTACTAGATGTTTTCGCTTAAAATTGTCACAAAGGACCACATACCTGTGGGCAGATATCACAACACAATTTTCGACCACGTAATGTAGGAAGATCAACCATCATTAACAAATGAAAAATAAAATTTTTTCTATAGTTACTTTGCTCGGTCACACATGCACAAGCACTTTCAGCTGCGAACATGATTCCAGTAACCAAACCGCAGTGTGAAGAGCAACTCAAAGCATCCACTCAACAGGCTTGCGTCACCGGTATCTCCCATCATTTCAAAACTATTGTTATATTTGATTGCTTGAGACATTGCTGAAAAAGCGAGGCAGACACTTCCAACAGTCCCAATCGTGCTACCAACATCCAGCAGTAAACTATCCTATCTGGCTTTCCGGTGACAGGTGAAGACGTAAAAATGGTTTCTAGCTAGCGATAAAATACCCATGCACTTTGTGCGTTAAACGCACACTTCAGTTTGTAAAGGGCATTTGAGCTGATAGAAGTTTTGTAAAACTGCGAGGAACAGCGCACTAGTTCTTTTTTTACTTTCAGTGTTCCAAGAAAACCTTGCAAACTGTATCCGAATTCCAGATTTACAAACACAAAACGAATCTTTAGCTCAGTATTGCTTGGTTTTGTTTTTGAAACGGTGTTTTTCGAAAATTGTCTCAAAGGCTCCTTTTCATGTCTGGCAATTCATGCTCAAGCAAACCAAAATCAACGAAATTTACACTGCAGTATCAATTTTCCCACACTTGCAAACATTTGTTGCCAGGGCCGGATTTAGCTGATGCGAGGCCGCCGCCCTAAGATAATTCACTTGCGAGGCTCCCTCCCACTGTTACGAGGAAAAAATGGAAAAGCGTTGAGCACTTTGCGCAAAGCCGAAAATGTCGATATTGACGCTCTAAAAATACGGCCAATAAAAAATTATAAATCATTGCTAGAGTGCCTCACGATCGGTGCATTTGTTGCTGCTTTCAACGTAAAAGCGTTCAATGACATGATGTTGTTCAAATCGTACTTGGTCGGCGGAAATAGGATTATTAATTTGTGTAGACAAACCAACCGAAAACGTCAAGATTAAATATTTGATAAAACACTTGGCCTACGTTTTATAAGTTTCACGTCTATTTTTTCTTATCTGCGCTCAGGGGCGTAATGAGGGGGAGCAAGGGGGGCACAATTCCCCGGGTCGAATCACTACGGGGGCGACAAATCGTTGCAGGGGACGCCGAAAACTCCAAACAATGCCACAAATACTTTCTTCAATACAGTACATTTGCTTCCGAAAGACCTCAGTTTCGAAAATGGGGGCGCCAAACTTGCTGCTTGCCCCGGTCGCCATCTAATCTCGTTACGCCCCTGTCTGTGCTCATATGTATGGCGGCATAAAGACAATAAAGCACACGTGAGGACCACATTGCGACTCGCTTATCACAGCTGTAAAAATCCCACACACACGAGCAAAGCACGTCGAGTAAAACGTACCCAAATGGTTGCAGCTGCTAGGTTCACGATTCGCATGTTTGTTACTTTTTCAGACTTCTAAGAATCGAAAGCAACGAAACTGTCGCGCGAAAGGAGGTGATGTTCAAATCAGAAACGTTGCCCGAGGTTTTCAATAGGGGTTTACAGTTGCGCAGGTGGACTTGACATTCTGAAAATTTGATTAAATCTCCACTGATATATAGTGTTTCATATTTAATTTGGAGGGGCTGAATCCACCAATGCTCTCCGTAGCGACGGGACTGGTTTGAAAACTTCCTTTATGCTGTCATTATTGAAATACGTAAAAAAGCTACAATCACTGGATCAAGTAATGATGAACAGAACACAATAAACAATTAAAAAGGTTTTGTTCTGGCCTTCATAACAAAATCATCTAGGAATTCATTAAAATTTGTTTGCCTACGTTTGTCACTTCCAATGCACTGAATGCTTAGCTTGGAGAGGGCAACATCTGGAACATTGCGACCTTTAAATTCATTCGATCAGCTTTGATCAGGTGCATTTCAAACACGAACAGCCACAAGTTTTTTCGCCTGATTTACACGTAACAATCGGTACGATTCAGCAAACACAAAAAGCCAGGGTTGCCAGTTTGGCTTTTTTGAGGCCAAATTTGTAATTTTTGGCCTTTTTTCAACTCCTCATGCTTTTTCTATTTTTGAAAAAAGGCCAAATAAGATTTGACTTTTTTTGGCCTTTTTTGGCCATGTAGACTTTTTATTGCGATTTGGCAGATTTAAACATGATTTTGGCAGGTTTCTGGGCACTGCCAGATTTCTAGACACTGTTTCTGGACACAATGATAAATTTTCATTGGAAACTCTGCACGAGAATTTATAATTTTTTGTTTTGCTATTACATGCTTATAAATTTGCAGTTTCAAGTTACTCTTCATCAAAACCAAAAGTTTCGAGAAGTTCATTAATGGAGTGAGCTTTATTCTTTTTATGTATAAAATATGTACATATTGCCTTTCAAATACGCATTTGGGTGTTTTTAAGGTGTCTTTGTGTATTTGGCTTTTTTTGGTGCTATTTGGCTTTTTTAAAGGGTTGATCTGGCCTTTTTTGCTTATGACTACCTGGAAACCCTGCAGGAAGCAGCCAACGTGCTTTGAGTATATCGACACAATGGTCGGCATGCGGCTTGACCAACGGTCATATTGACATTCATAGAAACTCGTTGGAAGACCCTAGCGCAGTGGTTTTTAAAGTGAGTGCGATCGAAGCCCTAGGGTTCGACGGCGAGACTTAACTCCTGCTGATTAAACCCACGAGAAAGACTACTGTACAATTACATGTAAACTGTTGATTCATTCTATTTCAGTAATCCATTTTTACTTTCTGTTATATTGGGAAAAAATGGGTTTCGACAAAAGCTTGGACATCTACGAAAGGGTTCGGCGTGTTTGTAAAGTTTAAGAACCACTGCCCTAGCGTTATAAACACGGAATCTGATTAGGAGATTAAAACTAAATTTCATGAAAAATTAAGACAAAAATTTTGACGAATATTTATCGAACTGATCATATACTGGTAATTGACTCTATGCCTACCACAGTTTGCTGGAGACCCCCTTGAATCTTGAGGCCCTAGGCTTAAACATACAGAGCCTATTGGTAAATCCGGCCCTGTCTGTAGCATACTTTCTGGTAAGCCATGATAACAATCTATCCTATATCAAAACTATTAAACTTGGTAGGCTGCTGTTGCGGCCAAAAACCATTAATGTAAATCTAAATTTTGTGGGCGCTTTGTCTGTATTCCCATATCCCTATAGCCTGTAGGCAGGGCCGGCCCTAGCAGGTGCGGGGCCCAATGCAAGACCTGGGCGCGGGGCCCAATGCAAGATCTAGGCGCGGGGCCCCTCTGAGCAGTGATTTTATGACGTCATCGTGTTCAGTCAACCGTGTTACGATCGTGGTAGAGTGTAGATGTAAAGCACTAACATGAGAATTGAGTACATTTGCTAAAGTTCGATAGCAGTGGAAATTCGCCAGTTTTGACGAGAGCGTTCTTTGTTAACAGTGAAATTTACATGGTGTTTCTACTGAATTCTCAAGTGCAAGGTGTATCTGGCAAAAATGAGCAATCTACCCAAACACCGTGGCGCGGGACCCAGTGCAGCTGCATCGGCTTAAGGCCGGCCCTGCCTGTAGGACCTTGAATCCGAATATTAATATCTTATGTAGTTGTAAATGTTATTGATCAGTACCACAGTCTTCTACATTTTCAAAAGTTACTCAAAGTTTAAAACTGATTAAATAGAAATGAAACTGAGAGTCGACCACTCGCTAAAACTTTTCACAAATATATGTATTAGAAGCGTGCTCTTCAACAGGGTTTCATCAAAACATGTAGTGGGGTTCTGTGAATTTTAAGGGTTCCGTGAGGGTTCCTCGTTTTTTTAGGGAAATTATTTCTTCTTTCAGTATGTTGATGCGTCATTAATTATGAATTATTTTAGATCACCGTGCGGCATTCAGACTCCAAGTAGGCCAGTTAGTTATACAGGACAGGGCTCCCATTCAGTAATTTAAAAAAAAAACAGATTGCACCTGAACAAAAACGTTTGCCTACAAAAAAAACAGAAATGTTAATTTGCAAAAAGACTTATGAATGCAAATACATGAAGTGAAACGGTGATGAAAATACTGATTTACTTATAGTTCCTCTTCCAAATTTTTATCTGCAGCGTGAACATTTACATTTGGATCATTTTTCCATTGCTCAAGTCATCATGTTGGTGACATTCTCCATTAATGGTGACATCTTTCACTAATTCAGGCTTAGGTATCTATGCCGTTTTGCTGGCTTCTTGACGATGCTTGTTTTGCCAGCAACCTTTCCTTAGCAGTCACTGTTTCAGTGAGATTGTTTTTGTTTTAACATTATTAACAAGTGAAATTCCTTTCTACTGATGCAAAAAGCGTGGAACAAAACATAAATGTGGTCATTATGTTAAAACGAATTCCAAATTCCGATTCATCTAAGCCAGGGGTTCCCAACCTGGGGTGCATGTACCCCC
>JGI24159J19872_10010464_pt1 | contig 12161 bp, 9 predicted proteins | sample Ectturendosymbi4_FD_19872 | JGI IMG/M metagenome (IMG submission 19872)
AAGAATGATGCGTGATCTTGTTTCGTTGTTTTAGATGTAAAGGTAATTGATACGTCATTGTAGTGGGTAACTGGTCCAGTAATGGGTTAATTGTTAGTGCATTGGCTAGTTCCGTAACGTTGGCTAGAAAACGAGGGTGTTCTTGTTGCAATTATAGGTTATTGAAAGAATTTATTTCGTACCGGAACTTGTTTGATTTCCTTATAAGGCTCGTTGTTCTGAAGCGTCCCGGTTTTCAATCACAGAAATATGGTATGCCTACACTAGCATCGTTAAATTTTATGCTGTCTGTTTCTGAATACGTGACAACCAACGTTACAGCAACACCAGATACATTTCTACGCGAACCAAATCCATGCTATACTGTGGTCTTTCACATGTGCAACTGTAAAACTATCACATTTTCAAGAAAATAATCTTTCTAACGGTATACTACACAGGGTAAAATGTCGCACAGAAGCGGTAAACCATCTTTCGCGGTCTCTAGAAACTTGAAAAATGCTAAATATCATTTTATTGAAACTAAAATTGATAAACTAACAGAATCCAGCGATACAACACCAAAATCTGTTTCAACATCAACTTGGCTATATGTAGCATCTAACGTGAAAATCACTTAACGCAAAACGTGGCAAACGTCACTTTTATTTTTGGAACTTCTCCAAATACAAAGACTGAAGAGAAAAAGTGGGGGGACATGGCATATTAAATCCCCCCCACTTGAAAAGTGGGGGAATACGTCGCCCGTGTCCCCCACCAAATTGCGCCCATGTACGTATTCATTGTTTATATCTGAGGTTATAGTGTCAAAAGCAAATGGCTGCCGTATCCATGATGGATACTGTCATTGGTCAGGGAAGTAGTACTCAAATGATCTTTCCAACTCCTGCAAGTGCTCAACTTTTGCATATGTTTTTTCGTAACAAAACTGCTTGAAAAACAGTTGAAAGGCAGTCCTTAGCAAAGTACTCCTAACATCTCGTTGCAAGGGCTGCAGAAATTATGCACTGCGGGTTCACTGGTACACACACGGTCTTTGTTGAATTCAGCACAAATTTTAAACAAAGTAGAGGGCAAATTGTTTTCTTCATAGTAGTATACATAGGTGAAAAAGTAAGCAAATTTTGGGGGTGTGAAGAATTTTGCCCGAATTTCACCAAACTTGCCTGAAAATTTTGTGCGAGTTTTGCATACATACTTTCTCCAACAAAGATCATGAAGACCACTTTTGGTGTGCCCTCCAAAAAGGTTTCCATGTGCTTTTCTGCAAACGTCGGGTGACATTTTTTGAAGTCAAACAAAGTTAGGCGCCATTTTTGCCCAGATTTTCAGAGATTTTGTCCAGATATTTAGGGATTTTGTCCGGAATTTCAAAGATTTTGCCCAAATTTTCAACGAATCTAAACTTTTGGGGTACGCTTTCACCCCCTGCACCGGTGCGCCCCAGGCTCCTACACCACTGGCAAAAGAAGTGGGAGAGTGCCAACAAGTTTCTTTTTTGAGAAACCAATCAAAACGAGGGCTTTTCTTCATAGTTCTTTTCAAAGCAGTCTGTTAAAACACGCTGGTGAGTTTTTTTCGTTCTGCGTAGGCCTAATACTGACTTTTTAAAGTTCAGAAATGCCTTGGAGCTCTCTTAAGAAAAAGTTTTGCTCATAGAATTTTATGCAGAGAGCAAGTAATGCGCCATGGCTGATCAGTTACTCTGACCTGCTGCTGGGGTTTCCGGCCTTTATGTGTTTTCTAACCGACCTATGCTGTTGCAAACCTTCAAATGAGGCAGCGAAAACGGAGATTCGGAACGGTTGCGAATAATCAGTTTGACGTAAAACATGGAAATTATCAAAAACTTCAAAATAAAAAACTTGACAATAAAAAATAGCAAATCTAGGAAATATATGCAGTGGAAACCGCTTAATATAGCACCAGTTTAAAGAGCAAACCGCTTATTCGAGCAGCTTCGGCTGAAACAAAACGATCCTATCTTTTTTCTCTTATAAATTCTTCGCTTATTAGAGCAGGCGCACCGCTTAGACGTGTAGCAGCACCATGACTTGCAGGCAGTTCGGGTGAGAAATCCATAAAATGATCATGCTGTAGACCAAGCAACCAAAAATGAAGTAAAACAATCAAAAATCGAACAGTTCTTTTGTGCTGAAGAGGGACCAGAGTGAAAGTGTCAACCACAACAGCTACTGTGCATTACATTATGACAAAAATATTGCAAAAATACAGTAACTTTTCTTTTTACAATACTGTGTACACTGCTCACAACGAGAATAAAATACAGTACCCTGATCTTGGTATGTGTATTGGTGAACCCCTAGTGTGAATGACACCCTATTTTTATTGCAAAAAGTTCTCATCGGATAAAAGAGGAACCGCTTATTAGAGCAGGTTTTGCTATTCCCGAGGGTGCTCTATTAAGCGGTTTCCACTGTATTTCAATTTTCTCAAATTTCGTTTCGGACTTTAGGTTGTTGGAATGCATTCAAATATTTATAATATACCCAAATATTAATGAACTTCTAATTTACCTAGATGTTTCCAATTCTCTCCAAATTTGAATTCAGCTGTTTCAATTACCCAAATTTGATTGAGGATGTTGGTATTTACCCAAATGTTTCTAACTATACTCAGTTTTCAATGGATTTGTTATATTACCCAAATTTGAATGAAACTGTTTTAAGCTGCCTAAATTTCAATAAAATTGTTCTACTTTGCTGAAATTTGAAAGAAGCTAATTGCAATTTTACCAAAGTTGATTTGGTCAGTTGGAATTCACCTAATGTTTCCAATTTATGGAAATAATTCTAATTTCACCCAAATTTGAATGAAGCTTGAATGAGGCTGTTAGCCTTTACCCAAATGCTTCTAATTTACCAAAATATTTCTAATTTCACCCAAATTTGAATAAAGCTTTTCTCATTTGTCCAAAATCGAATGAGGCTGTTAGGCTTTACCCAAATACTTCTAGTTAATCCAAAATGTTTCTAATTTTACTCAAAACTTGAATGAAACTTTCTAATTTGCCCGAATTTATTTTTAGGCTATTGGAATATATCTAAATGATTATCAATTTGCCCAACTCTTGAAATTTTTTACCTGAATAATCGCCAATTTTCCGGCATTGGGTATGCGACCGCATACACCTGCTGTACACGTGACTCATTAGTGGCTCACGCGGCCTGGAGCCGAATGTGTTAACTTAACATTTGTGAAACTGCGCAGAGGCATTGCATAACTTCACAATTTTACTTCGAAACGAACGAAAATGCAAACGTCTAGACCAGTGGTCTTCAACGGGAGCAATTTTATGCGTCACAGGGGGCAATTTAGTGATTTGCTCAATTTGGGGGGCGATTTCAGTTTCCAGGAGGGGTGATTTCGGAAGGTTAGAATACAGGCCTACTAAAATTCTGAATTGACTCCAAAGCTAAAAACGATATGTGCCACTTTGGAACCAAATTGCTTGTTGCACTTTCGGCTGAACATGTTTCGTAACAAAGGCTATAAAGCACAAGATTATAAGACTGATGATGTCAAGGGCGTGCGCAAGGGTGAGGGGTTTGGGGTTAACCCCCCTTGAGCTTGATATTTTACAAAATCTTTCTTACCTGCCCAAAGGAAATTAAATGTTTTCGGATACTTTTTGCTTGTTAATTTTCGACACAAGGCAAATACCACGGAATACATTTGCATGCATATTTCAAGGAACATTGTAAATGGGTCAAAAAGTAATAATTAGTTTTTGGTGAGAATCTGGGCTATCGTCTGCGTCCAGAAACCATCTCACCACTTTTTGCAGACCCTTCGTCCACTACGCATGTTCAAAGACTGTTCCGCGATAGTTTACTTTATCCGAAATAATCGTCTTTGTTTTGTCTGTTTTGGCTGATCAGCGCAAGCGCTGACCGTGTTGGCTACATTACCACGTTCTGTAGCATGATAGAACTGTTGCACGAGCTCAAACCAGCAGTTTTTAACATAGAAGCATTCAGGCATTTCATAGTCTCAGCAGGAGAAAAGGAAAACTAAGATTTCTGGACATCTATACATGACAAGATATTGAAAGTTTATTTGCGTACTTTATGCGCATTCTCAATCCTAGCAGGGTTGCTAATTTGGCTTTTTTGAAGCCAGATTTTGAAATTCTGGTTGTTTTTTGAACATCTTTGGCTTTTGTTGGAAATAAAAAAAGACAGAAAAATCAGGCTTATTTTCAGTAGGATAGGCTTGGCTCTGACACAACATTGTTCGAGCTGCATATTAGTACAAATCTCTTGCGACAAGGGTCTATTACCATGTAGGGTGCACAGAATATTGCAGAAAATTAACTGTTGCCCTAAAATGATCTATATTATTGATAAAAAACAAATGCACGACAGTGTAATTACGGGGAAGGGATATGCTTCTAAAGATTGGACTTGTGTTGTATCGATGTTTTTGACGAATTTTTATTGTCTATTGTGTGTGTGGTTGTGCATGTTTTATGTGTACACGCCTCAAAACTGCTATCTGGCGTTTTTGGGACAAGGTCTGGCTTTTTTTTGGTGAAGACAGATTGGCAACCCTGTTATGTAGCAAGATTCGATCTTGCAAACCCGGGTGTGCGCCAGTCAGTCCAGCCACACACCTGTGCTCGACTGCTCGTATTCGACGAGACATTAGCGCAGCCTCATTTTGCTGTTGTAAATTGCTCTGACGCAGTGATGAGTGTGTTTTACTCCCCTTTTCAACACGCAGCCAAAATTTTGCAGTTATGAACTCCTGTGTGGCAGCATTGAGTTTATTTTCCTCCGATATCCTAACTTGGAGCGCTGATAGTGTATATTCAGTGCAATGACACATAAAATAAGGTGAAGTCGTGCAGAAGAATATGCCTATTATGTCAACAAACTTCGCCAAAACGTTGGTTTGTAAACATGAATATGACGTCAAATTATGACGTCACAAAGACCTCACACCCCAAACAAATGACCACAATATGCTACTGAATGAAACTCCCCCCAATGAAAATTTTCTGCGTACGCCATTGGATGATGCAGCAACCAAACTAACATTGTCTTGGGTAACGCTTCGCTGTACTAACTATCCAAGACCACGGAGAGTGTTACTGACTGGGAGCCAAGCACTGCGGTTCTCACGAATTTCCAGCTACATTGTTAAGCCTAATGTATATTAATATAAAATAATGGAGAAAATATCGCAATAAACAGTTTGGTAGTTACTTGGCCCAGTCATTGTATGAGCAGCGTCAAACAGGGGACATCAAGCAATAACATTTTCAGGCCTGTATGCATATCAGCACCCGTCAAATTTTGGACTTCTCTCGTGTACAGTAATATGCATTCGTTCATTTATATTATGCTTAAATTAGTTGAAAGCGACCAATACTGATATAGTTCTCGGCAAATATCCATCGGCCGAACTCCATTTTTCAAAGAGGAATAGTATCTTTGAAGATACTAAAAATGATCCGACAATCACAATAATACTACCACTAAATCATCGCATCGACTTTGCTGCAATTGATAATATTAACCAAATTTTGTCATATAAATTAACCTTTTCATTTTTCGTCGTGAACTGTCACAAATCTCTCCAATGTCTTATCATTAGGAAAATTGCCTTGAAACAAGACAACATATAGTCTTCGGTAGAGCAGTGCGAAAACATTGTTCCGTAAGCAAAACACGTTATCGTCCGTTATCATGTGTTTTACAAACTTTGGTTCGTAACCAGGGGCGTACCGAGGTCAGATGGCATTCGTTACAAGGAACAAGTCTGGCGCTCCCACATTCAAACCTAAGGTTACTCGGGAGTAAACGTACTGTTTTGAAGAAAGTACTTACGAATCGTTGGAAGTTTTGACGCCCTGCCGCTGTTCGTAACTTGAATAAAACAATGGAACTACTGTAAATGCATTCTATTGAAAAAATACGTGGGAAAAGACTGTTGCGAGACGATTTACGTAGCATATGTGTCGACGTGATTAAGCTATATCAGGATGAGTTCGTAACAGCAATAGCAGCGTGAACCTGGTTGAGCGGGAAATCCCTACTGCGGTTATGCCGAGGATCGTCAGTTCAACTCTCTTTTTAATTGGCTCAGGGCAACGAGCAAAATTAAAAGGCTATCACTTTGCAATTCCACAACTCCCCCGCCGATTGCGCCAGAGAGCTGTTCAAACCCTCAAAAGATGCGGCAAGTCTTCGCGTTAGCAATGAAAAGACTTGTTGGTTTTGGGTTTCAGGTTTTTTGCGAGTGACGTTATAAGTGGAGGAGGTTTGTGGCCATTTTGGCTCAGGTTACTTGCCCTGGGTCTAAACCGCTAAATGGAAGTATTTCGCTCAAGTTTTTATTGGAAACTAGGCTAGAATCCGAATTTTTTGAGCCTTTGATTGACTTTCTAGGGTCTTGGGTTCACAAGGTATGGCCTAAAATCAACAAAATCATTAATTAATACCTTAATTAGATAATTAATTAATTTGTTGTTTTTAGGCCATAATTTTTTTTCATCTTACTAATGACAGAGTAGGCTATAAGAGAATAATAGGCTGGGTAAGCAGGCTTGCAACCAGTTTGGGACATCAGGGGGACGAAGAGTTTTCTGACAGGGGCCCAAAATTTTAAAACTATGTCCAACACATTTTCTAGGGGGGCAAAAAAATTCCAGGGTCCTCTTCCCACTACACCTCCCTAGTTACATGACCTGTGGGTAAGGGGTAATTCAACCCGGCGAATAAGTCCAACCACCCCCATCTTGCCAACATAAGCGAATGCGATTCCACGTCCAGGAATTTTCGTCAACATCCAAAGCGACGTTGAAGCCCGTGCCATATTTTATTAACACGGATGATCAGACTTTTGTGTCAACTGCAGTGAGCGTTTTCCAGAAGTTTGGGGAAAAGTTAAGTATATTACCACTGGATTTTCCCACGACGTATATTGCTGAGCAAGGTTTCAGCCAAGTACTGCATGTGCATAATAAATACCGCAACCATCTTGACATAAACAAGCAGTGACGTACGCAGAAAATTTTCCTGGGGGGATTTTCATTCAGTGGCATATGGTGGTCATTTGTATTTAGTGTGCGCTGTTTGTGACGTCACGATATGACGTTCTGTACATGTTTCCAAACCAACATTTTGGCGAAGTTTGTTGACATAATATGCATATTCGTCTACACGCGCTCCCCTTAATTTATGTGTCATTGAACTGAATATTAACTATCAGCGCTCCAGGTTAGGATATCGGAGGAAAATAAACTCAATACTACGACACAGCAGTTCATCACTGCAAAAATATCAGGCTGCGCGTTAAAACAGGGGCGAAAAACACGCCCATAGCTGCGTCAGAGCAATTTACAACTGCAAAATGAGACTGCATTCATGTCTTGTCGAATGCGAGCAGTGGAGCATAGGAAGTGTGCGGCTGGACTGTCTGAGGCACAGCCCGGTTTGCAAGATCTAATCTTGTTTAAACTACGCAAGAATTGAGAATGCGCACAAAGCACGCAAATAAACTTTCGAGTTTTGTTATGTATAGAAGTCCAGGAAATCTTTAGTTTTCCTTTTTTCCTGCTGAGACAATCAAATGCCTGAATGCTTCTGTTTTAACAACTGCTGATTTTGAGCTCGTGCAACAGTTTTATCATGCTACAGAATTTGGTAATGTAGCCAATGCGGTCAGCACTCGCGCTGCTCAGCCATAGCAAACAAATTAAAGACAATTGTTTCCGATAAAGCGAACTATCGCGGAGCACAATCTTGAATATGCGTAGTGGACGAAAGGTCTGTAAAAAGTGGTGAGATGGTTTCTGGATGCAGACGATAGCCCAGATTCTCACCAAAACCTGCTTATTACTTTTTGGCTCATTTACAATGTTCCTTGAAATTTGCATGCAAATTCGGTCCGTGGTATTTGCCTTGTGTCGAAAAATTAACAAGCAAAAAGTAGGCCTATTCGAAAATAATTAATCTCCTTTGCGCAGGTAATAAATTTTCGTAAAATATCAAGCTCAAAGGGGGGTTTAACCCCAAAACCCCCCGTTGCGTATGCCCTTGTAAAGAAGACCTGGGGAAACGCCATACAACTTCAAGCTGACCAACTTGCAAACTGCTTTAAAAATGTACAGATAAAAAGTCAGGGGAATGTTCACAGTAGTTGGAAGCAGGGTTGTGGAGTTGGAGGTGAAATGTCCGACTCCAACTCCTAGCTTTCAAAATTTTCCGACTACCACTCCTTAACATAACGTGAATGAAGTTTGGCTGTCAAAAAGTTTGTAGCAACTAGCAATCAATGAAAATCGTGGTGCACAGTAAGAATTCTCTCTTTCAACATAGGTTTCAAAAGAAATTTTACCATGTCAACTTTCAATAGGCACGAGTTGGAATTCTTAAGTTAGAAGTGTGATGTAAAAATAATTACTTTGGTCTGTCGGAGTCGGATAAAAAAATCCGACTCCGACTTCTAGTGTTCTTAGAAATCCTACTCCATCCAAAAACCTCCGACTCCTTGCGACTCCGCAGCCCTGGTCGGAAACACCTGTTTTTAGGAAAGAATAACATTTTTCTACAAATGCAATTGCATTATTTTTTTGTTGTTTTTTTGCTAACTAAAATGCCCGCTCATATTTCATTAGCATTGAATTATATTCCAAATAAAATATTATTTTAGACAACGCTAAATCATAAGTGGGGGGCGATTATTAAGCAAAGTTCCTGTACCTGGCGATTGAACAAAAATGTTGAAGACCACTGCTTTAAACCAATTTATTTGTTATATTAAAAAGTGGAAACAAAGAAACCATAGTGATGTTAAAGCTATATTAAGAAACCTTAGTGATTTTGCTTAACAATGGGAGAAAATTGGGAAAGTGGAAAACGAGACCGGAAGAGAGCTGAGAAGTTCTGAAAAAAAACTGTACTTAGCTCTAGGTACAGTCTGCCAATGCATCCAAAGGTTGGAAAGCTGCGTATGAGAGTGGCAGAAAGTTAGCAAAGAGTGACTGATTGAGTTTACATGGCTTCTGGCTCGCAAAGCAGTATTCTGCCGGTGCTGTGTATCCTTTCTGCTAACTGTGCAAAAAGAAAATTGCAAACCGCAAAGCAGCTATTATACAACTATACAGCATAATAATGCTCTGGAGCACAAAAGAAATGAAAATGCAGTTGCAGGTGTTGTAATGTTCAATTTTTCAGTGGGTAATAAATCTGTCACTGCTAAAGTTAAGAAAGTAGAAATTCATAAATGGGCTTGCAGCATCTTCTACGATGGCAGTGTTCAACAGCAACTGTTAATCATCTAGGTGAAATAGCAAAAATGGTATTGAAAAAGCAGCATTAATTTGTAAGTTGTTTGTTACAGATACCAATTAGATACATATTTGGTATATTTTTAGACTAGATTTGGTACATTCGTTGTAAGAAGAGTTGGCAACCCTGCTTTGAGTATACAGACACAATAGCCGGCATGCGGCTTGACCAACAGTCACACTGAAATTCATGGAAACTCGTTGGACGACCCTGGCATTATCAACACGGAATCTGATCAGGTGAATAAAACTAAATTTCATGAATAATTAAGACATACGATTTTTGCGAATATTTATCGAACTGATAATATGCCTGCAATTGACTCCATGCGTACCACAGGCCCTCTTGGATCTTCAGGACAGTGCGAACCACAGAGCACAACCTGTCACTTCAAGGCTTCCGCGTTACCAAATCATTGCTTGGACAATCAATGCTTGCATTTGCCTAGATTGTGCTGCGCAACGGCATTTGAGCTTTGTCGCCTTGTGAGAAGCGAGCGACATGAAACAATTTTGTTCCATTGCGCTTCGCTGGCAATTTGCTCACTGCTGCCGTCTAGTGCTGAAAGTGCGTGTTGGCAGTGCGCTCCATTCTGTGTGCCGCAAAGGTAAGTTGCGCTGTGCCTGTTTTATTCTCACTGCTGCGTCCAATCTGTATTCTGTTTGAATAAGGTAAGTATCGGCTCATTGGAGCATACACAACCTGGTTCTGCCTATACCACCGAAATTTCCTACTCGTGCACGTGAAACACAGTATTTGGGTTTCCGCCATACACTTGCCGGCGATGTCTTGAATACTTGTATGTATATAGAAGTTACCTCGTATATGACGACGCCCTTTAGCGTACTGCCTCATATCCTGAACATTATTCTTTTTTTCTCCTACATCCGACTAGCGTGAATACGCGGCTACCAATAAGCACAGCCAAAGTGCGAAACTGACTCTGTATTATAGGCTGAAGCGCGCTGGACGCAAAGCCTCCACTGCTTTTCGTGTCTTTACTCGCAATGCATATATCGTACTTTTATTCGCTGGCGAATAAACAAAAATTGGAGCATGTTCTTTTCACAGAAGCTCAGCAGAAGCTATTGTGTTCGTTTTTATATACATGATTCGTTATTCGCTGGAACGAATAAACAAAAATCGAGCATGTTCTTTTCACACATCTTTCTTTTTTTTCACATTCTGCTCACCAACAATAGGTATCTGCTCCAGTAGGAGTCGTTATTACATGAAAGAGATTATGCTTCGTGTTTCTGTTGCTTTGAGAGCTACAACTCCAGCCAGACCAGTAGGCGGTGTTCCAAGTGTGTGAGGCTCCTTCAGTTGGAGTTTTCGAAGATGCCGGTGATACAAAGTGCAGAAAGGGGTGCTGTGAATGAAACAGCAAAGCACGGTTTCCGTATGCAACAAGCATGGAACAAAATTGCAAGTTGGAGAGCAGCAACATCTACAACCAGGAGAAAGAAGTATTTGTTAAACTGCCCAATAAAAGATCATGGGAATATATCTACCAACTTTTAGAGAAGGCAAACTTTCCTTTACAAAAAATCGATGGTATAATCGAGAAGAGAGGAAAGATGGTAGATTTTAGGTGCAAAACAAGGCGATCAGCGGAAAACTTGGCAGAAGCGCTTTCAACCCATGAAGAAGTTACTTTCGCAAGAGTCAGAGACCTAGAATATACTGATGTAAAGTTTCACTGGGTCCCATCTGATTTTCCATATAAAAAATACAAGGAGTTATTGATAGATTGCATGGAGATATCAGATATTCACGAGTCCTGAAAGACCGACGAGGAAAAGCTGACGGGAGAAGGATTTACAATATAAAAACTGAGCGATTGAAATTAAAACCCATACCATCGACGGTTAGGCTAAGTGGTAAAATGTTTTCTGTGGAGTACGCATCCCAATCAATCCAATGCTTTCTTTGCAAAGAATTCGGTCACATCAAAGACGACTGCCCCAATTACAGCCCAATCCTTAACAACGCCAAGTCAAGACAACTTCAACACGTCAATCAGGAAACACACGAGTCCGCATCAGATAAGCCTAGCAATCAACCAGAGACGAATCATGATAAGAGCCCTACGGCCGCACAGCAGATGATAAGCGGCGATAAAGAAATTGCAACTGACGAAGACGGCTTTATTGAAGTGAAAAAACGACGAAAAGCCAAAAAAGCAACAACTTCCAACCCAGATGAACTAATTTTCCAATTTCCAACTATTATTTACCCCGATGAAAACAAAGACAACAATTATGAAAACCTCAACGCAACCCAAAATACCGACGAAAAGGGTGCAACGGCAGGAAAGAAATGGGCGGATATTTCACCTCTTCCGTCGCCTACTTTAAATGCAACCTACGGCTACGCATCGACACCAACAACGGAACCAAAGGAAAATGACCGACAGCAACAAGAAAGACTTATGAATTTAAATTTATTTCCATCATCATCGTCAAAAGAGGATAAGGAAAGTGAAAACGAACAAGAAAGGAACATCAGACAAGGCAAATTAACTCAGAAACGGTTGCACCCGTCGTTAACATTATCAGATAATGTTGAACAGTGAAAAAAAGCTGCTCCAACATTTACGAATGTGCATGCGGAAACAACTTTGAAAAACCTGCTAACCCTGGAGAGTATAAAACATGCGCATGTGAAACAACATGTGTACGAAACTAGTTTCCTTACGCAATGTACAAGTTGAATCATTGCAAGGAGATGGGAGCAGAACCAGGCAGGAGATTCCTCATACAGCCGGCTGCAAAGCTAGAGTTTGTAATTGTTGCTTTCGATAAGAAGAGGCGAATCCCAGCCGCTGGTGCTCCCACT
>JGI24159J19872_10010467_pt1 | contig 12159 bp, 13 predicted proteins | sample Ectturendosymbi4_FD_19872 | JGI IMG/M metagenome (IMG submission 19872)
TTCACTTTATCTTGTCTGAACTCATTCTGGTATTTATCATAAGCTGATGAATGTCTACTAACGTAATGTCTCTTTATGTTGTATTCTTTGCATTCTGATACGGGTTGATTACATATCAGGCAAATTGGCTTATTGTCGACATCCACAAAAAAGTAGTCACGTGTCCACCTCTCTTGGAATATTTTGTTAGCGTTGCTTGCTTTTCATTTTCTATTTGACATATTCTATATCACTGCAGAGTGCAGAAGATATTTCACTGCTAAATGCGTTTTGCGCAAGTCTCTGAGAAGATAATACAATGCACTTATTCAATAAAAGATAATACAATGCACTTATTCAATACACTACATTGCATATCTCAATGAAGCAAGAAATAGCCTATTACTGACTGACTGACTCTCGAAGCACGAGCACGATTGTGTCGAAAGGATGTGGACGTAACAATATGGAGAACGTGATGCGTAACAATGTGCACTGCGATGCAATAAAATTAACTTGAATAGTTGTGCAACCCTGCACTAGAGACTAGAGACAAAGAAAGCAAACAATAAATGCCAATTTCTCGGAATGTAAGTTCGCCATAAACTACGTAGGCGATTAAGCTGATAATATAGATTATAGGTCATTTCGGAAAAAACCGCGCGGGCCACTCAGAACCTTCCCGCGGGCCACGGGTTGGACACCCCTGATGTACGAACACCATCAACAAGAGGCAAGTGGCTCACTTGCCTTACCTTGAACACACCACTGTATATAACCCTGACAATGATCTTATATGAGAATATGAAACCGATTGAACACGTTGTGCTTCATCCGATATGCGTACTTTCTCACCTGATGTGCGCATTTAAACACTGTAATGTAAAGACACTGTCTATGGAAAGAAATCCTTTCTCAGCAAAGAATTAGACACTAAGATCTTACAGAGTAGGCCTCTATAATTCGCCTACGCAATAGGCATGATCAGCTCTTATTCAATTGGAACCAACGTAAAGTTATAATGTAAACTTATAATTTAAAGTCATCTTTGTATCATTATACTGTCATGTAAAGTTATACTGTAATGTAAAACATAGATGTAGCAAGGGGGCCAAAGGGTCATGCCCCCCACAAATTTTTAGAAAATATAGTCATTTTGTGCTTTGGGAAGCGTTTTTCCAAACAAAATAGGGTTATTCGCCTAAAATCAAACATTTTGCCCCCCCCAAAATTTTTTGCCCCCACCAAATTTCTGGGCTGGCTACGCCACTGATGTGAAATTATCTTTATATTATTGAACATATTGAAGTTGCTGACGAGTTTATCACTTCAAACAACACAGATTTCACGCGATTTTTTATAATTAAACCAAGACACACAGGTCGACTAAAAAAACAGATCGGGGTGGAAAAAACCCTCAGTGTGTGGGAGCCCTGCTGGTCACATGCGGCAAAGCGCCTGCTACCGTACTGTAACTTGAAGTAAACATTTGAAGATTTATTTCCGTGTTATTGTTACGCAATAAAGACCAACAGTACAGCAATCCGCTAACAAGCAGATAAATTAGCCCTTATGGCGATTATTATTAGCCGACGTTTCGCCCACCTATTCAAGTGGGCTTCCTCAGGGTAATGTTTTTTAACCACGTATAACATGCAACCTACTAGTAACCAGAAACAATGAGCAGTATGACGTACAAAGACAAAAAAAACGCAAAACTAACCATCACGTTATTATAGGAAGGAATGGGTGAACAGCATGCCACAGAAAAATCGTAGAAGTGTATTCAAGTGGGTGGGCGAAACGTCGGCTTATTATTAGCGGGATTGATTTCTGATTTCATGCGGCTTATTATTAGCCGACGTTTCGCCCACCCACTTGAATAGGTGGACGAGACGTCGGCTAATAATAAAATAATTGCCAGAAGAGCTAATCCATCTGCTTGATTTGAAACCTGGTGGCAAATGTACAATATGCGTAGCTTGCAAATTAGATACTGTACAACATGCGTAGCAAAAAAGAACAGCATCTGCTAGCAAGTTTCGCAACCTGCCTCTGCAGGCAAAGGATCGGTCTTGAGCGAACTGCACACTTGCGCTAATCGTTTCGGGGGCCTCGCGGTCACGACTTTGCCCTGATGGGCCTCGCGTTCATTTATCCGGTCCTGCCTACATGCCTAGTTGTATACGTACTGAAGTCAGACCTCCACTTTATCAACGTGTTTTGTGAAGTGATTGTTGAAAAAATGTAGTACTGCATAGCAGCAAGATACCTTTGGTGCTTACGACCAAAGTTACACATTTGCGCAGCCTGCCGTTCAGACAGCCACGTGGAGTTAATTGTGTGGTTAGAAGATTCTATTTTGGGGTTATCCCAAAACAGAGTAGTGCAGTTAGTGGATGATGGAGTTAACCGTTGCGTCCACGTAGGCCTTAGTCTTAGTCTATACTTGTTAACATTTATAGGCAATTTGAGATACAAAATATGATTAATCTAAACATGTGCCATGCACCAGGAGATTAACAGTCCAGACATCAGCAAGGTTTATGCATGCGTATTTCGGCCTGTTAAAAGCCCAATGCTCACGCTTTATAAACATATTTCACTTAAGCTCGTGGTAAAGTTTATCAATTTGCGCTAATGAAAGAAAACGTTCATGGCGGCGCACATGTTTTGACCGGCCTCATGTTTGCTCCTTCAGTAATAATCAGGGGTGGCTCGTCTAGACGGGTTGTCGGGCTGCAGCCCTCCCTGAAAAATGTAAGGCAAAAGATTCCGCCAAACGGCCAAACCCGCCTTAAATTTAGATTTAGTTGCGAAATTTCACAACAACAATCATTTTCGGTACTTCCGACACCATTTTGGCGCAACGTTTCCTAGGAATCCAACGAAACCAATGTTTCGCTCTTTCCCAACGACGCCGCTTATGCGATGACGTTTTCAGCACACTTGCCGATGAATTTGGCGATTACGGGGCTGTCTTCGGCACAGCCCCAAAGGAAAGAAACTAAACAATTGGCTACAAGAAACATGGTGGTATATCTGCCTATCGCAAAGCGGTTTTTGTTATTTTGACGATGAGTTTTTAAAGAAAAAACGGAGGAAATATGATCTTGACTGTTTTCTACTACCTGATTTTCTTGGATATTGAATTGTATGCTGAAGTTTAACAATGCTTTTACTAGTACTTTGGCGATATTGGCGGCATTGGATTCAAATCTGGTCGCCAATCTCGGGCTGCGAAAATACAGCAGTGTTGCCAACTGGCATATTTTTATGCCAAATTTTTGAAATTTGGCATATTTTGGAGGTGGTTGGCATAAATAGTTTTGGTTTGGCATATTTATCAAATTTGGCATATTTTGGCATATTTTTGAGCAAACAGTTATTTTTGACATATGCAAAATATTGAACTAAATAATTCTTTCAGAAATTTCCAGCACTTTTGTGAGTGGAAACATTCATTAAACTCCTCAGCCCTCTGCACGTTATTTTCATAAAAAATCGTATTTCCGAGGATGTTGTTTGTCATGCTGCATGTGTCAACACAAAACTTAGAAAGAAGTCAAACTTTCAATATTGAATGCCATTTTGCGAGTTAGACGCAACTTCATAGTGAAACAAATCTTTACTATTGTAAAGACTTGGAAGTGATAAAAAATGCTGGAAAATTTCATTGTTGGTATATACAAAGGCAAACGTTGAAGATTGAAGAAACAGTTACAGGTTATTAGTGTACAGATACTATATAATATTGCAAAATGTCATGGCTGCACTTTTGGCTGTGAGATTTTGTACCTCTTTGCAACATATAACCTAGCATTAGGGGACTCCAGAGTCTTCTGAATATTTGTGGTGATTATGCAGCTGAACGTGAAATCGTCTTTAATTGCAACAAAACAATTGGTGCACTTTTTGTCCATAAAGGTATTAACAACCTGCTCGATCGAATGTTTTTCTGAATTGTGTATGTAGGCTGTACAATTTTCTGACCAAGTCACATATCTTGGTGTATTGACAAATGCCTCATTGAAAGATGATGCTGATATCCAGATTAGATACAGTACAAATGAAATCGCTGTACTGTGCAGGAAACAAGCCCAGATGCACCTTTGTTTAGTGCTCAACTGCAGTAAAAAACAATATTCCGTGCCTATTTGATGCCAATATATGCTTGCCAATTGTGGAGCAAATACACACAGACTAGTTTGAAACGGTTAGAAGTTGCATATAACAATGCCTACCGAATTATGCACTTCGTACCCAGAAATGTAAGTGTTCTCGCCTACATCAAGTTAACCCTTATGTTAGGTCCTTTGATACCTTATTGAGAAACAATCTGTATGGTTTTGTTCAAAGATGTGCATCTTAATCTAACTTTTTTATCCGATCACACCAAATGTCTGATGCTTTTTACAAATAGCCTATTTATTTTTCCATATTCAACGTTCCTGTATGACGGTGACCATCTGAAGTAGTTGTTGGTGCGTCATTTTGGTGTATGCGTCTCAACAGTGTTGCCTTTGTGTAGCAACGAAAACCTTTCGTGTGCCTTGTGCCGCCTCAGGATTTCTACATTTTCTTGTGATACTTCTATTACTTCCCTGCATGTCGAAGATGTGTGCAAGCCAAACACGTAAAATGTAAATATTTGTAACTAGTAAAATGCAAACCGCCAAATCTTGCTTAAAATTTTGTGAAAACAAACGGTCATCAGCCTTAAACTAAATGTCTCGCAAGAAAATTTGAAACTTTGTTGATGGTGTTTATCAACTAACACCTACTCTGTAATGCATTATGACTAGGGAAACCAATCCGTTGACTTAAAACTTAAAATTTTGACTTTATAATTTAGAAAATTTGACCTTATTTTTGACCTTGTATAATTTGACTTTGGCTTTAAAAACAACCATGTGTTGAGTTTGACCCAGAAGCATACTCACGCACTCTATGCTTCGAACTTTAAAAAAAGTGGTTGTTTAACTTTGAGGGATAACATATATACTGATAACTACATTATTGACTACAGTAGAGTCAAACTTGAGAGCATCTTCAAGTTGAAATACTATGTATAATGGATTGAGCATTTACCAATCCAAGCATTGTAAGATCACGTTTCTTGCCTTACCACGCCCAGGCCCGTAACCAGGGGGAGCGCAAGGGGGTGAAGCACCCCTGCAAAATTTTTCGGCCCCCCTTGGAAAAATGTATTGGACATGCTTTAAAATTATTGGACATAGTTTAAAATATTTGGTCCCCTCTCAGAAAACTTTTCGCCCCCCCTGATGCCCCAAGCTGGTTACGGGCCTGACCACGCCTATCCTACATATTATTCAATCGTCCAGTAGTGGGAAAAACAACATTAATACGTCAGAAGTAGCAGCAAGCCCATTATTATTACAGAATTGCAACAAAACGTGCAAAAGCATATAAATATCTGTTGTTGTAGTTTCAATAAAATACCGATAAAGAGAAAAAACTATGCTGCAAGAAACGTTTAACCCAACGATAAATTTTGACCTAATGATAACACAGACATCATAGTGTCTGATTCTTTGCTGGGAAAAGATTTTTTGAGAGACAGGCTTAAACTGTGTTCATATGAATCGTTGATTGTGCAGTAAACTTCGTAGAGATATGAAAAATTTCTATTGCCGATTTTCCAGGTGTTTTTATTGCGAAAAAAATTTGGCATATTTTTGTCCTGTTTGGCATATTCTGAAACACAATTTGGTATATTTTGTCTTTGTGGACTTGGCAACACTGAAATACATCCCTTCGTTTATCCACCCCAGTGCAGCTTGCAACAGTAGGCTAAGCTGGTGAGCTGCCTAGGGTTGGCGTTTGAAGGTGTACGGCAGTAGTTGGTTGATATCATTCTTGGACAACAAAAGGTGTGAGTGATTTAACACACTGAAATGTGAACATTTTGAAGCATGAGAAATCTGGCAAGCCTATAGGTCACAGTGTCTGTAACCCTGTGATTCCGCCGGCTTCAATGCTTTGAACTACGTTCTGTTTTGTCTGTTTTTATCAACCTGCATTCTGCAGTATGTGTGTTCATACTATGGACTTCGTGTCTGCTCATAAACAAACAAACTAAATAAACATTCAAGTAGACCTTTAATTTTTTGGTAAGGTGAATATGCAGCTGTCATTGATTCAGGATACAAACTTTTACTGGAAAAGCATAAAAATCCAGTTAAAAAAACAGAAATTTAGCGTAAAATCATGAACTGTTTGAAATTTTTTGAAAAATTTAAACATCATTTGAAAGAACATGATTAAGTACCAGCTCAAGGAAAGCGGCTCTAGCCTAGTTCTGCTGCCATGACACGGTTTGAATAAAATGCTATGCTTTGTCTTGTTAACAATAACATCTTGGTAGTCGATCGGAATGTTCCAAGTTCAGTGTTGCTGGGTTCGACTCTCGCCTTGGCAGCTTTTGCTTTGGTGACAGTGGTTATGCGCCATACTTTTGATGGGACCGGTTTAATTCTTTTGTGTTCGTGTTTACACTTCAGGGTTTGGGTTTGGTTTCATTAAACTGAAGTGAATGTTTTCTATGTATCAATAAGGACAACTGAAAATTACGAGTTTGACAAGATTAGGACTGCTGGAGTGACTTGAAACGCCACTAATGATAAAAACAGCCAGGGTGACAATCCTACTGTATATATTCAACCAGAGATGAAACTTCGCAGCCCTCCCGGCCATTTTCACCACGAGCCGCCACTGGTAATAATGTTTTGATAACTGAACGATAGGATTGATTCTGCATTCCTGCAAAGTTTTTTACATTTGCAGTTCATTACGGCATCTCTAAATAATTGCCGTCAATTAAATGACAATGATTTACGACACAGTTCCTTTTGTTAAGATCGTTCAAATATTTTACTACGAGCTTATTATGGGTATTTGCGGGAAAATATTTATAATTACTTTGCACAATGCAAATGCTGTTCATGTTGTGAATTAAAAATAAATTTTCACAATGTCCAGCCCACCTGCACAAACATGAAGGCCTCCAATGGGAGACTTTCTGGCGATGGTTTTATGCCCAGGCTCGGAGACACGGGAGCATTCAGGGGAAGTTACCCCCAAATCTTATTCCCCCCCAAATTTTGTTGTGGTCAGAAAAATAAAAATCTCTCCCCCGTAAAAATGTATTTTGCCTCCCCAAACCTTAAAACCTGGCTACAGGCCTGGTTCTGGCACAATTGTGTCTGCAATTTGGATATTTTGTTTTGAAGGCCATTCGGCTTGAAGATGTAGCATAACGTTGAAATATATTTTTTATAAATTACCATTAGGGGGGCCCTGTAAGCATTTTGGGAGGGGCCCAGAACTGGGCTGATGCGGCACTGGTTGCAAGCGTCTTGTTCAAAAGCATACAAAAAATGAAAGAACCGAAATGTGCATGAAATATTCTTTGTCGTTTTATGGTCAAGCAATTTGAGCACGAAAGTCCAAACTTTAGAGAGAAAATGCAGCCAACGCTTTAAGGACCGCAAAAGCCGATATATCGTCTCCTACTATTTCAGCCATAACTCGCCAGTCGATAGAGCTAGGGAATGTTTCATCCATATGTAACATTTCCGGTTTTATAAAATAATTTTTATTAGTTGAGAGCAACTGTATTGGATAACATGTTGGTTCTATTGACTTAATTGCAGACCAGAAAGGTAGCGTACGTGGCTTCCGCTTCACGGCTATTTATCAAATAAAAGCATCAAAGTTTCCTGGCAACGCGAATAACGGGTTTCCGCTAAAGTCACCTCACAAAGTACGCGGGAAATACCTCAAAAAGTGCTTTGCCGTCTACTGCATCCGCGAATATCTTCACTGACTGTCTAGCCTAGCGCAATCTGTTCGCGAGTTATGGCCGATAATAACCGTGAAAGCCATTATAGTGCAATGTCTCTGCGGGCCCTAAAGGAACCCTTTAAGTCCCGCGTGCGCCACTCTTTTTGCAAAGCTTTGCAATCCTTTAACTTGCCAGCTGCTAGAGAGCTGTTCAAACCCTCTACGGATTCAGCAAATCTTCTAGTTGAAATCGAAAAAAAGCAATTTAGTTTTTTTGTGATTTTCATCTCAAAAGCTTTTGTGCTATGTTTTGCCAAATGCAGTTAGACAACTGTTGCACAAATTAATAAAGATTTTTTATTGCTTGCAATAGCGACCAGAATTGCACTCGGCACTGAGGCCAATCCACAGAAATTGACAGAGACAAGCTTTTAATTGACGCGGTATTTAAATTTGCACGAAGCAAATTATTCAACCAATCTTACGTTTCGATTGCGAGAGAAGATGCACCAACGCAAGGTGACTCACTCGATGAATATATATTGCAAAACAGCAATCTTTAATGTCAAAACAAGGGAGGCGACCTAGCTGGTTGGGTACGCAGAGCACTGAGCAAGAAGTTTCACCACGTTCATAAACGCAAATTGTACAGTTTTTTAATCGTTTCACCGAATCGTATTGTACTCTTGGGAATAAATGAAATCGACAATTCTGTATACAGAGTTTTTGTTTCTCAGATCTCTAACAGAAAGTTGTTCTTGCTGCAGATTGCAAAATATTTGTTGAGTTGTTCTGCAGTAACATGTTTGGTATCAGGATCGTAGCACTTTTTATTCTGGCTTCAAATTTAATTTCCTACTCCTCTGCATAGTAAGTGGCATGGTATCAACTCCATGGGATGGTAAGCATGCTATTAACTTTGTTTAATTTTAGCAGTATGACTAAGATATTACCAGGAAAACTTCGTCATCTTAAGAAACTAGTGCTGAACGGTATCATGTTTGGCAAGTGTTTTTGTGAAAGAAATGCATGCAAGAAATCCCAGGCTTCAAAATGTTTCCACAGCGGTTCTCAAAAATATTGTTAGAAATATTTTTCACGTTCAGCTATTATTTGTTGTGTTGCAAGCTTGAAACATTACAAAATGGTCTGCATGATCAAGTAAAGTACATCAACGACTTGCACATTTTGCATCAACGAACTGATAAAGTCAGTTAAGCCCACTTGATTTGTTCGTACTTCAAGCACGCGTCATCATCGCCAAGAAATTGATCCGTTTTTGTGATTCAATTCTGGAAGAAAAAATCAATTACTTCTATAAAATTCACATAAAACTTAAAATGTTAAAAAATGATTCCAACAAAGTTTTTCTTCGAATATGAAACGATTTATCTTTTTAAGTTAAAGTATTCCAAAGAACGGTACGTACTAGGATTTTCTGCAAAATATGTTTAAGTAGTCTGGTTTGAATAGATTAAAACTATAAACATAAAAATAAAGGTTTCCAAATGCAAAATAGCATGTGCTATTTATAATATTGTGATAGAAAGAACAACCATGGCTTGCTTTTATGCTAATTTGGGACTCCATAGAGTATTTCTCACAGGGTCCGTTTTCTGCTAAAACTGTTGGTTGGAAAACCTTTTTTTCTAAAAAAAACTTTTTTTTCTTTCAACTTACGAACTAATAACAAGTTTAGTTACCCGTGCGTATTTAGTAAACCTGTATTTAGAATCAATTCCAAGTGCACAAGCGTTGCCTCTCCTTTTCTTTCCAGATGGTTTCTCAGCTTCCCCTCTTCTCTGTTGCACACATGCGATCACACATTTTTTGTATGCTTGAGATTGAAAACAAGAAAGATGCATTTCGCAAATATAAGCTTACTGAATACACTATTCTATTTTGCCTTTGCAATTATTAATACTGGGATGGGTGCGTTTGGTTCAGGGTTATTAAACGAAGCTGATGATTAAGACCAAAAGACAGGACTGCATACAACTGCGCATTCACAACATTCGACTTTTAGTGTACTTTACAAAATTTTTGTGAAAAAACTTGCTAATTACATTTAAAACATGATGCATACTTAGGAGACGAAGGCGTCGTTGCGATTCAACACCGTGCCAGTGGACGTGGAGCGCTTGCTCAAGTGGATGTGGTGGTGGAACGCAGTCCCCTACGGTGACAAGGGTGCAAGGGGCTTGTGGTACTTGTCATCTTCCAGGAAGCAGGAGTTGCAACACGCACTGTTGCCCAGGTTTCCGCAAATTTAAAGACAGCTGCCTTGGAACAAAATTGATATTTCGTTTCAATTGTGGTACCACTTACTGATTTTTCCTTGTTTTTGGAGATTTTTATCAAGCTATCAAACGTAATAGAGCTTAGATCAAAATACCCTTTCGGAATTAACCCTTAGATAATGCTTCCATTCGGCAAAGACGTTTAGTTCCTTTCGTCATGCTTTGGCACTTTCGTTTCGTATTATTGTTCCATCCAGTCTTGCTTTTGAGCAACCTCCATTCCACTGAAAGAAGAATGTTCAAACAATTACAGTGTGCGGCGCGGAAAACACTTTGTATCAACTCAGAAAAGGTTTAGAACATCTTTGCAGTGGCGATCACCTCCAACAATTTTGAAACATTTCGTGAACCCGTGAAAAAGAAAAATATTGTTCTATTGTCTTTTTTCAAAATTAAAGTTGTTCTTTTTGCACTGAACTGTGTTTGGGGAGGATGGAGTACGTGGGGTTCTTGCTCTTGGCTAGGTCGTGCGGTGATGGAACAAAGACTCGATCGCGAGGGCACAGCCGAGCACCAAGGTGCGGAGGTGCTGCTTGTTCCGGCCCTGGTACTCAATCAACATCAAGTAACAGTTAATGCTGTCCGGTAAACTGCGCTTGGGGAGGATGGAGTTCTTGGAATCGATGTTCACAGACTTGCGGCGATGGAAGTCAATCCAAGTCACGATCGCCATCTGTAACGGCAAAATGCGGTGGTAACAGCTGCGTAGGTCTTTCATCATCAGCACAGAAATGTAATACGCAATCTTGTCCTGTGAATTGCCGATGGAGGTAATGGGATAGCTATGGTTCATGTTCAGCGATATGCTGTGGAAGCTGCTCATGGCGGTTCTTCTTGCACCGGGCAAATCACGTCGTCTAGGTCTTGCAATACCCAGTGCTGTTCAGTTAACTGCATGTGGAGCACTTGGTCTGAATACGGTGTTTGCTCTGTATCATGCGGCGGCGGTTCGAAAGTTCGAACTCGAAACATTCTCACGGAAGCTGCCTGCGGTGGCAGGAAACAACAAAATTTTTAAATCTGAACCTGCAAAAATCAACAAAGGGCAGTTAAGTCGACTGATATTACGAATATACAACTTCTCAAAACAGATTGCTGAAAATTTTTGCTACAAATATATAGGCTAAATTTTAAAAAAAGATTGCTGAAAATTTGATCGACTAAATCGAATGCTGAAATCCACTGCAATGAAAATGATGAGCCAGAGAAAACATGAGTAGGCAAAAGTGGAATAAGAAATTTACGTAGCCTACCCACTGCCTGCCACCAAACTCTAAGGTTCTGTACACATACTACAGCTCGTGTTCTTTGGACTTCTATCCAGTACAGTGAGCTAGTCTAAAGGTACTACTGTACACCGTGGCCCATCGCAGTATCGTACTTAGGTGCTCATCCAGGAGTGGATCCAACCAGTAACCCTAGGGGGGTAGTTTCAGTAATCTTCGGTGGTCAAGTCTCATAATGGATTCGCTGCTGTAAGAAAGATGAAGGATACTGATGTAACAAAACAAAGGACGACAAAATGACTCTATATCGCGATTGCTGTTTTCCAAATTGTACAAAATCATGGTGAATAAAGTCACTTGTGTAGGTTTTAGGAGGGGCGATCGCCTCACCCTGGATCCTCCCCTGTGCTCATCCAATCATCAATCCCACATGCCGTCCCCGATTTCTCAACTGCTCAGTGCTCACTGACACTGACTGACCGCCAGGGTTGCCAGATAGTCATAAGCAAAAAGGCCAGATCAACCCTTAGAAAAGCCAAATAGCACCGAAAAAAAGCCAAATACACGATAAATACACAGCGACACCTTTAAAACGGCTATAATGCGCTTTTGAATAGCATTATGTACATATTTCATACATAAAAAAAATAAAGCTCACTCCATTAAATGCTCGAAACTTTTGGTTTTGCTGAAGAGTAACGTGAAACTGCAAATTTATGTAGCAGACACTTTATGGTCTGTACATACTAAGATTGATTTTCACCAAAAGAAAACAATGCTAAAAGCTGAAACGGAGGCCATCAAAAGACAACGCAAGGACTGCGAACAGTCAAAGCACGAAAAACGTG
>JGI24159J19872_10010468_pt1 | contig 12159 bp, 13 predicted proteins | sample Ectturendosymbi4_FD_19872 | JGI IMG/M metagenome (IMG submission 19872)
AAACCAGCATCTCTGCATGCAACGACAGTCATTCCTCGCAAGCAACGTCCACGCTGGGCAACACCCCAAACCTCAACATTGGGTTCCTACGACGGGAAACCCTACAGTTACAGCGATATACGTAAAAAAGGACAGTGCACGTCGACGAACGTAGTGCAGCGAAACCAGTTACTACCTCGGGAAAGCATTGATTGCAGATTAAAATATATGAAAAATGTGTTACCTAGCAACGTCGACACGTCAACCAACGACCGAATACTACACGAAGCGTCACGACAACACTCTTGTCTCATGTTACACGGTATTGCACAGACACAAGCGTCATCGATCCAGTGATGGATCCGAACGACAATAGCGGGTTCAACGAGGGGCACGGGCGAGTTGAACGAAAAGCGGGTAGCGAGTCAGGACCAGACGTGCAGTCGCTGACGAGCCGGTATCGGGCGAGTAAAGCGCACACTCGCGACCGGCGACTGTCGCGCGTTTGACGCCTGCGCGGCAGCGACCGTTCGAGAAGCGAGAAAGTGATCGGGAATGATTGACGTAACAGCGCTAGGAACGGACTCTTCTGGGTTACGCACGTGAGATAGTAGAACAACGCATTGATACAAGGCGTCGCGTTAAGTGCACGGGGAGATACAGATGGAAGTCGAAGAAAAACTGTTTCAACGCGCGTTAGTAGTTTGAAAACGCGCACTACTACCTGAAGGAGGAGCCAATCAACGCTTGCCAGCCTCCCCCCATCTTACAATTGCTGCGGGCGGGCGGCTGGAATTGTTTTTTCGCGCTCAGGTGACAAGGAAAAGCACCTGGCTGAAGATCAGATCGTTTAACGCCGCCGAGGCATGACTGAGGCTTGACTCGCATGGATCGTCCAGTGCGCTTCAGGGAGAAGCGCTTGCAAGCGACAGCTGCGATTATCCCGTTCATACATTCATTTATCCACCAACCTTCCACAGCAGCATGGGCGTCGGAAGGATTTTTTCCAGGTGGGGGGCAACAGTGGATTTTTTCAGAGGGAGTCAAAAAGACTTTTACAGGGGAGGCCAAACGTGGTTGAATTTCATTTATCCCTCACGAAACTACGAAAACAACCCTTTTTTTCTAAAATTGCAATAGGAAAATGCCGTATTTCAAAATCCAGGGGGACAAGCCCCCCTTTTCGACGCTTCACATTATAATTGAAATCGTACGAAGGAGTTAAACGATAAAGCACAGACAGTGGGAAGGCAGCTTAATTTCGGTTAGAACTGTGCAAGTGTTAAACGAAATAGGCGAGCTTGAGATCAAGCTCCAGGATGTGGGCACACGCATGGGATGGAGAGACGTGTTTATGAAAAAGAAACTTGAGAGTTGTTTGCGAGCTCGCCGAACGTAACCGGCTGAACTCGATCAAGGATTTTCTAAGTCACACCAAGTGCATAGGAGACGATCAGGGAGTCTTGGGGGGACGCATGGGTTTCTTCGGGGGTGTCAATAAGTTGCCGCCGGTCAAGGAGTCCTGCTTCTTCAGTGGTAGCGGCGGAGGCGGCTGGAAAGTGAAAATGAGCGTGAGTTGGAAACAAGTGAAGACGATATGATGATGACCATGTTTACCACAGAGCAACGTCAAAATGATTTTACTTGAGTAAGATTTCATGACTGAGGACACGTAAGTCAAGTGAAATCAATTTCCTGTTTAAAAAATTTGCTGATTGATGCAACTACGTCACCATTACGGAGAGTAATTATTTGAATATAGATGAATACTGACACGCGCAAGTCCGAATCATCGAAAAGTTATGAAAGCAGAGCCCAGTCGCTTGATTCCTCGAAAGCTTTCAACAAGCCTATAGTTTCTGACCGTTGCCAACCGCAAAAACGTTACCATGACGTCACGAATTTCAAGAAAGCATCAGTCGACAGGGCGTCGCTTACCTTCTTGTTGGCGGGTATTGGGGAAAGGGGCGGAGCGGTTTCGTGCTTCCGGGAGTCCACGTCGGGCAAATTGCCGTAATCGCTGAACTGCTTGGAGGGAAGGGGGGGCGGGCCTCCTCGCGGCGGTTTGTGCGCAGCTGGAGTGACAGAAAAAAACGTTAAAATCTTCGAACTGACGAAACATGACGCGTTGAAATTTCAGTAACTTCGTGACGAGCTCAAGTCTTTGTGTCAAAAACACTTTGTGTGAAAACCAACCGCTTTACATCGCAACACGCCACAAGAAACGACGACCAAAAAACCCGACCGAATCCTACGTTGGGCAACGATTAAGGTTTTCGCTTCAGTTCGCGGCAATCGATGTGAAAAGTTCGATCCTGGCTGTCGCCATGGATACGGTGGAGTTTTTCTTTCAACGATTTTCTGATCCTTTTTTACGTTCTTTTCACAGATGCTTTTCTGAATGTTCGCACGCTTTCTAGCGTTATTTCTACTTACGCGACGAATGCTTCTGGGGAAGTCCCGGCATCCCGACCTGGCTCTTCGGTCGACGCGGCCGCTGGGGGGTGAGCTGCGAAAAATATCGCGCATCGACTTGACATGAAACCGCAAATTTATTTCTTCAGCGAAACAGAATTTTACCGCTTTGTACGAATCCCACACAGCAACGAAAGTTTTACCAGTTCGCTTGGTAAAACCTGAAATGCCGAACCAAGATAAACCGAGCCGCAAAGGTCCAGCGAACGGCTTACGTGCACAAGCACTTGCACGTCACGAAATCTCTGCGTCGTTTCGCACAAACTGCACCGAGATCTGCGCTCCCCGAGATCAGGGCATGCAACTATCAATTATTAATCAAACGTGCGCGAGTCTCAAGCATGCGCTAACCTCCTCCCTCAGTTCCACCTTTCCGTTCCCGACCACGTTGCCGGCTGACGTCACAGACGAGCCGCTCTTGTCGAGCGAGTTGTTCGAGCCGAAGGTGACGAACCACTCGGTGGTCTTGCTCCCCCGGGTCAGTCCGCTGCTGCGGTCGCCGACCGCCGCCAAGGACAAGGACCGGCCGACGTTGCCGCTTTTCGAGCCCGGCTTTTTCATCGGCACCTCAGGCGGTGGACTGTGACAGAGAAAGAACACAACTTGCGCGGTTAGAGGGGGTTGAAAGCCGAAACTTTCAGATAAATGTCATGTACATGACAGTACTGAACCAGTTGCCGGCAGGAGCATGACAGGGCAGCAAAGGGGCCCAAATATTAAACTGCTATTTATCAACAAAAGCTTGCAGTGCACCTCACTTCCACTCCACGTTATTGCAACGAACCTCCATCATCGTTAGACTTAGTACTCTCTTAATAAGGCTAGGCAACGCTTTCTTTATAACAGTCTCTGCACATTTGGCCATAGTGTCAAAATCCTTTCACACACAAACACGGTAAGGCAAGGGTTCCCAGCCATTTTCTTATCTTACCCTTAAGCATTTTTAGATTAGCGCGTACATTTCTAAAGATTGACGAAAAAAGGGCGAAACTTTATTCATATTTTGATATGAAACAAAACAAGATACCATTGATTAGTGAGGACTGAAAACAGTCCGTCAGTTTTTGTATGTTATTACTACTAATTGAAGACACACAAAATCAATCAAAATTTGTATTCCAAGCTAAGCGGGGCAATCAAGCTACTTTTTCCTTCAAAATAGTTTATTCCTCTCAGATCCTATGCACCCCTTGAAATGCACAGTACCACTGGTGGTAAGGCAATACTCGGTGGGACATTTAATGAATTAATGCAAAATCACTTTAAGTCGAGAAACTTTTTTTTTCAAGCCTTTCACTTGAGTGACAATTAAAGTATTTTTCATCTTCATTCGATATTCATATTCATATTTTTTTATAAATTAACGTGGGATGTCAGATGAAAAGGTTTGGAAACACTGCGCTAAACCTGCGCTGGAATTCATAATGGATTTTCATGAATTGGTTGAATTACAGACTTGAACGCACCGTGTGATTTTTTCGGATGATTTTTCCCCCACGTAAAAATGAGCAAACGACCCCACCCCCACCATACAAAAAACGCAGCTTAACGTTCACAGCAGCCCAGCTGGGCGGAGAACCAGCCACCCTGACAACACTGCTTACGCACGCAAGTTTTGTGCCATAATAAAACTTGAACCCCTCGCTGGTAAGAGGCCAATGTACAGCGAACATCAGCGCACAAGAAGTTTTCCTCTGAGGTGCAGGGCGTGAAAAAGCTGCTGAGCAAATGAGAGGGAATGCAGCAGATTGCAAAAAACACAAGACACCATCGATTAGCAAGGACTTCAATGCAACCTGTCAATTGTGTCGTGGCAAGCGATATAATATTTCCAAAGGCACCGCTTCCGTAGGCAAGTGGCTGTTATGGCTGAATGTGAGAAAAAACATCGCTCGCTTGCAATTAAGCGTAACATCGAAGCCCCTGCGTTCTTCCGTTCTTCACACTTTACGAGTTCCAACCACGTACACGCAGTGATGACGTGCAATCATCGTCACGCTTCACTTACCCATCACCGGCGTAAGAGGAATGGTCAGAAGTGTTTGACTGCACGGATAAAATGGATTCGGGTCGCGGCTTTTGTGTGTTTCGCACGTGCCGGGGTGACGTACGTCGCACTGTTCGTCCAGCATTGAACGGTGGCTGCATCATACGAAATCGGTTGCTAAGCAACAGGCAAGTAGGTACCGAACTGTTGAAATTGGTATTATGCAAGAGGACACGCCTTTAACGACGACTCTTGCTACAAATGCAAGATGAAGTCTTTGCGTTTTCAATGTTCATTTTAATTATCATAATTATACTTATGATAGCATAAAATTGATGTTTTCCACGCTGCTTCCACTAAAACTGCACGACTGAGTACACGCCTTTTTACGAGGAATACAAGACAACATCACCGTACCACGTCTCAAAACTCACCTTCTTTCCGTAATTTTTTTCAACGTGAGCTTTAGTGTCAGCAAAACTAGTTTCCATGTTCTGATGGAAAGGCTGCATGGCTGGCGGTGCGAGTTCGCCGTGCAAGCGCAGACCTTCTTCCAAAATGGGAATCTGCAAAGTCACGATCGCTTCAAGGTCAATCGTGGGTCAACACAAGTTCTCGCAGTTGCAACAAAAGCGACCTTGGGTCAACATTCGTACTGCTTAAAATTGACACACGATTGGGAAAAAATATCAAGTAAGGTGAGACTTTCGTTAGGCATCAGTTGACGCATCAGCCCAACAAAGGGTGTTAAATACCAGTTATTCAACGATAAAGTCTTGCGAGTTGCGTAGCAACAAGCATCAGTGCCTAGTCGCCGAACGCTGTTGCGTCGGAATGCTCATCAACTCAGACGCACCACGTTGTGTTTTGTGAGCAACCAGGCAGCCGCGCAGTCATCGGGCATTATTTCCGTAAAGCACAAAGAAAATGTTTATAAAAACATAAAAGATGGAAGAGCATCAGCATACAGGGAAAAATTGCGCTGGTCTGTACAGTGCTCGTCTTCGCCGTCACCCAAATGTACTATATCGTATCGACAAGAAGTTACATGCTACAGAGACTGTGAGAACATTTAGATCTAGTAAGTATATCAGCTTGAATAGGTCACTTTCTGGGTTTCGAAAGCTGTTAAATCCTGTTTTTTTGAAATAGGCTCCACGCCGACATTCTAATCGAATTTTTTTCTTCTTTTGTTGCAATTGCCTCAACCCAAAATAACAAACGCCCAGCCTGCGCAGCGTGATGTGACCAATACTGCTCGTAAACAAAGGATACAATACCTGCAACGCGATGAGATCTTTCAAGTAAGAAATCCGACCGTGCTGTTCCGGATTTTCGTTCATGTAGGAATCGGTGAAAAACGCCTAAGAACAAAAAACACATTCGCCAAAACCAAGCATATATATTTAAATAAAAACAATTAAAGTTCGTTTTCCTTTTTCGAAAAAAATATAACGCAACAAACAGCTACACCAAAGGAAACAGTCAGAAAAACTTTCACCGATGCTTCTACACAAGAGGGGAATAGGAGCTAATTCGGTATTAACCCTGAAAAAATATCCGCACAGCTTTTTTGAAGCTCCATTTGCTAAAAAATTCATACGCGAACAAAAGCAGAATTTCAGAGACCATTGCTTCAAGTCCACGTATAAAGCAGCCTTACTTTTTCGTAGTTCGAAAAGCCGCCCATGACTCTGGGGTCGACGGTGCCGTTCAGCTTCATCGAAAAAGGATTGAGGGGTAGCTCGGGGTTTTTGTCGTACTGCAGGACTATCCGCCGCAGGTCGCTGTTGCTCTGCTCCATCGTCTCGATCGCGTTCTCCAGCGGACTGATCTCTTTCTGCCAATCAAAAAACGCCAGCACGTGACAGCTCGCATCGGCCTCGCCAGCCGCTTCGCGTATTCCGAGCGACGCAGCCCAACAGTTAAATCCTGAACTGATTGTTGCAACTGAAACAGTCGCAGCCACGTTCGAGCTCTATCAAGCAAGTGCCAGGTAATTTCCAGCGTGCAGTGATTACGGCGAAACCTAGAGCGATGATTTTTATCTCAACCTCGCTGTCGTACTAACCTGCGGGGACAAACAGTGGTTGCAGGTGTGTGGAGGAGGAAATACTGGCTTCTTAGGAAACGTGTTACTTACGAAACAGATGTTCCTCTGGGCTTAAGTCTCAGACCAAGCGAATAACAGCGATCGATCTTTCGTGCAATCTTTTATCTTTTTTGACAAGACGACTTAAACTAATTGTTGCGTAAAGAACAGACAATGCATCATTTTACAGTACGGCATAAATACGCGAGACACCAACATTTTAACGAGAAGGAAGTTAATTCTTCATTAAACACTGGAATTCAAGCGGCTCACCAGCGAAGTATTACCGATCTCTACTTAGAGTTCAGACTCAGTCGCGCTAAGCACCTCTTCCATCACATGGCCAAGCGGCGCATTGTCGCGACGTAACAAACAATAATGAGACTGTTGCATTAGATTCGACTCACCCTCGTCTCGTGCTCTACTTCGAACCATCGCAGCACACCAGGAAGTTTGAAGCGGGTGGTGAAAGTGAAACGTTCGATCCACATGCTCTGCAAAGCGAACGAGGAGTTGTCACGTGATGTGACGTTGGAAACATGTTGAACTGCAGTCACGGTGTACGAGCCCAGAGAGGTTCAATGTTTTATGTTTTGTATGATCAACCTTTTTTAATCATCCTTGAGATGGTAAAAGACTCTGCCCGAAACGCCTGGGCTATGCTGTTGACATTTTCTGGTTCGGCCGTTATTTTGATATTACAAATTTTTAACACATCCATTTTGGTGCATCAACCTTTCTTCCATGAAATGAATAACTAACTGTTCGAGTAAATTACAGTGAAATGACTGCATCACTGCAATTGGCGCTAAGCCAGTCTTGCAAAGACCTTCAATGAAACACAAACTCACCGCGAATTCGTTGTCTTTGTTTTTCGGGCCTTTTCGAAACGGCTTCGAGTACTGGAAGCGTTGGACGTCGTTGACTTTGTAAAAGCTGAGCGCAAAGAAAAATGTTCGCGACATCAGACATCATCGCTAGAGCAGCAAAAGTTCAGAGAAACCGAACTGGTGGCTTTGCGAAGCAGCGCTCTTCCACGCGAACAGGCAGAAAGGAAGCTCACCTGAGAATCTGGTCGTCCACGGACTTCCCTTTGAAATGAGGAGGCTCCTCCATGATCGGCGTCACAGTGTAAATCTGCACCTCTGCAGCGGAAGCAGTTGGTCAAGGCTGATAACGCAGTTGGAACATGTGTGTGGTGATGCTAAGCATGGTTCCCACACATTTCCAAAAAAAATTTTCCTTTACCACATTAAAAGACCTTAATAGGCCTACCACCATTTAGCTTTTCATGTTCCCAAAATTTTATTGATGGAACACAACGCAAAAAACATCTGCAGAAACGCCATTAGCGGTAAAAAAACAATATTTGAAAAAGAAATGGCTGCATTTAGAATTTCCATACTTTTTCAATACTTTATGTGCATTGTGGCCAATTTCAATACTTTTTCAAGGTCTTTAAAACCGATTTCACAATTCAATATTTTTTCATTACTTTCAATACCGCGTGGAAACCCTGTAAGCCCCAACTGAATCTCTACCTTAGCTTTGCTGCATGAAGAAGTTTGCCAGCATTCCGTGTGATCACGTAATTCTACCTACACTGGCGCTTTTGCTCGCACAAACAATAAACAGCAGCTTGATGCGCACAAACAAGCAAGGATACGCATTCCAGGCGAGTTGAGTACGTCGTCATCAGGTGGTGACGTGGTAGTCATTTTCTTTGCGCTCGGTATGAAGTTGAGAATGCGCGTCGTGAAGTCGCCCAAGCGCTCGTACTCTTTGCCGCGATAGATGAACTTGCGATTCTGGGAAAAAACGAGGATTTTTTCGTCGGTCGCCACCTTTTCACGCGGTGCGTTCAGGAACATGTAGAGGACAAAAAGTTTGCGGCTGGAAAATGATCGTGGGTTGGAACGACTTGGCGCTAACCTTGCAAGACCACATTGAAAACCCTACATCAACGTGACATAAACAACAATCTAAAGCAGTGGTTCTCAACCTGGGATAAATTTCATCTTCCAAGGGTAAGTTTACTGAACCAAATTTGCCGCAAATGTAAATTGTTAGAGTTCTTTAATTTTGTATTTTTAATAAATTAGCACCATTGAGTGTATGGATAAAAGGGTAAGATATGTAAAAAAGGTCAAAAATCACTGATCTAAAACATGGCGCGCGTGACGCGATATGATGTAATTAAATTATCAGTTTAAAAAACGGGCGACAATCTCAAAACGGCCCCATTGTCACCCTGGTCGTGTGGTCCAGGTGACTTGAAATACAAGCGAATGCTGTAACTACGTTCAAGCCATCCCAGACGCTACATGCGACACTTACCCTTTGAAAGGCTGGAAAGCCTTGGCCGTAGAAACCAACAAAGAAGTACTCCGGCTCAGGTCGAATGGTGGTTGTGATGTTCTTGAATAACTCCGACTGTCGCGACTAAAAAACATTGGCAACGTTAGCATATGTAGCGAAAAACATAGATCACGAGGAGGGTTCCATCAGATACAAAATCCTTCGTTGCAGCGCAATAAGACAGCCTCGGTCATCGGTTCTTTCAGAAAACATGTTTCGTTGTTGCTTTTGCAAGCAACGCGTTTATTGCGCACCCAACGCGTCGCCAAACAAAATATTTTTAAGAAGATTTAAAGCAGCAAGCGAGACGCACGCCAACATTACCAGTATCTCAGACAACTGCTGGTAACGAAAGGTCTCCAGCTCGTGCTGGACCGCCAGCTCCTTGCACAGCTTAATGCCTTCCTCCCACATTTTTCCGCGTTGAAACAATCCTACTATGTCGTAGTAGAGGGCTTCCTTCAACTCGCGGTTGGTCTGTGCGTCTCTGTAGCGCGAGTTTCGCGTGGTGAGAGGCTCGTCGCTCCACTGAACAAGAAAGACCAGGTTCGATAAACAACTTTGGTAAAAAACAGGAATGTGACAAAGCGGTGTAAACGTTGCAGCTTTGGCCATCACACTTTTCTGTTCGCGGCGGATGAATATATAAAGGCCCTGTCACGAAGCACGCTGCGAGGATTGCGTTTTGTTGCAAAAATTTATTCCTGTCAAGCAAGCCATGCACTTGAGCTTGGCAACGTTGTTTTAGACTTCTACTGCAAAATGTGCTGACATGAAATACAGATCACTGCTGGAAAAAATTTTCAACTCCTTGAGCGCCAATTCGGAATTTCGTCTGCTGCTGAAAAGCAGCAGAACCAGTGCCAAAGTAATACAGGAAAGTTGCACAGACTAATTGAAACTCGGCGATGATGCTTTATCTCATTCGGAGGGAACGGTACGAAACAAAACATTAGTAAACAACATCGACAGTTGCTTCATTAGGTCAGAGACTTACGCTGATGAGTTTGGCGTGATGCAGAAGTGTGAAGGCTGCCTCTGTGTAGTTGTCACAACCCAGGTGGAGATCGCATAGTTTGTAGAGGTAGCGCACGTACATTTCGATCCTGTTGATATCTTTGTAGAAATTCTGCGACAGAAACGCGACTTCACTTTTTGCCATAAACATCAGCATGGGAAAACATGAAACTGCGACATTATAAATACTCCGCCACTGCAGTAAACACAAGCATCCAACACTCAGCGCAAACTCGCTACCAGATATATTTTTATCGCGAGCTTGTCCATGCAGTAGCGACGAAGAAGCGCAGGTTTTTTTCAGGTGTTTTAGGGACCCGATGCGGGTCCCTAGAATCAAAAAAATCATCATCAGGTCCCTAGAATCAGAGAACATCAGGTCCCTATCGGGTACCTAACATTTTCCTTAAAATAAAACCCTGAAGAAGCGCAAAGTTGGTATTGTTATATGTCTTCGCCAGCGCTTGCAAAACAGATAACAACTATTGTGATCGCCAATACACTACAAAGGTAACGCGGAGTGATAAAAAAGTTTGTGGTTTCTGGATTTTACGTAGCTTCGCTGTGTATATTCAGATGATTACGACGTAATGTTTGATTAAACAGTTTTTAGTTACTTGAATAGACAGATGTGCAGGTTTGAATCATCGCAAAAAGATGAAAGCAGAGTCCAATCGGTTGATTCCTCGAAACTTTCCAGCAGGCCTGGCCAACCTTTTTAGTGCTGCGGGCCACTTTCACTTGAGGAAATTCATTGCGGGCCACAAACGTTTTTGTGACGTAACAATAAGCTATTGTGATTGCGACGTAACAAATTCCTTGATTTTGATAAGTTTTATGCGATAACACGAGGTGATAATGAGTCCAAAAGTTGCACGCAGTGTTGCCTGCTTGTATGGATGTAAACCAAATCTAAAAAATTGACATATCTTCGAAGCGTTTGTTATGCAAGTTTTTGGGTGGTAGGCCCATAACAGAAACAACATGTACAATTTTGGTGTGTTTTGATGGCAAATTTACTCGACCCTATAAAAAAATAATAAAAATTTAAAAAACCTGCTCACGACCTTATTACATCGCAGGCCACTTAAACTTCAAACAACCTCGCGGGCCGCGGGTTGGGCAGCTTTGCTTTACAGCAAACCTAGAGTTTTTAAATGTTGTTGACAACACTACTAAAATGCTCTGAGATAAAAATCTACTGAAACTGGTCAAAGTTTCTTGAAGCATCACCAATGCTTTGCATTTGTTTTAAGGAAATGCATTCGCAAAAAAAACTACATTTGTGCCAACGACTTTGTTTTGATGAGACATCTTTCAAAACAAGGTAATCACATACTGGGCGCAGACGCCAGCGACAACAAAGGGTTCGCTGGCCCCGGTTCAAATGCGAGCGCAAGGCACGAGTTCCCACCCACCATCAGGTTGTACGTGCAGCTCATCCTGTTGTCCCTATTCTCGTCTCTTATGATGTCACGGTAGTCGAGCAGACGACCGAGAAGTTTGGTGACCAAGTTGACGAAGTCGATGCCGTTGGTGCGAAGGTACTGGTGCTTCCCGCACCATTCCGACATGCTGTTCACGAAAAGGCAGAAGTGAAAGACGTGAAGACATCGGCGGTCAAAAAACAAACGGCCAGGTTTAGACGCGAGACACGGTCGAGAATCAGCGATTTTCAAGCTTTAGACATTTTCGAAAATTTGTTCATACCGCAGCATTTATTACGATGCATTCTACAAAAACTGAAATGGCAAAAAATGTCGTAATCCAACCTCGATTAACTCTTCACGAAAGCCCTACAGTTTCAGTTCCTTCCTCCTAACAACGGTAATCCCCCTACACACGCCATCTGCACCTCAGTTCCCTTTTAATGCAAATGTGTGGGTCGCCTCGCCATGATTACTTCAATGAACATTTGGTTAACTTGTTTCACTGATGGAAGATGCGGCCGATTGCAAAAACCTACATTGCGTCATGGCAAACTTAGGAAGCGAATTTCAAGATTTGGAAGAAACTAGTCCGAACTTTTTTATATGATTCGAAAACTGAGTTTAACCCGTTACTTTGATGTGTTCAAGGGCGCACGCAAAGGGAGGTTTTGGGGTTAAAATCCTCCCTTGAGCTTGATATTTCACGAAAACTTTATTACCTGCGCAAAGGGATTATACTGTTTTCGCATACTTTTTGCTTGTTGATTTGTTGACTTAATGCAAATACCACAGAATGAATTTGCATGCAAATTTCAAGGAAC
>JGI24159J19872_10010469_pt1 | contig 12158 bp, 6 predicted proteins | sample Ectturendosymbi4_FD_19872 | JGI IMG/M metagenome (IMG submission 19872)
TGGCCGCGTGTTTTGAGAGTTTCGCCGAGTCGCTAGAGCGAATAGGAGCGGAGATATTCATCCGCAAAGCCATGTGCGTTTAGGTGTTTTTTTTGCCAAAAATCTCCAAAACCAGCCAGGTGCCAAAGTGTTAAAATCAAGACTAGGCCTAAACCACTTGGAATTTGATCTGAAACTTTCAAGGAAGTGACTACTCATCCGCCTATCCTGACGCAATTCAACTAAAAGGGTCACTTCGTCGTTCAGACCATGTGGATCGTATAGTCAGTAGTCAGTGTAATGGTTATGCCCTACACCTTCCATGCTTTAAGTTTTCGGTTTGAATCTCACCTTGCCGACTTTGGTTTTGTTTTTTTTCTTTCAACTTTCCTTTTGTTTTTTTTTTACTTTTTTTCAGGCTTATATTTTACGTTTACAAGTTAGTGTTAGGTTTGGGATACAGTAGCGTTACGTTAGCTTTGGGTTATGTTAGGGTTAGTGTTAGGTGAGGGTTAAGTTAGCTTAGGGTTAGTGTTAGGGTTAGCATTTGGTTCGGATTAGGGTTAGGTTACGGTTAGGGTTAAGGTTAGGTTTTATCTTTTACATTTGCTTCGTTTCCGTCAAGCCAACTGCACTCTTGTCATGCGTTACTGTCATGTTACAGAAGGCGGTCGAATAAGGCTTCAAATTTAAAGATCCGCAGGTGGTTCTACAGCCACTGCCAACTTTTAACTTGGGGATTTTTCATTGCTCCCATAAATTAAAAAAAAGCATATTTGGTATGAGTTTGAGCAAAATCAAGGGCGATGGCTATGGAACTTTTCTTAATATTGACTGAGTTGGGATGGAATGACCCAATGGCCAATGTGCTTATTGTTAAGTCATAAGATAAGCACAGAGCACAGTAACAAAAAAATGAAATAGATCTTTTTGTGGCTCACTGCAAATTTACGTTGATAATTTTGCTTTTCAAGCTTTCTGAGTTGTGCAGGCCTGCTGCAAATGATTTATGAGTGGCTGACTTACTGATCCCCATAACCGTTATCGTTATGATAACAATAATAATTATCATCTGTCACTTCTACTACTTTTTCAGATATTATTTGTGAGTGCTTTTTCTTACAATCAATGCAAGAATGCAAGTGAAGTTACATCATGCGATTTGATGTCTTGTTTGGGTTGCTGAATGTTAAAAAGACAATAGGTTGCAAGGTACGATATATACATAGCTTTGCTCCTCCCAGTGTTGGTCATGTGCTAACACCGTTTCTGTAATGTGCGCTGATGTACAGCTATACACTTTTTGTGCTCTTGTGCCTGTGATACGGACCATGAGTCTGCAATAAAATATCATTACTATTATTATTAGTTTGAATGTAATGCAATACAGTATTGATAGCAAAGGCTAAGGGAAGCCGATGCCCAACATCAACAGGCAAGGCAACACTCACGANTTGAAAATAGGCTATATACAGANCAGTAAAGTAAATCAGCCTNCGTAACATTACGCCTACTCTGCTGTGTGTNGTCTCAATTTCTTTTCTGTGACAGAGGCTCCAAAATACAAAATATGGAAAATATTAGTCCATTCCTTGCAAAAGGTATTTCCAATCTAAAAAAACAGACGATTGTGAAATACTTCAAACAAAATCTCCCAAAGCACTAAGCTAACTAACAGTTGTACAGTACACGATAAACCACAGATTCCATCTTCAGTAGGCTATTGGGGTTTGAGGTAATCAACAGCCTAAATCGATGGCGCACGTAATCGATCATGCAAACTTCTGAAAAATCGCTTATACCAACAGACCTCAGGGGCAGGGCTGTAGAGATGGCACGGGCCGCTCACGATATTTTTAGCGCTTAGCTTTTACCGAGCCGCTTCGAGCCGCCCAATAATGTTGGGGAAACCTTTGAAATTTTTTGAAGTAAAAGAAACATTCAGTGGCATAAGTGAATGAAACCAGCTGGCATTGCTTTACCGATGTTGCATTTTCAGGAAAATTTGTTCTTACGTGATCCTATATAACCTGGGCTGGAATACTCGATATCATTTAGGAAAAAACCAGCAATGTTGCTTCTAATGGAAAAACTACCAACTAGGCCATGCATCATTGGCTACCTTTCGTGTCCAGGGTTTTGTTCTTTGAATCCTTTGAGTAGGGGAGAACGGGGTATGTTGAACCTGTGGGCATGTTGAACCACCCCCTGTTTTAGCTAAATGAAGCAGTCCAGCATAGACTGATGCGCGACACCTATTGTTTGGAGCCTGTTAGGAATGCATTTTGGTTTGTGACTCAGAGCCAAGGTTATTTTGTGCAGAAAGCTGCCAGGTTGAAAGTGTTTTTTGTGAACTCAAAGTGAAAAACTGGAAATGTACTTTGTTGTTTCATAATTCAAAGTGTGAAAAGTATATTTGCTTGATGTCGTTATTTCTTCAAGGCGTGGGTCAACCAGAGTTCATCACCTTGTGTTGGTAAAGCTGGACATTAGTGCCTTGACATAAATTAACTTCCAAGTTGAAATTCTCCTTCGGGGTAAGTTGAACCATTCAAGTCGTGCAAGTTGAACCATGGTACAACTTACCCCACTTGATCCAAGTCGCTAGTTGTTGTTTTTTTGATTTAGTTAACTGTTGTTTTTAATCATTACAATTATATAAATTTCTTTAATAACAAAGAAACAAATCGTGCTTCCGTTTCGGAAGATTTCATGACAACCGCTTCAGACCCTGTAACAAAAAGCACTTTAATTTGAAAAGCTGCAAGCCAATATGAAATTAATTGTGATACTTGAAACTATTCATTGACCGAAAGGCCTCAGTAGCGAAACATCTTTATGGTTATGATGCTCGCAGTGATGAACTCAAAATTTTTAGTGATGGAATGGAAAATGATTTGGCAAAACATGTGAAGAAACTATCAAAAGAGTTTCAATCAGAAAAAGCGATTGAGGCGATCGCTCGCCCTAAAACCTGCAAAGGTAACTTTATTCACCATGATTTTGTACATTTCGGAAAACAGAAATCACAATTTAAGGACATTCTGCCTCCACTGTTTTGTCACAGCAGTGTTGTGATGTAGGCTATATTACATCTCCCTTACAATAGTGACACAGTAATGAGACTTGCATAACCAAATATTACTGAACCCCCCTAACCATGTTGCCTTTATCTGCCCTGCTGTGAGCTTCACTGGCAAAAACTCTCATATTTAATACAACACCCATTGATTGGGATTAATGGTGACATAATTGGAGGTTGCGAAAGAAATTTTTGAAAAGGGGAAGAAATGACCCAACAACAGGAAGACCAGCCGCCATTTTCAAGTTCGGTGACGAGTGCTCTTTTTCAAAACGTGACATTGTAAAGATACTCACGTTTCCAGAAGTCACTGGAACGACGAAAAGACAAAACAAACATGCGTTTTCATCGGATTAAAAAATCAGACAAATTTGCTGAAGTGAAAGTAGGCCTACTCCGCCACTTCTTCATGCATCAATGGTTAGATGTGTTTACAATGGATAGCCTATAAATATTTTTGAATACGTTCATGTGTAAATATTCCGATATTTCATTCTGCATCAGTTCGTTTTTGTTGCAGATATTTATTTTGGTTCAACTTTCCCCACTACCTAGTTTAACTTACCCCATGTATGGGGTAAGTTGAACCGCAAAAGTGATGTTTTTCGTTTTCAATTTATGCTAAGAATACAAAAGGCTATGTCAAAAAACCTGTGTGTGAATGTTTTGAATGGATTTAACTACCAAATGTCCCAATTTCAGGTTTCTAGTGCCTACACCAAAGGAGCAATGGCAGAAAATGTAAAAAATGGTTCAACATACCACGTTCACCTCTATAGGTCTAACTGAAAAACGCAAACTTGCAAACTAGTCAGATCTTCATTGGGCAACTATTAACTAGATCAGGGTTCCCAACCTTTCTCTTGCCATGTACCCCTTCAGCATTGCGACAGATCAGCATGTACCCCTTCAGCATTTCAACAGATCAGCATGTACCCGTTCAGCATTTCAACAGATGCACATGTACACTAAGATTTCCTATGACAATACATTTATCATGATTATTCATTGATATATTTAACAATAAGCGTATAATGATTTTTGAAAATAATAGTAACTGAAATATGTGTAAATATTTGGAAAATAATTATTTCAAATGTGTTTTGCTCTTCTGTTGATAACCTTAAATGTACCCCTTCGGATAGGCAAATGTACCCCTGGGAGTACATGTACCCCAGGTTGGGAACCACTGAACTAGATTGTGATCGTAGTTTTGATTCAGATTTACCGCTTATTTTCTTCATTTGATGCAAACCACAGTCATAGCAACTCCAAAAGGTTGACCACAATAAGAAAGATAATTATTAGCCTAGCAAGTATTTCACAAGGTTGACAAATATTTGCATACCACCTTTTCTAGCTGTAGGCTATATATGAAGAAGATGAAAAAGCAGTTTGGTGGATAAATATGTTTATGCTTTGGATAGGAAATAAAAATGAGTTTCCTGGTTTATCAATGTTGGCTAGACGTGTGCTGTGTATTCCAGTCACTTGTGCATCCAGTGAAATAGTTTTTTAAATTGGGTGGAATGGATTGTTAACAACGGAGAACTCGCCTTGGTGCAAAAAGCTTGAACTATGTTCTAATTTTGAACAGACCAAATAAGTTTGAAAAATAATATGACAATGAGATAGACCGTGCATTAATGGAAGTCTCGTTTGATTGATAGATACACACTGTGCAAAAAAAACTTTGCTGATAGATTCAAGTTTGTCGCCTTTGTGGAGACTAGTTACTTGATGATCGATAGGTGTTTTTTATATGTACCAAATCGCAATAACTAAGTAATCAATATTTATAGTTAAACCGTATAATTGTTTAGGTAACGTCTAGTTTGCCTCTTGAGCCAAAAGCTCTTCTGGGGCTTGCAATCGAACAAGATTGGTTGAAGCGGTCATGTGACAAGTATGATACCTGAAGCGGAACACCCGGTCTGCCCCACTCGCCTTTCGAAATTCCGACCGAGGAAGTGATTAAAGCCAAGTGCTCGCTATCTGCGCCTTAACCGATTTGACCAAAGAAGCGCTTCTCTCGTCATTTCTGATCGAGGCATTTTTTGAGTTTCGACTTTCACATCAGGCACATTCATCTGATGCAGTTCCCTCTGACTTAGCCGAATTCCATGTAGTGGCACTTGTGTGACCACTACATACCCTACACAAACTCATGCTTTGATTTCAACACTGAGGAATTGCAGTGCTATGGGTTTTAGGTTCAGGGTTTTAGGTCCATGATTTTAGGCTCAGAGTTCTGGGTTCAGTGTTTTAGGTTCAGGTTTTTAGGTTCAGGGTTTCAGGTTTAGGTTTTTAGGATTAAGGTTTTAGGTGAAGGGTTTCAGATTTAAGGTTCAGGTGTAGGGTTTTAGGTGTAGGGTTTTTGGTTGAGGGTTATTTGTTCATGTTTTCTTGTTTAGGGTTTTTAGTTAAGGGTTTTAGGTGTTTTGCTGAAATCAAAATAGCGCCAGAAGATATTTTGCCTCAGGAAGAAAATTAGACATTGCCAATTATTTAGTGGGCCACGGGCAATTAGCCTAATTACTTTTTTGACAATTGTTTTTTGTTGTGTGTTGTGCCAATTATAACTTTTTGGTTAGATGTCAATTACCCACAAGCAATAGTACGGCGAAATTTAACCACTGAAAATAATTGAACTTAGTCTTAGATCTTTAATTATTCTTCTTTTTGTCACCCTAACCCAAACCCGACACATTTACCTTATGACGAATTCCTAACCCATCATCAAATTTGTCAGCGTTTTTTATATGAAGAATACTACTCTGTGCATGCGCACATGGCGTGAAGTCAGAAATTTCGCAAATCAGAAAATTCGCTTGACACCGGAGCCAAAAACTTTTAGAGGCTGGAACCGGAGCCGGAGCCAAAAATAATAGATGCCTGGAGCTGGAGCAGGAGCACGAAATTTGAGTTCCGGCTCCACAGCCCTGCCAGACCTTGTAAATTCAGAAAAGGTGAAAAAATTCCCTTCCATAAGCGCTGTAGATCGGTGGTTCTCAACCTGTTTTCTCTACCATGCCTTCTTGTATTTCAATCTCCCCTGACTTTAAATGGGTAGTTCAAGAGAACACTTTCCCATTCAAAACTTTCCATGTTGTAGAGCAGGTGAGAGCTCGCGTACCCCTGGAAATCGGTTGGCTCCCCGCTGTGGGAGTGACCCCACCAGTTATCAACCACTGCTTTATGTACTATCTTAATGAACGAGGTCATAAACATAATCTTTCTGTTTTGTCGAAAATGACTTTTTTAGCTTGTTTTGCTTATTAAAATGCTTTTGTAAGAAAGGATCGTTTGTTTTATGCATTCGTTTTGTTAAATCCTCTAGAATTTTAAAGAAATATTTACAACCTCCCAGCAAAACAGCGCTTCTTCAAAAAGGCTGCACAAAGCTTATAATCACACCTATCGATTTTGCGTTACACCATAAAAAAATGCAAATGTTCGCCAGCATCCAGTTAATCATTGTGTGAATATACTTGTTGCCTTAATTCTAATTTTTCTTTTTTTTTCAATGATGTAAGGTAGACCTTCATCTAACATTTATTCCGTTCACTGCAAATGTTCGAGGTTCTTTGCTGGTATCCAATCTTTACCACTATGCAACAGTTCTGCGTGACAATGGTTGACTTCAGTATTTGGTGTGAGTTGCTTCAATCTTTGTTTATCTTCGGCAGTGACTGCGGGCAGGACCTCTGAGAGAAATTTTACCAGGGGNAAAAAGACGATACCGCCCCGCCCCCCCAGCTCCAGGCGCTCTCGTCGAAACCTGTATAGCTGTTTTGCATATTATTCATAATGTACGAGTGACAAAAAGCTACCATGCTACGATTTATAAATTGATTAATTGTTACTGGCTTATTACTGGCTTAGCGGACTGTACACTAGTAATTTTAGGCTTGATTACAGAAAATCTTAACTTGCGTACGTTGATACTCCCGTCCCTCAGAATCTACTGGACCTGGATACGATGTACCTCTTGTAACCCCTCTTGTATGCGCTGACTCCGGTAGGCTACGTACAAACGAATACCTGCCCTGTGATGTCTAGCGCATAACTACGTATTTTTGTATTCTTGTCTTTTTTGGCTATTCTATCTGATATGTTATGGGATTTTGGTCAAACCAAAAACATTTCCTAGTGCTTCAATCTTTTTTAGATTTTAGTTCTGGTGCATATCAGAAACGACACCATCATGCGTTGGGTCCTTGACAATGAACATTGAATTTTTTGCTTCACAATAACGCAGTGTATGTTTTACCATTGGATAGGTCTCAGCTCCATAAATTTGCAGAATTTGTCTGTGTATGACTATTTTTGACGTAAAAAAGTTTCCGGTTTTGTTGAGAGGAAGAAAACCGACTCACAAAGATCTTCGATTCCTTGCAATTTTCGCCATTATCCCCGCACGGCATAATTTGAAACGCTATTTGGTGCACTGTTCATTAATGATAGAAATTTAAACCGCAGTTCCAGAAAATCGATGTTTGTGTATTTCATTGTCGGATCTCAAGCGCTTCAAAGCTCTCCAATCTTCAAAAAAACATCTAGCCTATACCTACAGAAACTACTGTACATTGAACAAACCCGTTTTCTTAAACGAAAGTAAAAATTACAAAATTCACTTGTGAACTTAGTTTTTAGATTTGTAGTTTGTGTGATTCAACTCAGTTTGTAGCTTCACTTGTCTGAATATTAACCTATTGGGTGTTCATTCAACAGATTTGAGGCACATTGGCAAAAGCGTTTAAATTTTATTTTTTGGGTTTTTGTTTTGCATCAATGTCATACTTGTAGCCTACTTCCAACAACCTGAATTTTAGTTTCCTGCAACCCTCTGTAAATAGCTCAAGTTTCCCATCCGTTTAAAAGCCAAAAAGGTGTAGCCACAGGTTGAAAATCGCTTGTGCTGGCCATAGCCTACATGAAAAAGTTCGCATTTTAGCAGTGACATTGACAGTTGTTCAATACCAATTCGTTTTTTACGATAACAAACTTGCGGAGATAAAAGAAAAATGCTTTACGGAGTTATGAGTCCTTGTCTGATCCTTAACATTCCACAAGTTCCGATCGCTTTTGTTCGGTCCAGAGAGTCAAGCGCTTGTACTGGGCGTGTTGTTTCGGTAAGTAGAAAAACATTTTAACAACGCTGAAGCGTTTCAATACAATCATGCCGTAAGACATGTACCGTCAGAATCTGGCCTGTTATTCGCATTTTCTGTGACCGTGTGAACGTTGTGTGAATGACTGTGACGTCATGCTGCTTTATTTAGCACATAAAAGAAATAATCGCTGCTGCCACAAGCAACGTGGAATACCAAACTTTTAGATTTTTGTTTTAATTACTTGGCGCTTAGAAAACAGCAAATCAGTTGATTTATTGCTGCTAGCAGAATTGAGAGATATTGTTGCTCCCTTTTGGCTAAATTTCTTCTGGCCTATTAAAATAAAAATAGCGTATATAGCAATTAGCAATATGACTAATTGTGCAGAGGGTGTGAAAAAATAACACATAAATGTTACGTATGCTTGAATATTACTGATTGTTACTCTCAAGCAGAGTAAGCATCTTATGTGAAGTTTAAATCTTCTAAGCCAAGAAGAACCTTCCACGAAAAAGCAAATGTTTTTTTCCGTGTTCCCATTCACGAAAAAGAAACATGGACTTAATTTAGGTTTTTTCGATGCATTTTGTGATTTGAATATTTTTCTTCAATTTCTTCACTCAAGGTTGTGGTGATGCTTCAACTCATACACAGATGTAGAGTGAATTGATAAAAAATAAACAAATTATGCAAAAATGTGAAAGGGCGATGGATTTCAACCACAATTCAAGGTTTTCTGACTTTACGTAATGCTCTGTATTTTTGCTGATGCGAGAACAAAAATGCAATGGAATTTTCCAAATTGCGCGTTTATTAAAAATGAATTAGGCGTAGGGCTACTTTTAAATAGCCTACCATTGTTTTTCTTCTGTTGATCAGCAGTTGTAATTATGAAAAATCACAAAGTTCAAGAATTAACTCTTAATATTTGATATTTAGGCTAACTCGCTACATGACAGCTGAAATCAGTGCCTTGTTGATACACAGCCTTTTCAAATTTGAAACAAAGTATTTTTCAATAGAAAATCTTATTCCCTGTTCTGGAAGGCTATTATGTAGTATGTAGCCTATTGGCACTATGATACAGTATCTACTGTTAATGAATAGTCAGTTTCATCAGTTGGCAGATGCAATCATTGTGTCAGCCAGTACTGCATCAGATTTAGAGGATTTGCATGAGCAGTTTACAGTTGGTTGATGAATTGTTTGCGTCAACCGCTAACTGCTTCGGCTTTGAAAAAGCTTATCTCATGAATCAACTATAGAATAATCGCAAATCAACCGCTGTGCAAGATGGACGTAACACCCAAGAAGCGTATAAAGATGGTAGCCGAACACACAGCTAAGACGTATAGATAGATTGCTGCAGTGGTTGGTGTGAGTATTACAACTGTCAGCCGTGTCATCAACTTGAAACAGGATACTGTGTAGGTTTCTCGTAAACGCAATGGGATGTGTGGTCGCAAGATGAAAACCACCCCAGGAAACGATGCTCAGCCTACTTAGGCCTACTCAGACAAAGGAAAAAAGTCCCCGCAAAATGACCGGCGCACTTGATACGGATTTGAAGGAGAAAAGTATGCAAATCTGTTCCTCTACAACAGGGGTGGCCAACAGGTCGGTGGTGATCGGCCGGTCAATCGTTTAGTCTCAGCTGTTCGATCACGCATGGTTTTGAATTGAATTAACAAGATACCTAAAACGAACATTTTTCAAACAACATTCCTTTTTATTGAATTTTATGACATTTTTTCTTATGTCTTTATTACCGATCGGTCGATCGCGAGTTATCAACAAATTGTCTAGTCGATCCCAACCAAAGACAAGTCGGCCACCCCTGCTCAGAAATTTGCAGACGTCTCATCGTAGTTGGTCGAAAGGCCAGATGAACAGTGATAAAACAGCTTTCAAACANAGAAATTAAAGAAAAACGATGTAATTGGGCAAAGAATTCAAAGATTGAAAAGTGGATGAAAGTCGTCTGCAGCGATGANGACCATTTCTTTATACAAGATCAGAGAGGTCAGCACATTCGAATGTCATCCGAAGAGAACACTGGTGATTTCCACATATATCAGTTTGTTAAGCACCATCAGAAAAAGATATTTTGGGGATGCTTTACTGTAGTTACTGCCGTGTCGGAAGCCTTTAGTCAATCGACGGAATGATGCGCTCCCCACAATATATTGACGTTCATCGAAGAAGAGTTGTTCCAGAGCTGAAAATGATATTCTGATGGTTTCGACATCTTTCAGCAGCACTTGCCCCCTGTCACACATCGAAAACGATGAAAATTTCTCGACAGAGAAGATATACCCATACTTAATTTGCCTGGGAATGCTCCGGACAAAAATTCAGTTGAGAATTTATGGGCGATATATGCAAAAGTCGACTTCGTGCTGTAATATGTACGACCATGGAAAAGTTCATTCAGGCTCTGCTTCAAGTATGGTACAAGGAAGAGAAAAATTGTTAGTGATTATTCAAAACCAGCAGGCTCTATGCCAAACTGCGGCAAAATGCTTTTGAAAAGTAGAAAATTTCATATTCGTTGCTAATGTGCCTTCATTTGAAGTTTTATTGCCAACTACCAGGTAAAATGAAACTGATCCCTTGTCTAGTACATATCCGTCGCTTGTTTCAGGTTATTTGCACAAAGTGTAGGAGAAAAGCGAGAAATCTACTTTTGTGTCAATGTAAAGCAAATTTCCACATGCTGTAACTTACAGAATCGGTAAAGATCACGCACTTTTTTGCAGTTATAAAAGTTTCCATTAATTTTTTTACTCCTAAAATATTTTGCATTTGTCTTTTTTTACCGAAATCATCTCACGTTTTCTGATGAAACAGTCAATGTTTGAGGATCTTCACTGTCTGACCGTAACAAGAATGTAGTACTGCAGAGTTTGTTTTGGTTACATGGATGTTACTGACAATGATTTTCCTTTGTATGCTTTACTATGAGCACATCATATTGCAAGAACGAAAAGGAACCATTGTCCACCTCATTGCTTCAATGGAAACACTGGGCATGTTTAAGTAATATTAAAAAACAACAACTATTGCCAATGCGGAGCAAGCAATATCAGTACCTTACTTTTATCTAACAGATGTAGCTGTAATTTAAACATTTCAAAGAAACATATAACCCAGAAAATTAACAATAAAAAAAAACGAATTTGGTTTGGAAAAACAGCAGGCTGAATTGAAACTCTACCGCCAATTGGACAATTAGTCTGTGTTTAAATAGTGGCAAGCAAGCGTTTAGAACAGTGGTTTTCAACCTTTTTCATGCAGCGACTCATTTTGCAACCCAATCTAACTTAAACCACCCCTTCCGAAAAATTCCAGTCAGGCATATGAAATACAGTTGTTTTTGTACAATTCTACTTTAAAACAGAAATTTGCTTTAAGTTATGCTATAACTTCCGAATTAGCCTATATTCCACGCAATGCTGTATGATCTATTGACTGTGTGAACCATTATTTTGTCGCAAAAAGCAATACACTTACTTGCTTGCTAAGAAGAGAAGATCATAATGAGTAAAAAATTCTAGCAAACTGCTTTATCGTTTCGAGCGTGGTAATTGACGGCCACGGTTAGTGCGCTGGAGTGACGTTTCTTTTGTAATGTTTGGGAGAACGAGTGATTCATTCACTGTGCTGCTCGCCGTCAGCGGTTTTGGTTTGGAGTTAGTTGGCTGATGCCCAGTGACGGATTTTATGCATAGGCCATGGACTAGTTCCCCGCATTTTGGGGGCCCGCGCAACTCTTTCCTATGACGACTTAATATTAACTAAAAATTTGCGAAACTGCGCAGAGGAAAAAACGGTACTTAATTGATCTACAATTTTTCATTGACAAAAAGATCGCAACAACGCAAGACCGCAAGACACTACAAAACTCCGATGAAAATCAATGTTGTCAGTATTGGATCCTATGTTTGGTTGTTTTAAACTAGATTTCCCGCAAACAGAGA
>JGI24159J19872_10010471_pt1 | contig 12157 bp, 7 predicted proteins | sample Ectturendosymbi4_FD_19872 | JGI IMG/M metagenome (IMG submission 19872)
TTATCTTTTCACCTTTCAATAAATGTAATCATCATTGTGGTATCATTTAAAATCCTGGATTTGTGTCCAATCGCTTTGTTTCAACAATTGTGAAGCACCCTGTACATTCGCAAAAAATTCAGCAAACAAAGTACTACATGAAACCTGTTTTAAAAATTTATGATACAAGTGAGCAGCAATTAAATCAAACTAAGCAGTATAGTATGAAAGCAGTGAGAGATATTGTAACATTATTTAGCAAATTGTTTTTTCAGGCCAGTATATACCATCCATCGGCTTGCTGTAATACCTGCTCCTAATCCAGCATTTTACAAGGTAAATTACAATCTGCAACTCACGGTTTTGTTAGAAGTGATTACAAAATGGACTAACGTACTTTCAAAAGATGGATGATGAAAACAAGNTTATAGACACAGAAAACTTCGAAAAAATNAAGAATAGTTTTGTTGTTTGTCGTTACAACAGAATACAGAGGAAACTANTAGAAGTTCGAAAGCTTGGCGTTAACGGAAACTTAAAGCTTTTCGAATGCAGGTTAATTTTTGGCAAAAACTAGCCTTCGCTGTAATCGTATCTGATAGGGTACGTTGGCACCATCTTTTGGATTATAAATTTTTGAAAGGTAGGCATCATGGCAAAAGAAAAACTTGGGCATTGTTCGCAAATTGCTTGCGAAAATTAAACGATCACTTTGATTGTTCAAGAGTAACTGCACAATTTAGTAAGCTTGCAAAAAACAGCAAACAAGGAAACTTTATAAAACAAGGTGTTGTCTTTAATGCAGCAATTGAATCTATTGTCACTGGATTGTTGCCACTTTACAGCTCTTTTTCAAAAACATCGTGGATGATTTATGGTTAAGTGGGTCTCAAAGAACTTTGCTGAAGGGCACTGCAAACTTGCTACGCATAACCGCAAGAAAAATCGCGAAAGCTTTGAAAATTCGCAGCAGAAAATATAAAAGAAAACTGAGTAACGGGCAATAAAGCGGAGATGAAGGAGGTAAATATGCACATTGGTGCTGATGATACTTCCGGCTGATCGTTCTTTCCAATGACTTTATCACAGTTAGGCGTAGTTGATTTTTTCTTCGCATGACGTAAGATTCAAGGATTCTTCTGGCTCTCCGGCTGTTGGAAATTATTTATAAATTGTATTGAAAAATTGCAGTATCAAGAAGCATACCACTTAAAAATGGTCAAAATCATTTCTCATTCAAAAGAGCGCACGTCTAAGTGGAAAATGCAGTGCAATCTTTATACGCCACAAAGATCTCTGCAGATTTATGGAAAAACTTCAGCATGAATCATAATTACAGTTTCTGAAATCCCATTGGTCGTCTTTCACTCTTCTGTACTTTCGCGAAGACCATGCCTGTAAAAAAGATGACTTCCTTGCTGTACCTAACTCACAATCGGGCAAAAATTACCGGTTAATCACAACACATTGTACAGCAGATGAAAGTTGCTTCGATGTCAAACACACTTGACCGGATTGATCAAGAGCATCAGTCACTGGAGCATGTATCGTTTGCAATTTTTTCCTTACCCTCCGGTAAATCATGACTGCCAGTAGAACGAGCAACACCAGCGCAAGCACTCCGCAAGCTATCAGAAGCATATCACGCTTGGAAAGAAAAAACGGTTTTTTGGCACCAGCTCCACTGTCATTATTCGTACCTGAGCTAGAAGTTCCTGCAAATGTACGAAAAAGATGTCTCAAACAATTGCAAAATTTTCAGAAAGGTTTCGTCAGCAGCTTAATGCTTGATAGTAGCTATTCTCATCTTTACTGTAGTTCTGCAAATTGTAATCGATGAAGAAACCTGCAGCAGTGGGACGGTGCTTGGAACAAGCCGGTCAATTACACACTACAGATGCCTTTTTAGCTGCCACACCAACCAATGAAACGTGAAAAATAATTTGAAGTTGAACTTTTGTTTTTCTTTTTAATCTGAAAAAAAGCGTTTATGGTAAAGAAGAGTGAGATCATTTTGATAATCTTGTGAAAAGCTGCTTGAAAGTTTGATCATTCTTTTGAAAATTTAGCAAGCACAATTTTCGAGAAGTCTCATTAAAGTCACGTTGACGAAATGTAAAGTTGAAGGTTTAGTTTAAGGCTTGTTATAGAACAGCTAAAAATTTAGACCAGAAGATCGTACAGTTACAAGTATTTCATATTTCGCCATTCGGAAATAATTAAAACATACTCGGTGTCAGTGATCAGCAAGATAGGTTTTAACAAAAGCCTAGTAATCCTTACGAAATATCGATGCATTCTGGCTTGAATTTGTATAAAACATCGCTGTGGGAGTTAAACATAGTGCTTTGCGAACTCTGCGGTTAAAATCTGGCTTATTTTCGACCAATTTTGCTAAAATACTCACGTGTGCATGTAGATTTTAGGCCATCGTCGCTTTCCATAGTTCAAACAATCAGATTTCGTTAAACTAATGAACACTTCGCATTTATTCACTAGGTGCAGCAAGCCACCACTCATCATGACATCATACATCCAACATTTTCACTAGTTCCTAACGTTGTGAAAATAGGTGCATTTCACTTTGAAAGCAATATTCGAAACAAGCTTGCTGATTTGTGATTCAAATAAATTTTAAACGTGGGTAGCTACAAACCATAGCAGCGGTTTTAACCCTGTTGGACACGAAGTTATTTCTGGTGAGATGTGAAGCGGACCAAAATGTCAAATTACAAAAGCGAACACTTTTATGAACGCGTGCCTAGCACTATTAAGTTACATTTTAAGCTTGAACACTAGGCTATTACTTTCTGTGTACGATCAAGAAGCAAGCTGTTTTTATGATTTGGACGGAAAAATTCTTTGTGTTTCTTAGGTCGCGCAACAAACCAAAATAGTGGGCTTTCAACAATTGTCAGTAAAAGTGGTGCAGGAGATAAAAAAAGGCTGAGAAATATTGAACTGTTGGTGTATGTCAAGTTGGCGTGCTTTTAGAGTGTCGGTATGGGGAAAAGAAGGCTAGGTCATTGACCATTTTCAGAGTCTGTGGAACATTTAACTTCGACTAAGTATGATGCCTGTCGTTTGAACCTGTTCTTATACAAACACTCAACAAACAAAATGAATTTTTTGAGAAAGTTTTTTCACATTTGTGCAACTATTGTTTCCCAGCATTTACCGCCCTGTGATCGCCTTTTTCTGAAAAAAAGTGACCGCAACAAAAAGGCATTTTTGAGCGTTCTGTATTCTTTTCTTATCAGTTTCATTTTTTATGATTATGATGCTGACAAATAATTCGTTCTTTCGATGCCACTTTTAGCCCGATGGTGTGCAGTGCTTTTTAAGAGCAGGTAAGAGAAAATCACTGCGCAGGTGTTTCCAGGCCAAACGGTGCAGTGAGGCGGCTGTAGCAGCATTTAATAGCAAAAGTTGGAAATAAATGCTTTCCACATTTTTTGAAAAAATGAAAACGCATTTGTTCCAAAACTGGTACGACATTGAAACAAAGTTTTTATTTGAACTACGTGCAGTAACTGAAGAAACACGAGGGAACCTTTGTCATTGCATTGACTAAGAACTGGAATTCGATGAAACGCATATCCGGGTGGAAAGTGTCGTTGAAGCTGCATTTACATTAGGTCCGTCACAAATAATACTAATATGAGCAACGATGTTTGTCTCAATGCCCATCATGAAATAGCCACTGGCATGGATAAATGGTTCAAAACAAACATGCTATCCTTTTGCCAGCATTTACGTGTAACTATTTAAGTGAATAAAAACTTTAGGACAAAATAATCAACTTAAATATGCTAAAAATTGATCTTTAGCATGAGGGTCAACTACCTTGCAAGCAGAAAAAATAACTTAATTTTTTGGATTAGTTCCTGAAACAATTTACCATATTGCTAGTTTTGAACGCGGAGCAAAAATCGGTGGCTACTGGCTATCCTTTACCCCTCCAATTTACTGGAAAAGTTTTTGCTAATATTGCAAATACAACCAAACTGGTTGCAGCAACTTTCGATCAAGTTCATGTTTCTTGGGATTTATAAAATAGAAGTAAAGCTTTATTCAAGACTGTTTTAGCAATAGTAGTTCAAATTGCTGTTTTCAGTGAGCGTTGAAACAAACCCGACATAGTGAGAGAAGACCCCTGCTGATTACTAAGCAAAAGCTGTGGAAAGTCAGCAGCAGTTTGTGAATTAACAATTTCCAGAAAAAACATGCACAGTATATTTCGCAAATGCTTCACTGCCACATCAAACAACCAAATGTAGTGTCGCGGAGTGGCAATGTCACGGCTATAATCTTCACCACAACTGCGTGTGTATACCTTTACAACATTTACGCTCTGGAGGACCGCCACACTGTGTTTGAGCATTGTAGGCGCCGTTACATGAATCCATGGTGTGCTGACACTTGCCACCTGCTTTAAGGCACGCTTCATCCTTCGTCTTCCAGCCATTCGTGAATGCTTCCGCTACACAACAGTAATGCGGTATTTCAAATTATGTACAGAGTAAATATTCAGCGAGTTCATTACGACGATGCATATTTATTCATTCTCGAAACCATTGGTTTTCAAACTTTTTTGAACCGTGACCCATTAGCAACCCGCTATAACCTAACGACCCCCATCTAAAACTCGAATAAAGCAAATGTAATACAGNTTTATACATAAAATATTTACTCGCGACTCCTCCAAAAATGTTTCAAGACACGTCTGGGGGTCGAGAANCCGAGGTTGAAAACCACGGCTCTAAATTATTTATAACATTGCTATCACCTGCTCACCCATATTCCCGAATGATCACAACTTTTTTGAGCAAAAACGCGCTGAGTTTGNAATGACACAGTGTGTTTAAAATTTGTGNTTTACAAAGATTGATTTTATCATTCTTCACAAGNACATGATCTAAGAATACCTTGACTGTTTTGCAAGTTGGCCTTTTAGCTTGCTTCTGGTATGTTTTGGTGTAACACGCGACACTCAATGAACTTACACGGTGGGCAGCAAACTCTGTACTTGGGTCCCACGCAAGCGTCGCTTATCGGTCTGCTTCCGTTGCAGTTTCCTTCGATCTGGCAACTACCGAACTTAGTAACGCATCCAATATCCTGCTTTTTCCAACTATCGATCGTTTTGTTTGCTGCGTTGAATGAAAAACGCGTTTAATGTACTCGAAGTAACACATTGAAAATGTGCTTTTTGTGTGAAACCTGAAAATTAAGTCAGCACAAAGCATAACTTGAGAACAAAGTGATCTGATATAGATCCGATTGAAAATTCCGGAAATGAAGACAATTTGTAGTGATTACGAAAAGCATGGCTATCTCAAATGATTTGAAAACATTTTTCACACATTAAAGTGACGAAAACAGATGTGTGACAAAATTTCAGGTAAACTAACAAACAGCGTTTCTCTGCAAAATTAAAACTTGTTTGTCAACAGGTTTTCGCATTTTCTTGAATTTTTAACTCGCTACACTACTCTTTTATTTCCAAAACAAAAGACATAATTTAATTAAATGCATACTTCAGCAAATGCAGGACACAAATGAAAGAATAACTTTAAAACATAAACAATTTGGTAATGGAATACATTTCCGAGTTAAAGCCACACATCGTAAATCAATTCAATTTCCTCAAAAGCTGGATATTTCTTGGAATTGCTCAAAACTGATTTCTATCATATTAAAAGGAAATAAAAACGGTTTTGAAAATTGAGCACAACTTCTCAATATAGTGGTGCGCCCACGTAACAGCATTATATCATTGCCATCAACGAGTACCGCAAGTTGTCACTAACCTGTACAGATATGCTGCAATGCACTTTGACGTTCAAGAGTGAAAATATTATACCGTTTTGCCAGCACCAGGCTTTGCAAGTAAAACGTGCTTGAGCACAAAATAAAACAAAGTGAACAATAAAAAAAACTAAACAAAAGAAAAGTTAGACCTGCAGCAGATCTCAACCTGCTTTTCTCGAAGTTTGAGCCCTTGCACTGGTTAATATCGTTCGTGTAATGAAGAAAGTGCTATTTTCTCCATGGTCTACTCCACCAAAGTATGAATCAAATCATTGGGCATCCGGTCTAGAAGCCAATTTAAAGAGCGGTATGAAAATGGCTGTTACCGTACTTCCGCACTATATTCAGATAATAACTCGCGCGTAAATTGCTGAATTCAAACTGCTGTGTTTGAGACATTGTTTGCACTCCAAGACAAACGACCGTTAGGCACAGTAATGCACACAAGAAGTTCCACACTAGTCTTACAAGGAGCACAGCATTGTCGTGCAGCAGGTCCGCCACAAAGACCAGAAACGTAATTGCCTCCTTGGCAGAGAGCGGCGTTGTTGGCCTGACAAGTCCCCCAACGTTTTCTACATTTGGCATCTTCGTTTTCCCATTTGAGCTGAGTCTCCGCACCTGCAACAAATTTCCTATACAGATCATGACAATAACATATGTAAACATCAACAAAGTCAAACAACAGCTGGGTCTGAAGCATTGGAAAATGCAACATCAGTGATGCCTGAACCTCCAAGACTGAGACTTAGTCACAAAAACGAAATGAGATGTGAGACTTTAACCTTCGAAATCTGAAAATTTTGTTCTGATAAATGATACTCGACTCCATTTCTAGCGCTTCAGATAAACTTCGTGGGTTTTGTTTGCTTGTGGACAGGACTTACCATGACGAAATTCACTCTTTCTTTCTGTATCACGTGACCAACATCACAAGGAACATGCTTAGCTGTACTGGGCTTTGCGTTTTTAACATTCGTTTTCCAAGCCAAGTTTGAATGTGGCATTTCGAGCAAAAATGTCAGGGTTAGATAGAACAGAGCAAGTCTCGAGACAACGGGGTCGTAACCAAGACTTTCGCCCATCGAAACAAGGATGAGACCTACATTCTATGAGATCGAGACTTATTAAATCAAACCTCGATATGAGTCTCCATCGCCGTGCTGCATGCATCACTAGATGTTTGATTTTATCAATTGTAATAGCATTCGGTGAACTCCTCGGTTTCTTTGTATAACGATAAAAACATACAGCGTTTTGCCAGCATACGGTTGATAGTGCTTATCTACACGAACCTTTGGTTTGTCAAAACTTTACGAAACTGTGGTGCATTTATGTTGTAGGTTTTTGTGTATGAACAATATACACAGCTTTTCATGTCAATTGTCTTTCAGTTTGCACATAGTTTGTGACACCACCACGGCGTTCTTTGTAGTATAATTAAAGTAGGGAAAAAAACGAACAACGATATAAATAATTGTTGCAAGTGCTTGAATGTTAATCATCAGCGAACGTTGGCTATGTATACAGAGGCCACATCAGGTTAGGCAGAAATTTTATGAACATTCAGGCTACCGCAGTAAAATAAATTAGCTGCATATCGTAAAAACAAAGACCGACTCAAGAACATGTTTCTATTTGGTGTTTCTTTTCAAATAAGAGTGATTGCCTAAGATTCGCGGCCGAGCATAATTTTGAGAAAACAAGCTACGTAACTTATTTTGCAAGGTAAGACCAAAATACTGAAAATGGGAAAGAAATCGAAACAAAAAATTCACGTCTGAAACATCGTTGTTCCAAACGTAATTTTTGACAAATTCTTAACAAGCTATCGTTCTGCAGACAAAGGTCGTCTTATTACTAGGGCAACTTTTTGCAACTTTTGCAACTTTTTTTACAGCTTCCAACAGCTTCCTAAATACTCAAAATATATGTAGTTCAATGTTTTGAGCTGTTTCCAATTATTTTATATTGCAACTTTTTGCAACTTTTCGATTTTTACGTGAAACTTCTTACTGCTATTTTTGTCAAGTATTGCGCAAAGTGTAAAAATGTAATTAAAAAAAATACTACAAAACTATTTCAGTTTAGTGCTATTCTCTTTGAGTGCATGAAAAAGGGCTATATGACGGATTAGCTGTGTCTCAATGTTATCTATGATGAAACAGTTGGTTTGCAAGCTAGAAGTTTTAAATCCCCAGCAAAGTACGACAGTGCCCGAACTCAATTAGAGGTGGAAGTGAGGAAAATCTTGGCTTCTGGCCAAATCTGCGCAAACGAAAATAGGTTGTGTCAAGTCTTTCGCAGTCAAATGTGCGCATAAATGCAACTTACTGCGCACAAATGCAACTTTCGTTCAAAATAAATGCAACTTTCTCACTTTTTTACTGCAACAAAAACTTACCCTACTTAGTATTTTTGTCAAATGTGAAATGCGCACTTTGCTAGTTGGGATCGCGATTTATTGCAAAAAATAATCTAAACAAAGTTGGTGAGGACAACAGCATATGAAACAAGCACGTTATTAACAGTTCATATCGCTGCACAGCATGAAAATGAAACACATAGCAGTTTGAACTTCCGACAGTGTTGCGGGCTTCTCTAAAACTTGCATTTTTATGTTTGAAACCTGTCAGCAAATTTCGCATCAAGGCACACTCACTCGGTAAACAGCATTTTCTCTTTGCAGGACCACCGCAAGTTGAATCCTGATAGCTTCCTTCGCACTTTTCAGTGCTCAACTGGCACGATCCCATTCCTTGCAAGCAGCTGGTGTCATTTTTTCTCCACGACGTTAAAGTTTTGTTGCCTGAGCAACATCAGGAAAACCACTTACAAATCGTGCGACAACATTTAATCTACAATATTGACTCTACACTGATCTTTCGAGTTGAAGGACAGAAACAGAGGAACAGGACTGGCAAATTAAGCAACTGTTGCGATCGGAAATCCCGAGCGGCATGTGCGCAAAGCTTCACACCGTGGCAGCAAGCAACAATAGAGTTCACATTCTATGATCACTCTGTTATTGCTTGTTCGCGCCACATATATGTATGGTGTTGTTCTTCACGCACATCCCGTTCGTGGTGAATCACACAACCAACGCAACACCACCGGAGAGGTTGCAGCACAACCTTTCGAACAAGCACAAAAGAAAACCAACAACTTGATCTTTTCATAGTTTCATGAAGCTGCTGAAAAACGGTTAAACGTCCTGCAAGAAACTGTTAATTAAACTTTTACATCTTTCAACAAGAATTCCTGACAACTTTTCCCTACGGCAGACCAAACTTAATAAAAATCTTGTCTCACTAACATTATTTTTAAGGACGAAAAGTAGGTAAATCGGAAACATCTACGCAATAAGCGATATGTTGAATGAAATCAAATTGAATCTTTTTGAAAACAGCAGTTTTCAGCGTCAGCAAAAATTCACTGACTCATCAACGAATTTTTGTTGACGACGAAAAAAGTTGTTTTTCAAAACGTCCGCTGTGGCTTAATTCACGTCATTGCTTGTTTCTTTTTACCGTTAAGTGGAAATGTTGCTTCGATATATGAAGATGACGATTTTGAAGATTAAACAAAATACACTAGTTTTTGAAGTCAAAAAGTTATTGAACTGTAAGACCATGATTTTTTTAAAAAACGAACACTCACTTGGCGAGCAGCATTTTCTTTGACTCGGTCCTCCACATAAGCTTTCGTTGTAAACGCCATCACAGGGATTTGTTTCCACCTGGCAAATTCCATAGGTCTGATCACAGGGACCATCATCTTTTTGCCATGTAGACACGATTCTCTGACCTGGAATGAAATTGAAAAAACTCAGCCATCGCTTTCATAAAAAGCAATTATATCCATAATCTTTTTGACCAAACATCGACATATTTTCAATCACTCTTGGCCGACTGGATTCGAGTAGAAATTTCATTTGCGAAAAACAGTGTTAAACTATGTCTATTATCTAACAAACTTTCCTTTGCATTCACAAATCATCAAAATAAATGATTAAAATGAAAAAATTGTAGACGTTGAACAGTATTGTCCACTACTACAACTCTATCTGGTAGCTGTCGATCATATTCTCTTGCTCAGAGCAACTTTCGATTAGTCAGGATTGTAGTGGCCTGTCTGGTCAAGATCCAAACTCACTGGGTACACAACAGCACTTGTTTTCAGTTCCACATATTCCTGAAATCAGGGAATGCGTTTCGGGGCACTCTTGTGTTTTAAGATCTAGACAGGTGCCATATGAGTTCGTGCAGACGAGGTCTTTTGGCTGACTTTCTTTATCAGGTGGCTTGGATGTTTGCGTCAAATTTTGATGTGGCGATGCAATCGTGGTTCCTTGATCTTGTGGAGAGGCTGGAGACGTTGTTTCAGCGGCAACTAAAAAAGAAATACACGAGCTTTTATTGAAGTCTGCAAGTAAGCACCAGAGAATAGCAGCTTTACTCAGCCTGCATTAAGCATGCAGCAACTTGAAAACAGTATTTTTTTGCCAGTAACAAATACCCTGAGTCAAATGTTTTTGCAATATATCCATTCACTTGCAATATATCCGCAACAAAAACGTACAATCAAGGTTGTGGAGCTCTTGTAAAAATGAAGTGGCTCCGGCTCCGGAGCTCTCTGTTTTCGTAAGCATGGGTCCGGCTCCAGCTCCGGAGCTGTGTTTTTTTATGACATGGCTCCGGCTCCGGCTGTGCTTTGTTAATACACTTTAACAAATTCGGTATTCCTAGTCTCCTTGTAGCAAGTGAGCGTGTTATTCCAACATATTTTGAACTAATACTGCTACCACTACCAGGCTTGGGTAGTCGGAAGGAGTTTGGTCTAGAGTAGTAGGAGTCGATAAAAATTCTTTTAAAAAATATCCGACTTCGGGCTGATCTTCTGCTCGCCGATTGAGACTGTTTGTGCCACGAAAAAGTCCGTAAGCGTCACACTTCGCGTTTTTGCACAAGGACTTAGTCTCACAAAATGCACATATATGCGCTGCGCAGGTGTTGACTGACTTGTTCACACTACACTCGGCAGTAATTCCACAGTCTGATATGACTAGAACAAGTCCCAACAAGAAATAAAAACGTATTATGACTTTAATTCCAGGTAGAACAGACCCTCGGATTTCGCTGCGGCCACCTATTTCGATTAAATTAAATGGTCTCGAAGCATGAGCGAACCATGGCAACTGTCAGTACGCGAATGATCAATCTGATTTTTGACCCTCGGTTATGTTCCTGCTTCTAAAGCGTTGCACGTTTTGATGCAATTAGTTGCAGGTAACACAGTTACTTATCTTCGTCCTCTACACCAGCGTGGTCCAACTAGAGGCCCGCGGGTCACATGTGGCGCGCGGACAGAATTTTTATGGCCCGCGAGCTTTCTCACTATTGATCTTTGTGTGGATATAAGAGTAGGTAATTTTAATTAGAGCATGAATAACATCTTTTAATAATAATAATTACAATATTACCGGCGTTAGTCTAGACCAGGGTCTCCAAACTACGGCCCACCGGCCAAATCCGGCCCGCCAAGACATTTCATCCTGCTCACGAAGACATTTTGTCCATAATGAAAAAATAATGTATTTTCAAAAAATGTATTGATTTCGTAGAATGTAACATATCCCGAAATAATCCTATTACGTAAGATGTCCGGTCCTCGAACTGTTGTGTAGTGGCTCTTTGACAAAAAAGTTTGGAGACTCCTGGGCTAGACCGTAGAGAGCTTCTAGAAAATAATCAACATAAATAGGTTTCCTAAACTGAAACATTTTGCAATAAAAATGCACTCTGCGTTTAGCAGCACATAAATGTGTGAGAGTGGGCTACATTTTCTACTATGAAGCAAATCCAAAACATCAATCGAATGTCAGGCGAAGTACTGTCAATAGTCTCCGAGTTGCTACCACCAACATATTGGTATAGGAACGATAGTGTCAGAGAAGCCTCAACCACAGGCATTGCATTGATGTGTAATACATTTTATTGCTATTGTGTAATAGTTCAAATGACACACTACACTGACTTCACTCACCTATTTTCCTTTTTCTGTCTTGTCAATCTGTTTTTTATACACCATTTTATGAGAAGTGGCCCGCGAGTTGTCATGTTTTTGTAAAACGGCCCGTTGATCAAACTTAGTTTGACTACACTGCTCTGCAGTGTTTCTTCACCATCATGAAATGCTTCTGCACAACTTGTGAAGCTTTGTACACCACAGTGCGCATGGCTCCTCAAGCGGCTGGCTTTTGCAGAAGCGGGAGAATTGACCTCCTCTTGGCACAAAAATATGAACTGTTACAGAGCAACAGTCGTCTGCTTGGATGCGAAAGGGTTATGGAAACCCGGGCAGA
>JGI24159J19872_10010472_pt1 | contig 12157 bp, 9 predicted proteins | sample Ectturendosymbi4_FD_19872 | JGI IMG/M metagenome (IMG submission 19872)
GTGCTAGGCTTTATTTCCGTGGACTTAGTATTTGTTCACGTTGCGAACAAAGTGAAATAATATGCGTACAAATGTTGAGGCAAACGTTAAGAGGAATCCAGCAACAGCGTTTGTTAATTTAACGTTAGCACTGGTTAAAAGCAGCCAGACGCAACAAAATCTTGCTGTCGAAGCAAGGTACTGTTGAGGGTACTCAGTCGGTGCGGTGTCGCATGCGTGATGCACGACGAACGGGATGTGCGCTAATAATAGCGCTTAAAGAACCAGAGCACGGCGTGTGATCTCTATTGTTGCTTGTTGCCACAATGTGACGCTTTGAGCGCTTGCCGCTCGAGCCCTCAGATTGCAGCAGTGTCAGTCTCCTGTCTTTCAAGAAACCCCCAGAGCTTTGATTGTTTCTATCGCTTTTATCTGCATTTTGTCACTTTTACTCTCATTTTTTTGCATTTTTTTCAGCGATGGAGCACAAAGAAGCGGGCTGCTGCTTGCTGCGTTCAACGTCAACAGTGACGTCACTGAAAGCACCCTTGACATTTTCAGGACTGCAAAAGATTTGCGAGATGTAAGACCTGGAATGATTTCAAACAAGGTGAGGAGTTTTATTTTACATATTTGCTGTTCTTTTTCAATCATTTAGGCGCGTTTTTTCTCTTAGTACAAGTGTGATTGAAAATTGATCTCACGTTTTAAACGTAGTTTTATCCTTTGATTCCGTTAGCAATGGCAGTGAAAATAGCCTTAGTTTAAAGGTATTTTTTTCTCAACAACCGCAAAACGGCGCAGATCCTTGTACGGTAGTCAGAAAATCTTTGTCAAGTACAAAGTACAGGCTGGTTTCTAAGCGTTCTTCCCACAAGTAAAACGCATCACCCGTTCAAATATTGCAACAACTCGTTCAAATACTTGCAGCAAAAGTGATTTAAAACTGCCAAAGAGATGACAACAAAAGGAAGAGCAAGATATCTTATCCTGCTTCACAAAATTGTAGACCATCTCAAAACGGTGTGATACAATTTAGTTAGGGGACAGTAAGCCTGTACCAAACATAATCTATACATTCGAATAAATACATAATTAATTTGTCCAAACCTGATAGAATCATGGAAGTGTAGGAAAAATGGGCGAACATTTTCAGTCGTTAACTTTCGTGCAACTTTTAAAAGGTAGTTCCGCAAGCTTGGAGCAGGCGTCACAGCCGCAACACTTTGCAAAGATGCATGCAAAAGCGAACCAATGAACGAAACACGTGGTTTGAAGTATTGTCGTATTTACCCATTACGTTACTGCGCATGTTAAACGAAATTTTGAGAATTTTGCAATCTCTCGTGCTACTAGTGGAACTAAATTTGTGTATTACACCTGACCGCGCCACACAAACGTTTTGTAATTTACTCGTGGTTGTGAAGTTGGAACTGTATGTACCGGTTCTACATAAAATGACCAGCAACCAGAGTGGAAAACGTCTGCCTTTTCACATTGCTACCTGCGGCAATTAATACATTTTTTCATTTGCTGATTACGTTGACAGATGTTATGCAGGATTGCCAAGTTGGCCTATTTTAGGTCGAATTTCAGAAATCTGGCCTTTTTCCAGGTTGGTTGGCCTGGAACATTTCCTTTGGCTTTTTTCTGGCCTTGTCTCAAGTCGCTTGGTTTTCAAAAATTCATTGGGCTGTTTGGCTTTTTTACGCTGTAAAAGTTCCCTCTGTAGAAAAAATAATTACTATTCCGTTTTTTTCGGCAACACTTTTGGAAAATTTTAGAGATAAATGCTGTATTAGACCGAACCCCCACGTTCTGGTGTTAGTTTTTTTTGCGAGATTCGAAATAAAAGATGGTGTCCCAACTGTCGCGGAACAGTTCTGGGCTGGCGTACTCGAACACAGTTCATAGAGTTTGCAAAATTTGCTCTGACATTGTCTGGTCACCCCGGTTAACAATGCAGCTGTGTCGAGATAATTTTTTCTGGTATCCGGTGTGAAAACTAAAGCAAGAAACAAAATGCAATTACAGATGATGTAGTTATCAGAATTCGATCTGAACTAATGCTCTCATGCAAATGTTGCAGAGATTTCACTGTTCAAGCAGTGAAAAAAAGATCCATATCTGGATATTTGGCGTGAACCGATTATGAAGAATGTGTTTGTATCGGACCTTGGCACTTGCATTATTTCATTCCCAATCTAGTCTTTATGCTTTCATGCTATATGAGCTGCTTTTGTTTTATTTATCTGCTTGTATTGCGTCGGTTTCGGTTTTTATTTCGTTAAGAACAGCGTTCACCGAAGGTCGAATTGCATGCAACTTGTATAGCGGTACATCAGCTACCGCCTTGCGCCTATCGGCAGGTTCCCAACGGTGTTGCAAAATCTAGTGACATTTTCGTAATTTAATTGTTTTCTTCTGACAAAAGAATAGCAACACCACAAAAACTTTGTCTCTTCCTCTGATCTTTAAATAATCGGTTTGCTTTTTGTGCTGGCCTTTTCTAGCATGTTTGACTTTTTATTTAAATTTTCATCTGGCAACCCTGATATTATGTCATCGTATAGCACCTACATGTTCATATTTACTTCATTATCACAATCACTTAAGTACAGCCTGTGCACAAGTGACAGAAATCAGCACGCATAGATGTTATTTAATGGAAATTGATTTCGCCATACGGCATCTTCAGTCCAAGTAAATTAAAGGTAAAAACGAGGGGAAGCACGCAAAGCAGTGATTATTACGAAAATGCTTTGCGTACTTCCACTCCTTTTTACGTTTAATTTACTTGGACTGAAGATGCCGTATGGAGAAATCAATTTCCATTAAATAACATCTATGCGTGCTGATTTCTGTCACTTGTACACAGGCTGTACTTAAGTTGAAGATATTGGTAGACAAGAATCGCCGCAGTTAATAGAAAGGAAGGGACAGGTTGATAGTGATGCTCAAGAAACAAGTAGAGCTTCCAAGTATTATCACAATGATGGACAACGAAAAGAAGGAACTACTTTTGTATTTAAAAAATTTGAAGTCAAGAGGAACAGCAAAATATGTGTATGTTGTCGTAAAATGCAATTGTATTTCACATACTTCGATATCAAACAATCGAGCAATGACGCGTATTCTAAACCAGTGGTCTCCAAACCCCGGGCCGCTCTGTTGGTACCGGGCCGCGAAATTACAAAATGTATATCGGTGGTGACCACACTCGCTTTCTGGGCATGCAGCGGCTTTACCTGATGGTTCAAACCGGTAAATCCCTTTCAGCTGTTGCCTGTTGAAAAACAACAACCATCATGAAGAACTCCCGGGCCGCGGTCAAATTGTCAAGCGTTGACCGGTCCGCGGTTGCAAAAAGGTTGGGGACCACTGTTAAAACAAAATCTTTGGTAAAATATTTTTTCAACTTACAGTACATCGTTCAGAGTGCTGACACCTATAATACGGTCGTCTTGTTGTTATAGCAAGATATGCCAGCAGACAGCATCGAATCTTTAAGTTTCAGAGCTTAGGCAATTTCCCAAACATCGGTAAGTGAGTTCTAAGTTTCGCGGAAATCACGTTTTTCCAACTCTGCGAAGGGCATTTGTATTTCATTTGGTCAAGCCATAGGCTAATGGATTTTTTGTGTTATTTTTGTTTAGTTTTCATGGAATAAACTTACAACGGGGTAGGCCAGTTGATTCGACTTTGCATTTGAAAAAAGTAATTTGAATATATTTCATTCCGTAGCAATGTTGTATTGCATCTCCTAACATGTTTTTACTATTTCATCAACGGTGATGCCCCTTCGACGTTTTGTTTTGCAGAGACAGTACCGGTTCCTTTACCGATTCTCAGCAGCATGCGTTCTCTCGCAGTCAAGCGAAGTAACAGTTTAATTCTGCACAAACTGCATCCGCGCCTCATGGAGCTCTTTTTCAGCTGGCTCAGGTGTTATGTGTAAAATAATTTTTGTTATTTTACGCATCACCTGCGCGGTGTTTCTGGGACTCACTTTTTTGTTTTTTTTATTTATAAATTGAACTTGCTTGTTGAAAACAAAAACACTCCTGGTGTATTTGACTGCAGCCTTTTTTCCAAGGCATACCTTGCCTTGACCGCAGTTAAATCCAATAAACCTCTTGATTCAACGATCATCTAGTCTGCCTTTAACGACCTGCTTATATAACATACATCGTAATTTTGAGCCGTGGAAAGCAAAATTTTACTGCAGGTAATTTGTTTTGCTTTTTCAGGTGTAAATATATGAGAATATTTCACGAGCTGCCAGTTCATCAAATAAATTATTTCGGGATTCTCAAACCTGTGCCTCTTGAATTGAGTACATTGTTTATGGAATCATACGTACTTTTTATGTTCTGTTTGATTCAATGTAGAAAAGCGTCTTACAAGCTGTCCTGTATATTTGCGTTTACTTGTAGCCGCAATGCTAACTCTCCAAGTTTGCCTATATTGTCATTCCCTATGACCAGGCGCGGATTTACCACGAGGCTAAAAAGGCTTCAGCCTAGGGCCCCGATTTTGGGAGCCCCCCAAAATTTTGGGAATAAGGACAATTTCCAGCATTTCTGTAAGTAATTATATTTGTATTTTTGTTTTGGTTCAACGCACGTTTTTTTACTCTGCCGCTTACAAAAGTTCTCTATGGAAGAATGAGCGAGAAGGATTGAAGTGAATGACCATGAGCATTTTTTTTATGGTGTTGAGAATTGGTTATTGTTACGTATAATTGTGGAACAAAACGCCTGAATCCATTTTTCAGATTACACGAGGCCAGTGAGGTACTCACTACTCAATAAATATGTAATACGTGAGTGGTCAGGTAACTTCACCCCTGCCTTTTTCGTTAGTTACTGTTTTTGTTCCTGATGTCGAGGGAATTGAGAATAAAGTAGCTAATATGTTTATGAATTGGAACAACTTGTTCAGTGAATGTAACAAGCACGTGTAGTGCTAATTTGTATGACATCATCAGTCGTCGCAAACCTTCCAGAAGGGCCCCAATTTAAAATAGCCTAGGGCCCCGAAAATGAAAATTCGCCTCTGCCTATGACTATAAAAGTATTTTTAAGTCATTTCGTTAAAAGTCCCAACTTTTGCTCAGAATAAATTTTGCAAACACGCATCATCAATTGCAGAGTTAGACCAATAGCGAAAATCGCCATATTGTGGGAAGAGTTTACATTAACGGAGTGTATATTCAGTTGTATTGGAATTGTTAATTGCCTGCACAACATTCTTCACTTGGTGCACTTATAGCTTGACTTCGATGCAAAGCATCCAAACTTTTGGAGTTCAGCGAACAAAAAATTGGGAAAACGGTTTGTGAAATATATCATATGTGCGAAACTTTTATTCAAGAAATTATATTGAACCGCTGCTTGGTTCTTCTATAGCTTCTTTGACGTGCACTTGTGCCCATGGGTGGCGGAAGCTTTTTCAAAGTTTGGGGAGCACAAGTGCACGTCAAAGAAACTATAGAATATTTTCATGGTTTGAATTGGCAACTGTGACGCCACAAGCAGTGAAATATGATGCCATTACCTATACACCATATGAAGGTCTAAATTACACTTTATTTTTGACAAAATTACACCACTATGAAAACGCATCGGTGAACCACCTGAAATTCAAATAGGCTGTTACAGGGGTGACCCAGGTCAACAGCGTCACACGGGCTCGTTACGATCTATTCTGACTGAGTACCAGTACCGGTAAAACCGCTCAAAGCTTGCTTCACTGAAATTTAGATTTGCTCTCATTCTGCCTGGCAATGTCATTGGTTTGTGTGTGACGTGAGTTACGTCACAATAAATGACAAATTCTCATGATAACTTCCCCATTGTTGAGTAACGTACGCACAGAGCAATGATAACGCCTGTAAGTCCTCAGCCTACTACGCTCATTCATATTAGCCCGAGTTGTTGGCAGAGCTGTGGAGCCGGAGCCCTGGTTGCTGGACGATTTATCGTTCGTTTGAAATTTTCAAATCCAATGTTCTATATAAATCCATTGTTTCAAAAAACATTCATTCCGATATGAATTATGTTTTAAAAAATGCTTAATTGCATAGGGCAGCTCGGGCTCTAATTAGGCATACCACACGTCCCGTTTTAACCGGGACAGTCCCGGTTTAAAGGCTTTGCCCCGGCGTCCCGGTCAGTCAACCAAAAAGTCCCGGTTTGGCATTCAGTCAGCCAATATGAATAGCATGTGGCCTGATAACATAAGCAGAATGCTGGAGCACAATGTGAAAGCCCTTATCATCTGTAAAAGTCAGTTAATACTGATTTTTACGAGAAAAGAAAATCGAACAAAGACTTCTTGAAGAAAATATTGTGTACAGAAAACTATAATTGGACGAATGTGTAAAACTACAAATGCTTGAACACTGTTTTGTTTCTTAGTAAAATGTATTATTGTAGTTTTTCTTGGTGTCTTAAGTAGAGGAATAAAAAATAACTCCATATTCCAAGTACGACATTAACCACATTCATCTGATAAGGCTCATTGTTCTGAAGTGCCCGGTTTTTAATCACAAAAATATGGTATGCCTAGCTCTAATGTATGATCCCGAGCAGTGGTTCCCAAAGTTTTTTGTCCGCGGAACACTGCAAGGTTATTTTAAGTTGACAAGGAATCCCTGCCAGAACTGCCAAGTAAACATAAACGCTTTTTTCATCCAAATTGCCATTATTAAGGTTTCGTACTGTAAACAAAATTATGCGCAATGAAAGTGACCATAAAGCAAAAGCAATTGAAAAACAAGCACGTCTCAATGAGAGCAGTGTAGCCTATTTGTTTTCTGGACTGCAGCGATTCTGAAAAGTTACATCTGATGTAGAGTCCAATCTGACGCGATACTGGTCTGCGTTTGCTCATGTCGCGAAAAACCTGATTCACATAACCAAGTATTGTGGCGACACTGCGCATCACCAATGAGCAAAGCGGTGAAAAAGGAAAGCTAGATCAAACGATATAGCGGCTGCCAGGCCCAAAGCGTTAAAGGAAATATCAGCAGTTTTTGCTTAAAACTGGAAAGTAGAGCTCGTGGAACCCTTTAGATTTGTCTATGGTACCCTGGGGTTCCACGGAACCCACTTTGGGAAACGGTGATCCCGAGTAAAGCGCAAGCGAACAAAGTCGAGAAAAACGCCTACTACGAAAGATATTTTTATTCAGGTCACCTGCAACATGAACGCAAAAGGCCGGACACGGAACGAAAATATATGAACAATGACAAGGGCCCAAAGAAAAGAACCCGAGTTAACAACTTAGTGAAGTGGGAGCGTGGGTGGTGGCACAAATATACCACGTAAGCAAGCTCGCGCTCTCCGACATACAGTAAATCGTAATCGAAGACTCGGGCTAAATCGAGGAGCCCGTGTGCCGGAGTCCCCATTGAGCTGTTAAAAACACCAAGAACACAGCTTAAAAACAGGCAAAAATGACATACCATTGATACCTGTCCTAAACACATTTAAAATCACAACTTTTCCACATCTTGAGCACAGAAGCAAGATGACTGAATACTCATTCTACAACTGCATTAAATACCGAAATGCAAAGACAAGACAAAGCATATGTAGCAGCTAGAAAGTTGTCTGTAAGGATGCCAATTGTGTTGCCAATGCATAAATGAAATCTAGCGATTTAATGTTGCCAATAAAAAACAAAACACACTTGAAATTGATGTGTCAAATATTTTTTGCGTGTAAGATTCAAGAAAATTTCACTATTAGAATGGTGCGGATTTACCATTAGGCTGAAAAGTCGTAATCCTAGGCAGGCGCTTAACCATGGGGCAATTACCTCCTAATTCCGAAAGTAGCACTAACAATTTTCATATTATCAAGCTTTTTATGTGTAAGCCAAAAATATCCGTCAGTGCAAATCGACGAAACTGCTTAAAAAACCTATTCTACTTCAACTTTTAGTCGAACCTGATCAAAGCATTACAGTTTGCCAATTGCCCATGACTGATCAAGCATTGTGTATAGTGCAAATGCTGGAGAATTCATGCCATGGTTGACCTTTTTCTGAGGTGTAAGCTCTGTGTGGAAGTTGGTGATAATGAAATACAAACTTATTTATACGAACGAGCTTGTAATCACTAAGGGAAAGTAAAACAAGCAGGAGTAACACTTTTCGCAGCTGTTTCTGGTGCACCACCTTGCTGTATCCCACCTAATGGTGATGTAAACTTCATTTCAAGACCATTGCAAAATTCCTCTCTGATGAGTCTTGCATGCTACATATAGCCTACTGTATACTGTACCCTTGACTGCAGCATCAGCCGTAGCTTTAATTGAACATCGTAGATATTTGTTTTTGTACAGTTTGCAACTAAATGCCTGAATATGGCAGTGGTATGCATTTTGTATCCCTTGAAGCTCAAGTCTTGGCTAAGAAGCAATTCAGTTTCAAAGTCCTTTTTATCAAGTAATTAGGCCATAGACTCTGTTTAGCAACAATAGCATATCTAAATATTTAGTTGTGATGACATGCAGACCTACTGTATTGTGACGGTTAACTCACAAATATGTGGAACCTTAACGGTTTCAATGATCTCCCATTGTTTTGCCGGCATGTAAAAAAACAGTTTTGTTCAAGTGATCAGAATCCAACCTGTAGGCCTACATGGTATTAAAGTGCTTCAACATTCACCTGAAGTTAATTCCCACCATCTCCTACGGTAGATTTGAAAGAATTCTGCTGCAACGCGAAGAGTCAGAAAAATCTAACGAAAGTAGAAAGATGCTTTTTATTTTGTAAGTGATGAGGCCATTAACACTACCATTTACTTACAGATAGCTTGCAATCTGTTTTCTCCACAAAGCGCATGTGACTAAAATGAAACTAAATTGAATTTTTTCCTAATCGATTGGATTTTTTTGTTATTTAAACACTAATGGATTTAAAGAAAGACTACAACCGCTTAATTCCCAAACTTTTTTGAGCGCGACCCAGATCTGAGTTTGGTGAACATCTCGTGACCCAAGCCTGAAACAAGGTATGAAAAAATATTGATTGTGTGAATGGTTTTTGCCAGGAAGTTGCTAAGCTCGTTTTCAATGTCAGCAATCTACTCTTTTCTCAGGTATCTATGCTACAGACAGACAAGCAGTCGTATAACGTTGAAAATCTACAACTCCGGTTTGGATCGCTCTGCGCGACCCATGTTTTGACCCTCCTAATAGGGTTTTGATCCATACCTTGGGAACCACTGGAGTAGATCAACTAACCAACCGCTTGTTAAGCTACGGCGACAAGTAGGCCTATTTCCTAACTTATTGCAGAGCCGTGGTAACAATCAATTGTGGCTTCGTTTTCGAAAATACACAACCGTTTCCACACTTTACGCAGACTGAGTGGGTCAAATACATGCACTATGCAGGTTTGTTTATGGGGCGTGTATAACTTTACCATATTAAAAAAATTGTCTTTAAAAATATTTGTGAAATTTATTGTTAACTCTGAAAAGCTAGATAGATAAACACCTAATCGTTTATGGGAAGCAGTTTTAGTGCAGGTAGCGTGCAAAAATGCTACCGCAGTCGCATTTCATAGCGTTTAATGACATAAAATCCAATATTTTTCTAATGCGCTGAGGGACTCTAGCGTTTATTTACATTATCAGTTGCATACGTCAACCAGTCGCTCAAGAATTGGACAAGATCTACGTTTTAGTCCACATGCGCGCAAGTTTTGTAGACCTACTTCGGGAGTCGGTGTCTTAGAGCAAAGTCGCTACACGGCTTCGATTCAACGTGTGTTGAGAAGCGTGTAAATATAAAAAATGCAATCGTTAATTGCAGCTACAATGACTCCTTCCTCAACTGTAATATTGGCTGAAAAAAGCATACTGCAGATTTTGCATTTGTAGTTGCATCGAAATTTTCACAAATGCTTTCACAAGAAAATTTTAGGAGCAAATGGTGGCTTTCATTCAAAGTAGAAACTTGGCAATTTACTAAAAACAAACTTTTAAAACTTGTCAATTCAATGAAAGCAGTTTTCTATTNGCAGGCTTAAATCTGAACAGAGTTTTTCAGCAAAAGAAGTNCCAGAAAAAGGCACATTTTATGGATGATACTGTTGTTTGCCCCCCTATCAAAATTTCTGGCTACGTGTCTGAGCCTAGGGCTCCCGGTTTCGGGGCTATCAAAATTTTGGGAGTATGGACAATTTCCAGCATTTTTGTAAGCATTATATTTGTATTTTTGTTTTGGTTCAAGTCCCGCTTTTTACTATCCCGCTGACAATAGATCTCTATGGAAGAATGAGGGCGAAGTATTGAAGTAAATGACGATGAGCATTGTCTTTTTCTGGCTTTGAGAATTGGTTATTTTTACATATATAGTGTGGAACAAAACGCCTGAATCCATTTTTCAGAATACACGAGGTCACTGAGGCAGGCCCGTCACCAGGATTTAGCAGCAGGGGGGGTCAAAAACCAGAAGGGGTGGTCACATTTTAAAAATACAGTAATGGATGCATGCAGCAACCGGTGGGCCAAACGTGAAATGGGGGGCACCGATTTCAAATGGGGTGGCCGGGCACCACTGGACCCCCCGCTGGCGACGGCCCTGCATTGAGGTAGCCTACTCAATAACTTCGTAATGGGATTGTGGTCAGATAACTTCACCGCTGCTTTTTTCGTTTGTTTTGTGACCGTTTTTGTTCCTGACAGTGCTGTAGCAGCCCAACTTTGCCTCCCCTCAAAACGCTTACAGGGGCCCCCCAATGGCGATTTCTAAAAAAATATTTCGACTTTACGGCACATCCCGAACATGCTGAGGCTAAATGGGCTTCACAACAAAATATCCTAAATTTTTGTTTTTCTTATTTCACTATTTTATAGTTCCATTTGCGGACACAATTTCGACAGAACTGTTGCCAGGAAGTCTTCAATGCATCCAGAACCATCGCCAGAAAGTTTTCAATAGGGGGACTTTGCGTTTCTGCGGGGAGGTGTTGAGTTCGTTTTTGCTCCTCAACATAAAACGCCTTGTGATTCTGAAATAACCACAAAAGAAGACGTCGATCACTAAAAGGAAAATAACCAAAGAACGCAATTCAGAAGCTTACTGACGAATTCACGGCAAGCCAAACGAAGCTGGACACTGAAGACATTATTTATTGTAGAATTGAACTTACGCATTTACTGTACCATGATGCTAGGAGAGAGTAAACAAAAATCTTATAACATAGCACTGAAAAACGTAGTCCAAACCATGATAAAAATTGTAATTGAAATTACTAACGATTCCGAATGACTTTCACTCCTAGAAAAGTGACGTCACGTACGCATGATTGCGCTAGACGTACGCACTCAATGCGTGACCGCGAGATGAGAATCCACCAATGAAAATACACGACAAAATTGATCTATACCTGTGTTGCTGCTCAGTTCAATCGAGCAGTGGGCTTACCAAGTTTTTCACCTAGACCAGTAATGGGCTTACCAAACTGAAACAAACCAAATTGACGGATGGATAGTTGGCGAACGAGTGGGGTCTGGTAAATTCGTGAACCAGAATACGCTTGTAGCTGGCTACTATCCTAGAACGGCTAGACTAACGGAATTACCGAAGTTATGGCCAATTTCTTTAAGCAGGTTGTAGTGTGACTGCTTAACAATAAGGGTACTCTCTCTCCTCCTCTAANACATAATAGAACTGCGCATTAACCCTTGATTACTCGTAATAAAGTTTGTATATGTTAAAATATANTATAAACCCCTGTCGTAAGGTATATCGCAGTGTCTAANGTTATACNAATAAAACCCTGAGTGAATACAATCTTGTGATAAACTGAGCGATGTCGAGCTAGACTGGCGGGTGCAGGTTTCTTAACTGTTAATTTGGGCGTGCCATGGACATTCCTATGGACCAGTGCTCTTGCGGAATTGTCCTAAATGTGTAGTGGTCTTCTTCTTTGGAAGAGGACTGCCACAGAGGCTTTGGGTTTGTGCGGGAGGGCTTGACACTCTAAAAATTGACAAAAACTCCACTGATTTATAGTGTTTCATGTTTCAATTTGGAGGGGCTTGGAGCTTTGTTTGGGGGGTTAAGCCCCCAAATGCCCCCCGTGGTGACGGGACTGAATGCATCTAGAACAGGATCGCCAACCATTTTGAAACTGCGAGCTACTTCTTGAG
>JGI24159J19872_10010477_pt1 | contig 12154 bp, 7 predicted proteins | sample Ectturendosymbi4_FD_19872 | JGI IMG/M metagenome (IMG submission 19872)
CACTTGCCTTGTATTCGACATAGCAGTGCAAGTGTGCGATTGCATTTAGTGGTGCTTAGGTGTCTCTAGTGAACAATAACGCTAGGTCATATATTTAACGATATTCAGTCCCGTCGTTGACAGCTAATTGCCAAGTCTGCAATGCAGACGCTAACGGAATTTAATTTCTCTATTTTTTACACAAGATTTCATCATTTTCCACGTTTGATTTAAGCTTCCCAAACTGCCTTATCCCAACCATGGTACAAACTCTAATAAGCAGGTTCTCATTATTCACTACTCAGATCGTTTCGTTACCTGCAAAAAGCTTGACTCGAAATTGTATACTTTTGACACAGTAACGGCAATCTTTATTTAATACCTAACACACGTAACAAATCAGACCTCCATGCAGGCACATGGCCAAGAGGAAATGTTCATGGGACACAATCAAGTGGGATGGAGTTCGAACCCCGGTAAGTCGAAGTTGTGTACTTTTGACACAGCAACGGTAATCTTTATTTAATACGTAACACATCAGACTTCCATGCAGGCACATGGCCAAGAGGAAAAGTTCATGGGACACAATCAAGTGGAATGGAGTTCGAAACCCGGTAAGTTGGTTGTGTGGCTGTGATTGCTTCTGCACACTCCAGCGCAGGACTAGTCGATAACTCCAAAAAGACGGCTGTCCTTTACTTCCCCCTAGATTCGTCCCCGCCCCCAATTTTTTACGTCAGCGGGGATTAACTTGGCCTCACTGAACAGTTCACGTACCTGGGAAAGTATCATTACCTCCACATGTGATCTCACTGCGGAGATTCAACATCGTGTTAACCTTAACGTCCACTTCCTTCTGGAGGTTGTCCAAGCGAGTTTTTACGAACCGTGACCTTTTCACACGCACCAAGATGACCGTTCATAACGCTATCTGCGTCTCGACTAAGGTTGCCAGACGCCCTTGAGCGCCAAGAATTGTCCTTGAATTTTCTGTCAAAACTTGTTATGTCCTTGATTATTGAAAAACATCTTGTTGTCCTTGAATATGTTCCGGCGTCCTTGAAAATTATTGAATATTTTTTAAACTGCTCATTTTTGACATTTAACATTCAAGAAGCAAGACTAAACAATGTAAAAAAACAGAACAATGTGTAGAATCGTTCCATCTTTAACAGTTGTGTAGTCACAGCAAACTATTCAAGAACGGTTGCGTCGTCTGAATACATATTGTTTAGTTTCCAATTTCGCACATGGTTAGTTAACCTGATGTGCCCATACGTGAAAGCTTGCTGAAAGGGTTAAGGCAGCCATGGGCGTCCGCATAAATTTTTCCAGGGGGGCAACGTCGACATTTTGCAGATTGTTTTCAGGTTGCTGACGTTGCAATGCAAATGGACGTTCACAAAACACTATACTGTTTCTACATCACAAAAAGATTCCCAATGAAAGCACGCGCTCCATTCGCATCTATTTTGAAATCATTTTGAAGTGGAGCTCTTGGCTATACGAATTTAACAAAAAGGTGTACTTTCTGTCATTTGTTGCAGCTTTTGCTGAATTGGCGCATAAAAGTCGTTGCTACTGTGAACTCCACACATGTGAGTCTCAAATGGACTTGAACTATCAACAACTACGTTTACGGCTCTCTCATTTGTCTGTGCTGGTTAAACAGAACCCACTCCTGAACTCTCTTGCCCAAATTGTTTTCTGCACTTCGGCTATCAGAAATGCTTTTGCTTTTCATAAACTGCCTAATATCCATTTTTGCGAGCACTATCTACCAGTGCTTTTTTAAGGTTTTCAAAAGGGTGTCGTGGTGGAGCTTTAGGGTGTCAGCACAATTTTCTCTTCTATGTTTGATACTTATAAATCATATTCACAAAAACGAAAGTTTCCGTCCAGATACACTTAATTGTTTGAATACGACATTCGCTTTTGGCAAACAAACTAAAGAGAATTTCATAAATAGAAGCAGCCCCAAGAGGACCCGACATACCTTACGATCAACAGCAATCTCAAATAGTTCTGCTGGCTCTGCAGTCCGCACCAAGACGGGGCCAAGAAAGGTTGGAGATGTGGTTACGACACATGGTCCTTGGACAAACCTTGGGCCGCTTTCCCGTAGGTATAGACTGTAACCCGAAGGATTTGGTTAGTCATTATTTCCATTCTCGACACATGGCGCCCGGGGCAAGAAGCAAGTTTGGCGCCCCCATGTTCGAATGTGAGGTCTTTTGGAAGCAAATGTAATGTATTGAAGGAAGTACTTGTGACATTGTTGGGACTTTTTGGCGATTCGGTGCCCCCCGCACTGATTTCGCGCCCCCATAACGACTCGGAACCTGGGGAATTGCGCCCGCCTTGCCCCTCTCATTACGCTCCTGTCCGAGGTCGACAAAACATGCATATAGGTCCATAAGGCATACAACTACATCAAAACAACCACAATAGGCCACATTGGAATCAGGATGTCACGGACGAAATGGCTTTAGCGAAGAACGTATTCCGCAAATAGACGTGACATTGTAACATTTGAGGCGATGCTGAGCATTATGTCAATGATTAAGGACTAATACCAAGCAATCTCTAGTCTTCAACTTGCAAACTTTCAAAGAATAAAGATGAAATTTTTGGTGTTCTAACCATTTAGAAAAGACTTATTTGACTTTTTCTTTGTCCGACTGGTTAATTATCTCCTTACAAGATTTATCTTGAGTCAAGCCATCAGATAGAAATTTCGTAAATGTTTGCTATAACCACAAATACGTTGGAATTGTCAAAACATAGGAGATAATTTCACATGTTGGTAAATCTAAAGCATTTTTATCCTTTTGTTCATGTACCACTCTGAAAATTTTCAGAAATGTAGTGTGTGTTTACGCTTGCTTTTGTTTCTTGCCTATCTTCTGAGAACGAGAGTTTGCACAGACTTTCGAAACGTCAATAATAAATACTGCATTGTTATCATACCAGTGGAGCAAAGCTTGCAGCCAGTCGACTATGCCCGGTGATAGAAACAGCACACTATGACAGAAACAGCACACATTGTGTTAGCTTTACGTTTTCCTGGGGTTACTGTAGGCTACTTTTGAATAATTTTTGCATTTTATGTTCAGTGCTTAACCTTTGCTAGGGTTTCACAGCCAAGCTCTGAAGTTGCAAGGGAAATTTGAATTTCACAAGGACCTCAAAGTTATTAGGTGTTGTATAGGTAACCATGGCAAAAGTGGCGAGGCTCACCCACATCTGGTGGCGAGCCTGGCCCAAATATTCGTAATAAAATTCAAGTTGCATTCTTGCCTGCATTCCTTTCAAGAGTATTTCAGTTGACAGACGAAGTCTCGTATCTACGATGGAAACAATAGCATCAGTGATTAAAAATATATCCTGACATTCATACCAGTCTCTTGTATCTAACAACTTCACCACTCGTAATATCGTCTGCACAAATTATCTCACAGCAAATATATTCAACTGAAGTTTTAAAAATCTGGATCAGGGGTGGGAACGTATTTACTATAACTGGCCGCATGAATTGTGGATCATCGTTGGCGGGCCGCAAAATCAATTAATTTTATCCTAAAATTCTTCCTTTCTCTAGCTATGAGGAAGAGTGACTTCTTATGACTTAGTATCCAACTACCTCGTTATCATGGAGCTACGTTTTGACGCGATTTTGTACTCTAACTTGAGCAACGAAAATTCTGATGCGGACCATATCCAATGCTCACGCTGGCCGCAGGTTCCCCACCCCTCTTGAGGAATTTGCTAAAACAAGACGAAAAGTTAGGCAGGTTTACAAGTAGCCTAAACATCTGCCACACTGAAGCCATAACTTCACTTGCTGAGTACGGAACCAACCAAGAGTTTGTAAAAGGCTACTAATTTTACTCTCTCCTCATCGTTCGGTCTGCATCTTGATTAAAACTGAAAAGTTCTCATTTTCGGAAATGCTGCGAAGAGAACTTTGTCTGTGACGGTTTGCGAAAAAGTTGTACCACTGTTGAATAAGCACGATGGTGTCATCGAATGAAATTTCATGAAAATTGCCACCCCCGAAATGAAGAGTTGGTTGCGCCTCTGAAACAGAGCATAGGCTAACGTTGTTGAACTCGCCAAGTGATGCAGAAAAACCTTGTTTGTCAAATGGCTATTCTGAATCCACACAATTAGGTACATGAAAATCCTCGATTTGGCAAAGACGAAGTAAAAAGTTTGTGTAATACCTTTCATCTCAATAACCCAGAAATCCATCTTGGTTTTATTTAATACAAGGCAAGTGTTGGAAAAAGCATTTCTAATAAATTCAGCAAGCTGCTTGTGGCAGTTAACAGTTGACACTCTATCACCAAGCAAGGCCGACTGTGAGCGAGGGTTTAGCGCAATTAACAATATTACTGTATAAACGATAGAAGATTTCTGATAACTGCAAGCAATGCCGCCAACTTGCTATTTATCAGCACTGTGGGATATCCGAGCCATCCATACGACAAAACATGGCTTGGAAAAGGAAGAGCTCACTCAGCAAGTGGCATGGCTGGCCAAAAGCAAGCGGAAAGACGATAATTACTATGAACCTTCGTGGAAAGCTTTTAAATAATCTTCTACATTTGTGCTGTTGTGCTGTGGTATTTATCCTCTTAACGCGCGGAAAAACGGCAGAGGTGTTGCATTTAGACGACTCAAGTTGCACTGCCTGACCCACTTTCGGAGATAGTGCAAGTTGCGGTACATAGCCTATAACGCTTTTTGGTTGGTTTTTAAATGGTTGTTTTCAAAATGTACAGTCGATTTTTTGTGGTTTTAAAATGTACAGTACAGGGTGGACCAAAAGTAGAAGTGCTCCTGATTGCTTTTTTACAATTAAGCTATGGCTGAAGTTTCAAGACGGTATGTTGACAAATACTGGGTCGTTCCGGTAAGAAAATTATTCTACTTTCATCACTGCTCTTCCTAAAACTTCAAATTCAGTTTTATTTTGGCAGTTTTCCTTTCAATGGCTCTTCAAGTCTTAATCTCTATGCGTTTATTCACATGCAAAGAGGCTCGTCAGGTGGTGCTCGAGAGTAAGAATGTGGAATATAATCATGTGAAGTAAAGAAACGCTTGAACATGCAGCTTTTTACTTGGTGGGTAACTAGCCGTAGTGTAGGAGCTGGGGGAGGGGGTGCCAACGCACCCCAAAAGTTTTGATTTGTCAAAAATCGCAACAAAATCCCTGAAATCTCGGGCACAAATGTTTCAACACCATTGTTCTATTTGTGCGATCAATGAGACTGACTATTTAAAGACTTCTGAATTTGACGTTTTTTTTTCTACAAAAAAAAGTTTTTTTTCCGCACAGAAATTTTTCGCCCAAGTTTGGGGAAATTCAGGCAAAAATCCTTCGGAGTTCTCACCCCCTAAATTTTGCCTGCTTCTCTGCCTATGGTGACTAGGGTTATAAAGGTTGTGGTTTTCATGCCTAACTGGGCAATGGTTTAATTTAGAATTTTTTCCGTTAGACGGTAGAAGAGGCCGATTTAGGGTTACTTTTAAGTTCATGAAGTGAGAAAAACGTACAAGCATCTACCACTTTCAGTTGGAACACGTTTTCCTACCAAAATTCGAGGTACAGTGCTTCCGATCTGAAATTGATTCATTTTCAATAGATCTACTGTGGCAACAGATAAACTTCTATCAATTTTTAAGCATATGTGTTGCCGTATCTTTCACTTATTGTAAGTGTAAGAATTTAAATTCAATTAGCCTAACCGTGTTTTTGCTTATTCACTCAGATTTTTGAAAATATTGTCCCGACTAGACCGGATAATCGAAGAAATACTGTCATGAGATTATTTGACTAACGTTTTCAAGATATTAAACGACTGATTATGAAATCGATCTGATTCACTGACATTTATTTGTAACTCATTAGCACACAAGCCATGATGATTGAATTCAGCCAAGAACTGGTTTACGTTCGTGGTGTGTAAACTTGTTGCAAAGCGCGTGCAACGTGTAAAAAGGTTTAACGATTGCTTTATTCTGAGTCTCCAAATTCTACTTTTGAGCTCGTTCTGAGGTTGTTTTGGTCTTCCACTTGGCTTTTTGTTAACTGTGAGGAATCTTTGCTAACTATGCGCGATGCCAGTCCAGTTTAAGCAATTTTAAGGCTGCGTTGTTGTTTGTGATCGTTTTTGGCTCGCCGATTGCACCAGCTAGAGAGTCAGTCAAAACATCATTGGATGTGGAGTTTTGTGTAGTTTCTATAAAAAAAGACAGGTAAATTGGCATTTGAAATTTTGTCACAGGGACGTCCTGGCGACGTCACACTGCCACGCAAAATCTCAAATGCAAAAGTGTTTTTTTAATCAGAAAGTACACGAGATTCTGCATCTCATGATGTCTTCATTGACTCTACCGCAATCGGTCGGCAAGTTGTGAACGAAATTGCGTCAAAGTCACGACAGTGGTTTTCGCCATCCTTAAAGAGTGTTAACAGGCTTATGCCGATGTTGAATTCGAAGCGACACAGGTTGAGTTATGATTAGGGCCATTTAAGGTCATAAAAGGCATATTTTTTTCTGTGGTTCAGGAAGCTATGAAACGAATTTTAAAACGAAAATCGCACCCTACGAAGTCTACACCAAACGTTATAAAGTCATAAAAAGTCATATTTTTCATGTTAGGTCATGCAGTCATATTTTGCATATCTTCAACCTAATTCAATAAGGAAACCACTGAAACAATCTCAAAATATCAGGTGAAACTACTACATCGATAAGTCTGAGCTGCATCCTGCAAATTGAACCCAGTTTTGAGCTGTTTATTTTAGTGGGGCTTCAACAAACCATAGGGCTACCATCTCTTATGCCTATTTTCATTGATAATGCTTCTTTGTACAGTAGTTGTATACGTTGTAGCTCAGCCATTTTTGTTTGCTCATATAAAATCATATTTTCTGAAAAATAAAGTCATATAATCAATTTTTAGGTCATAAAAATGGCCCCAGCTATGATGCTTATGATTTTTATACCGGTACCCCCCTTGAAAGTCCTGCATGCAACGAGTTGTTTTGCTGCTGTAATTTTAATTTCTAAATGTGGCATTAGTGCCTGGTGAGGGCGTCGACCGGAGGAGCATGCTGCCCTCAGACGCCTGAAGCCAAAAAAGTCTGCGGGATTGGATTCCACCTTCCCGGAGTTTATACTCAACGACGGGTCGGCTCTCAAATCTTGGTTTTGCGACTTCCTCACTTCCTGCATGCGCCAACTCAAAATTCCAAAGATCTGGAGAAGAGCACTAATAGTTGTGATCGCTAAGCCAAGAAAAGCCACCGGTAGACCCAAAGAGCTACCGTCCCATATCTCTGCTGTGTATCCCCTTTAAAATCCTCGGGAGTCTCATATACGCCCGTGTCGAACCAATTATCGACCCGTTGCTCCCACAGGAGCAGGCGGGCTTTCGACATGGGAGGTCGGCCGTAGACCAGGTCACCCTGCTGACACAGGACATCGAGGATAGCTTTTCGGCTAAGAATGCCAGAGCTGTGTTTGTCGACCTCACAGCAGCGTACGATACTGTATGGCACCGCGACCTCACCTGCAAACTGCTGCGATGGCTGCCTGATAGACACGTGGTCCACATGATCATGGAGATGGTTGGCAATCACAGCTTTACCCTTACCACCGGAAACGGCAAAAGGAGCAGGTTACGACGCCTCAAAAACGACGTCCCACAGGGATCTGTCCTGGCGCCCCTTCTCTTCAACGTCTACATCTCTGACCTGCCAACCACCGTCTCCAGAAAGTATGCGTATGCTGTCGATCTAGCAATCATGCATGTTGATGGAGATTGGCAGACAGCGGAAGGGGTGCTGAGCAAGGACATGGCAACCGTAGGTGAATACCTCCAGACTTGGAAGCTAAAGCTCAGCTCTAAACAGACGGTGTCGGCAGCCTTCCATCTTAACAACAAGGAAATTAAACGTGAGCTGAAAGTCATCTTCAAAAACGGACCTTGCTCTTCTGCTCCGAGCCCAAATACCTCGTTATAACGCTGGACAGGTCGCTCACGTATCGACAACACCTTGAGTCACTTCGCAAGAAACTGACATCACGCGTCGCGCTTGCTGGTTTCGGTTGGGTTGCTGGAGCAACAACGCTGCGAACAGCCACTCTTGCCCTGGTGCATTCAACCGCAGAGTACTGCGCACCTGTCTGGTGCCGCACTGCTCATACCCGCCTCATCGACCTGCCATCAACGACTCCTTGCGAATTGCGACCGGATGCCTGCGTCCTAAACCAGTGGACAACCTTCCAATCCTCGCAGGCATCCAACCTGCTGAGCTTCGTCGCAGTGGAGCCACACTGTCTCTAGTACGCCGTGCCATGGAGCCTGGATATCTGCTCCATTCGGCGCTCTCCCGTCCATCGAGTGCAGTTGCACGGCGCCTCAAATTGAGACACCCATTTGTACCTGCCGCACAACAACTCATCTGTTCATCTGACAACAACCACATACGTGCGGCACTAGGTGGATCATCAATGGAATGCGGAGTGGGAGGACAATCCCACAAGATTCCACATTTTCATCCCCGACACCGGCACTCCCCCGGAGAGACCCTCCCAAGAAGAGCCTGGGTCCGGCTTAACCGCCACCGCACCGGTGTCGGACGTTTCCGCTCCTTCTTGTACAAATGAGTATGGCCTCCTCTGCGGCCTGTGAGTGTGGCGCAGAAGAACAAACCGTTGACCATGTTGTCCTCCAATGTCCAATCCACCGACCTCCTCATGGACGGCACGGCCTGACGGTTCTGGACGATGAGACAATGGAATGGCTGCTCAACACCTACTCCGAGATCTAGAGCGGCCAAGCAGTGGTTTGAAGAACTCGCTCAAGAGAAGTGACGCGCTCAAGGTACAGTTTGGGCAATTGCCCCAGCAAACGTTTGAAACGCCCCGTTCAACGACGACCCTCTGATATAAATGCTTCCTTTTTGGAGCCCAGCGAAGTAGAAACAGATATAAAATGCTCTAAACCAGAGGTTCTTAAACTTGTTCAGTCGCGCAAATTTTGGCGTTAGTTGTTGATACTCACGCCTCACCCAACCTCAAAAGCAAACACAAAAACATAAGTTGTTTGTCATTATCCTGGGAAGTGTGCAACTGTTTTTTGGAGATTAGTGGTTTAATTCGAGGTTTTGTTGAAGACAACGCACATTGCAAATCGGCTTCACATTCCAGTTTGTTCCGACATTTTGTCTTGTCCACTTTGTTTGGATTATGGCGTTTAAAATGAAATGATAACAAATTCATGAATGATAAAAACAATATAGTTTCATCAACACTAAAAAAGCCTTCAAAAATCTATACATGTTTGATTTTGAGACGTTTCGGATTATTTTTAATCCAACTTCAGTCAAAAAATAAAGCAAAACTTGGCAATGCTAGCAATTCAAAACAAAAAGACTCTGTGACGCAAGAAATAACAGTGCGACGCAAAAGACGTCAAAAGTAAAACCAAGAGCTCTCGATCTACACTAAACAATGCTTTAAACTTTGTTGAGCTGCAGAATTTATGTGCCGAACTTTCACCCAGCCTCTATTATCGAATCATATCAAAAGTGTTTTTCTTTTGCGATAATACTATTATTCTATTATTTCTTTTCCAGCGCAGGGGCGTAACGACGGGGGCAAGGGGGGCACAATTACCCAGGCGCCTGATAACTATGGGAGCTTCGAATCTCTGTGGGGGGCGCCAAAAATCCCAACAATGTCACAAATACTTTCTTCAATGCAATACATTTGCGTCCGAAAGACCTCAAGCTCGAACATGGGTACCAGGGCCGGATTAAGCGGGGGGGCAACGGGGGCGATTGCCCATGGCCCCCGTTTCAAGGGGTCCCCCCTTGATGAAATTTATTTGTTTCAAATAAAACACTCGTTTGAAAAATGTTTGTGATTCAGAAGCGATACAACAATACAACCATATATTATATCCCTATGTTGAGTTAAGTATCAAATTTCAGAAATTTGGCCTCGTTTCAAGTTGGTTGGTGTAAAAGTTTCAGTTGGCCTTTTGGCTTTTTTTGGCCTCATCTCAAGTTGGTTGACCTTAAAAATGTATTTAGTCATTTGGCTCTCTTTTGGCCTTTTTTAGGCTGAAATAGGTGCTTACGAAGGAAAATATTGCCATTCCATTTTTTTCGGCAACACACTTGCAAATTTTTTGTGATAAATTCTATATAAGACAACCGCATTCTGATATTAGTAATATTTGAGCGATGCTAGATTCGAAATTAAGTTTTTGCGTAATCACTGGAAATATGTGTACTCACTGCACTGTGTAGTGTCTATTGCGCTGTAAGCACCAAACAGTCTCTCAACGCTTGCAGACAGGTCTGCGTCTCCGCGGAAGAAATGCGATAACTACGTCGAAGTGGAAGCGCTCTTATGATTCTGATCGTAAGTACGAGAGAGTTTCATTCAGAAGGCTGCCGAAGGATCAGTATGCAAACTGTGGCACCACTGTACCCAAAGTGTGCAATTTCACAAACCATGAAAAGTCAGGGAAGATCAGTGTTCCAGCACAATGCCATGAGAGATTTAATCTTAATTTCAAAGAAAATTTTTTTGATATTCTTAATTTAGATGTTTTTTGTGACAAAGGAATGGCAATACCTCAAATAAGGTTTGGCTTTTTTCTGGCCTTTGAACAGTATGTTTGGCCTTTTTCTGACCTCTTTTTAGCATTGTTTGGCTTTTTATTGAAATTTTCATCTGGCAACCCTGCAAGGGGCCGCCAACAACAACTGATTTCTCTGCAAGTTCGTCTCTCTGCCAGTTTTAGTAATTGCTACTGAATAGCCTATAAGTATTTTCGGTTTTGTTCAATGCAAATAGATTTGAGTTCGCCGGTAACTTTTTCTAATAATCGTTTTTTTGGCATGGGTATGACTCACTACTCGTGCATCACGCCTATTGCACAAATGTCACGAAAACGTTACTACTTGCGTGCTAAAACTAGTGGTTGCAGACTGCTGTTTAATATCAATCAATGTTGCCACTGGGGTCAGTCTCGTTAACATCACATTGCTGCCTTTTTCAACATCAGATAGCATCACATTTTTACGCTACAGTTTCAGTAAGTTAATTGCTTCTATTAACAAACCTGACAAAACGCGATTACCCTCGTTGAATCCGCAACAGAGCGAACTATCTCCGAATGGAGAAATCGTTTATTATTTTCGGAAAATGTTAGCCTCAACGCAGCGAAGAGAGCTTGCTTAGTTTGAAACGATAACCAAGCACGCATTAGGGTGAGAAATTGAAAAAAATTTAAAAATCATGAATCTAACTTATTTGCGTCCTGAAATGAGAACAAATGTGGAAAGAAAACAACAACCCAGTCAACATCAGATTTGTCGACAAAACATCAGACATCAGAAATTTATCTGAGAACATCACATCTGATGTCATGTTAATATATAAGAAGTGGCAACACTGGTATCAATAATCTCGAATTATGGTGCAGTCTTAAGGTTGTCGCAACCGAACTGCACCTTTGTTTCATCATAAACGGTAACGTTTGCAGAAACGCACTTTTCTTCCGATGGTTATAGTTACTATCGTTGTGTCAAGCCATTTACACCACATGCTATTGCGTGGTCCGTCAGAAAAGGTTTTAATCCAGGGTTGACATGTTGGCCCTCTTGGAGCCAAATTTCAAAAATTTGGTCCCAAATCACACGTCCTGGCCCCAAAATTTTCATTTGGCCCTTTTCCAGGACAGACTGGCCCTTGCAAGAATTAGATGTGGCCACCCTGGGACCTGTCTGAGAAGCCATATTTTTTCACTTTTTTGACTAATTGATTGCAGATTTTCACCAAATTCCTGTATTTTGAAGGTTTTCACTTGCAAAATTTTGTTACGATACTTAGATTTTCTGAGTTAATGTGAAAGTAAGTTCTTCAAATTACCTGTTACTTGCTGCAGTTGTAGAGGTAGCAGTGAGAACTATTACGTTACCCAACTTCCTGTTATTCAGGTGTTGCACGTGTTTGTTGGTTTTGTTCAGATTGTTCTTGATCGCTTTAGCACTTTTCGAAGATGGTAAATTTATCTCAGTTTATGGTTACACAAGGAAATTAAGTTGTTCTCTTGCGATCTTTCATCATGCACTTGTTTTGCT
>JGI24159J19872_10010478_pt1 | contig 12153 bp, 10 predicted proteins | sample Ectturendosymbi4_FD_19872 | JGI IMG/M metagenome (IMG submission 19872)
CGACGAGACAACCTGTTTTGCAGTTTTTTTTCGGTGTCCCAGCGCCTTAATTTTATTTTTGCATGAAATTGTTTAATGTTTGTGCCAATAAACTCTCTCTCTGTCTCTCTGTGAACTAATATTTGGAAGCGTGGAGGAATTCTCTTCGTTTTCAAACAGAGTGAAGAAGTTTGTTGTGGAAGCAGGTCTCCACCTGCACGCATCCAAAGCAAAGTCATCAACGAGTATCAAAAAGTCATTGAAATCATCAAAAGCAACGGGCAATCAAAACAGTATCAGAGTAATAGGTGAAATATTGAAAATGTCGATAAATTCGTGCACCCTGTTTCAATGAACACGGAGCACTATGACGGCACAAATAACATACGAAGACTGAGTGTTGATCGAAAAGGCTTGTATTATTGGCCGTTTAAGGAGCACGAGAGCAGCTGTAGTGGTTTTGGGTCAAATTCGGCCATATTGCGCTAAAGAGTCAATGAGGTCATCATAAGATCTGTTTTGTATGTACTTTCTGATAAATAAAAAACAAACAAATCGCCTTTATTCAAAAAAGAGTAAAATAAACGAGTTGAATTAAGTCAGAAATTGCCGAGAGAGCCGTATTTGCTCATCAAGTTATTTCTTCTGAGGTCAGGTATTGCCTTCGTTGTTTTGGGAGAAATTCAGTCGTCTAGCACAGGGCTTTCTCAAACTACGGGTCGCGACCCTATCGAACCCTATACTTTTGTCGGCAGAGTATAAGAAACATGTATTACTCAGCTACTAGAACCATACTTTGTGTTTTTATTTGTTGGTGCTCATAAACCAAGTGGATTGATTTAATTACTTAACGCTGTTACAGTGGAAAGTGTCAAATCATGAAGTATCTCCGTTATATATTACACCGTTTGGTTTTTGTTGCGTTCACAGAAACTGGTCACATCAAACCAGTGTATGAAGTTGTGGGATGCCTTTAATCTATAGATACAAAGCAAGCGCATTTCAGTTCTCATGCATGCATTGACAACGAGTTCTTTTCCGCAAAGCATGATTGCGCGACCGGTTCTCAACCAGCTTGAATCTCGTGACACTATTGCGGTGCTGCAGCGGTCTATGGCTTTTGGGGCATTTCCTCTCTAGCATTCAAGAATATTTTTGAATGTATCAAAACAGTAAATGTTTAATGTGACAACTTCAAATCATTTTCTTCTGGTGGCTTGTCCTTGCCTGCAACGCATTTTACATCAGTTGGCCGTATAATTGCATTGCACATATTGCATTTTATACCCAGAGCAAAATACTTTTACTGATTATTATGCACTGTTCTCTTTACACTATAAGCAGCTTTGTCCTTGGGAGGTCTGCAGCCTAAATGACCCTTGGTCCTTCGCAGCCTCCCACTCCCTCATGCATTTTACACATCGATGTAGTCGGAAGTCATCGCAGTTCTACATATGTAATAATCATGATGCGTCATTCATGCGTGTGTCTTAAGAGGTTGTATGTCATCAAAGTACAGTGAATACTTTAGCACCATTAAGCGTACAATCTCTACCACCGCCATGTATATATCCTCGTCTTCTTTCATGTATTTGTCCACTCCTCGTTACTGCGATGCATGTTTAACGTCTAGGGCCTTGCCTGTGGGAGTGAAGACGTTACACAATGCAATACAATTTTGCAACTGACCCAGACTCGCGTTGAACTCGGATAGAAGATTTGTTTAATGAACTTTCCGATTCATGTTTCAGTCTCATCTCTCTTGCAATATTCGATCGCACAGGCAACCTAGTGGACTTGGGAATGCGTTACATTTTATTGATTCACGTCCAACCACAAATCTCTCGACTGCGGTTCGAGTCCAAGTTTTCCAAACTTTTTTCGTTTGGCATTGAGTCGCTGCAATCGGTTACGTCAAGTTACAACTTACGTCGTGTCGCCTGAAATTAATAGACTGTCAGCAGGCTGGAGTCAATCTCGATCACATGAAATCAAATATTCTAACCAGTTTTTGAACTCATTGCTGAAATTATAGCTCCCTAGTATCGCTTGCTTAAATGCAGAATATAGAGAAATTGCATGAAAATCAACCGAATGTGAGGTGACTACGATTGTTTCGCAAAATAATGTGAATCGAATTTCGAATTGAATTCATACGTATGCTGCACCTGCTTTACAAGACGTAATTCGTCCGAATCAAATTAATCTTTTGCGGTTTGAGTCTTTGACTTAAGTCACGCAATCACAGCGATAAGACGTTCATCATTTGATTGGCTATTTTTTCCAATGAAAGTGAACCTAAGTTTTTTCATTTCGCGCATCCAACTGACATTTTGTCCTCCATGAATCCAGACTTCTTCCATTTTATTCTATTTTTATACCGTTTTCGGAATTTCACGAGCAGTCGGCGGCACCTAATCTCCTGTTGCTCTACGCCATGAGCTTTGGTTGTGACGTGTCTTTTAATAAATCTTGCTGACTACGCAATTTCAGTTTTCAAACTTATATGCACTGAACATCTAAACATAATTGGGGAAAAAAAACCATCGAGTTGCGTCTTGGCAGCTCGGTAACAAACAACAGTTGGTAAGTGCCTTTTTACCATTTTGCTTGGTTTAAGAAATTTCAAGCTGTCATACCGCTTAGCTGGTAATCAACAAACTGTTAAATAAAGACGAATTTTGTCATACCACGCTATTTGCACCTGCAGGCGCGTATAGGGCAAACGTGTTTCTAGCAGCTCCATTTCATGAGGTCTTATCTGACAATTTCGAGACAAAAGATGAATGAAACAGATGTAAAATCAATTTATGTTTCAACATGCTGATTAATTTTCTCACCTGTGTGTGCCATTTTGCAACCTCACACTTCCTTTCACAATGACAAGATCATATTGACAGGTGTTGTCATTTCCGCAGTGCTTGAAAAACTTTGCCTCCGTTTGAAGTGGTTTNTTGTTGTCTCTGCAAATAAGAGCCTGTCACCGCATTGCCGTGTTCCGTTTTCCTCTTTTTTTATATTCAGGTGAGTGCATTTAACGGAAAACCAAAGGTTTAATTTGCTTTCTGTGCGAGGCGGTTGAGGTGAACGTTTAGGCGCACGAATCGCTGTGGCCAATCGCTCAACAGCCTCAGATCAATTACACAGCTTTTCGCATATGAGACAGAACTGATCCGCTGATATCTTTCAAAGGCTCTTTGGTTCGCTGCAACGACACTTGAGAACCTAGGTTTGCGAGAGAGAAGTCGCTGCCCATCTGCAACATGTTTGGACGGGTGGTTTTGGCTGCAGAGCGAATAAAGAAGGGCTGGTCGAGTAAGTGATGTCTAGCGCAGCAAATTAACGTTATGTCAAAGTCAATAAGGACTCGCAAGGACTCGCTACTCATGATTACTTTAGAAACTGTACATATATAAATATACATGTTCTTCTAAAAAAAACTTCAAACCTCCCCCAGCTTTTTTTTTCGTAAGTTTGGTTGCTGATTCAGACAAAAACTGTTGACTTCTACAAACAGACTGGAAAACGTGAAAGAGAATGTTGTTATCACTCAAAAAAGCTTGAAGTATGATAGGTAAGGAATCAAAAGACAAAATACTTTGATATTCGGCTCTTTCAACTTGATCGTTTTACTTAGTATTGTTAGATGATAAAAATAAAGTCGAATTCGGCACGATCTATAATATATTTCAAATCTATTTCGCTAAGGAGGCTGGACTATTAGCGACCCGCGGGCTACATGTGGCAGTGTTTTCAGTGGCCCGCGAAAGAATTCAGAAAACATCTTCAAATCTGAAATTTCCTCCAACTTAGTCCTGAGACTAACTTGTCAAAGACTTGCTTACATTTCCATCAGAATGTGCGGACCTCTGCTAAATGCGACCTTCCCAAACTGGCCCCTGAGCCAAATTAATTGTCCACCCCCACCCTAAAGGGATGAAACTTTGTAATAATAGAGTAATAAACTGATAGATCAAAATAATTATTTCAAAAAAGTGGCACATACGCTAAGCAACCCGCGAAAGTACGGTATACGCTGACGCAGGCCAAGTTTTCCTATGCACAAAAAAACTAAACTGCTTATTTGCACACCTACTTGCAGTGTGGGGACACTAAATATTTTGCACTGATCAAGAAGTACCCAGGACAGCTGCCCAGCCCACCACGCAATCTCAGTGCTGTTAAGCCTCGCGTAGAGAAGGAAAGCCTTCTGCGATGATCAAATTTGCGCGCGGAGCGAACATTATTAGTTTGGCTGAGGAAAGAGCTCTACGAGAAAGAAAAGTTTGCCCGGAAACTCGTCAGATATGTTCAGGTGCTGGTAAGTGGAAAATATTTTGCCTCGACCTGAAAAATACCTTTTGGAAACGAGTAGTTGATATAAGACTACGCAATGTGCAATGCAGCAATACACACTAATCATCATGACCATCTTGATATTGCATGTGTAGCAACACATCGACTGCGCGGGAAATGCACAACGAAAAAAACTGAGCCCCAGCAGAAGAAGATGCCGGTAGAAAGGCCTCTTTTTCCGAGGAGCAGTGAACTATACGCGCAGTAACAAAGGATTTTTTTGCAGCAGATGCAGTACAATAAAGCACATGCGCAGTAAAAAGCTGCAAATGTGAAAAAACAGGAAAATTTGTTTGATGCACAAAATACCTTGGTTGCACTTTAACTCAAATCCTGCTTCTAACAAATATGCGCTAGCAACAGTTATATCTTTCTAACAATTTCATCTCACACGTCACAACTTACTCATCTTCTATTGACGAACTCAGCTGAGCAAGATGGTTGGCAGTCAGTCTATAATCGAGTACGGCTGGGACAGGGGTCTCCAAATCTATGTTATCGCTCTGAAATGGTAAAGCAAGGCAACTTCAATTAAGGACAGAAAAAACGAATTACGCAAAATAAATGTATTTAACTCCAAATATTTTCAAATAATCACAGATGTACAACCTTGAGACAGGATGTGATTGCCTGCAACTGTGCAATAAACTGTTAGTTTGGAAGTAGGAAAAATCTCCTGAATGAAATAGCTCCTGGTTAAAGGGGAAACTGTAGCTGATCAGCTACAGACATTAGAACAAATTGTTTAAATGACAACCTTTCACAAAGTGTTTGCAAGAATCACGAATAAAGGCAAGATTAATGAAAATTACGATATTCCGCAAAAATTACTCGTCATGACAACGCTATTTTAAGTTTTGATATGATTTGAATATCTGCAACTGAGTACGTGTCAAGTATTTTTGCTGGTTTTTATCCAAGAAAGTGTGACACTAACCATTTCCCTCAGTATTTTTCCAATTTTTTCGTTGAGAATGATTTTATGCTTCCTGATGGAGTTATGAGTGAATACCACAACATACCTAAATAAATCCTTCTCTACAAGAAATGTATTCCTGACATTCGACCCAAATCATTTTTTTACCTCAGGAAGTAACACAATAACATAATCATCTTGCCATTCATTTAGAACTAGACTATTGATTTCGCATCCTGGGTTAGACCGAATGACGGGCAGGACAATTTTTGCTGTTTCACAATTCGAGGCAAGTTGGTGGATTTTAATAGTTTTGCTTTTATTTTGACGTAGTGTCACAAATATGAAACAAGTTTTTGGAGTTGGTTGAAATTTAATTCCTAAAAGAAATGCAATTATGCAAACCAACTCGTGCAGAGTGGAGTTTGAGACGCTGATTTGAATGCTATGACGTTTTGCGAATTGTAGAGAAAACTGCGACATGACGATGTTGCGTTTGACGAATGATCTGTGAAGAAACATTTACCGGCGCAACTAGGTGTATTGCAGGTTTGCAGAACCTGAAAAACACTTGTACACGAAAAGTAGAAGTGCTGAAAAACCTTACAAGGAAAATAACGGCCAAAGAAAAAGATGTCAACGGCATTTTGTAAACGTTTCGGTGGCTGCTACCATAGCAAAACATTTTGAGTAAACAAGTTGCTTTCTCTAATAAAAGGAAGGGTTTATGCACGCAAGTGCTTCCATTTTACAAATATCTCATGCGATGATCTCCAAAAACACTTGCATCTTACCTTAGCTTCCAAACTGAAATTTTGGCAGTGGAGTTGGTTAACGTTCAACCAAATCACAAGCTGCAAACTCGTGCTCTTCTCGTAAGAACTTGTGTTTCTGAATTGTAATCTTTTGAGGATGTTGTCTATTGCAACATTGTATTCCACAGCTGAAAAATCGCATCTCAATGTTGAGTTCACATGGGCAAAACCACTCACTTTTTATGCATGAGTTATGGTTTTGCTGCTGACACCGCCAACCAACAGAAAAGTTTGGATCAACGAAAACTGTTACAAAAAAGCATAAAATCAAATCCGCATTTGCTTCAACTTGCTATAAGAAGTTATATCGCGTTATTTTTCAGTGAAAACAAAAAATGCAATGTGAAGAAACACGCTTCACAGAAAATGTTCAGTGGTCTGATTCCAAACAAATACATTGAGATATGAATGCTTGGTAATGTACAATCTGAGCGATAAGGGAATCCAACAGCACCAGGTAAGCAGATTTTCGTTGAAATCGTGCCAAAAGGGTTCAAGCAATTAGTTTGTAGCTGACATGTTATCAATAAAGGCCGTGGTGGGTAGTGAAAGTTCGACACAGGTATTTATTTCTCACTCTTCAGAAAATCTACTTAGAAGCAGGGTTGCGGAGTCAGAGCTGAAGCCGGAGCCTGAGTCGGAGGTTTTTGCGTGGAGTCGGAGTCGGATTCCTAACAACACAGGGAGTCAGAGTCGGATTTTTTTGTCCAACTCCGACGTCCATATGGATCATTTTTTACATCACACTCCTAAAATGGCAATTCCTGTTGAAATGGTACAATTTCTTTTGAAAGTTTTGTTGAAATAGAGGTTAATTGCTGTGTACCACGATTTCCATTGATTTTAGCAGCCACATTTCATTCCCTTTATGTTAAAGGGTCGAGTCGGAAGTCGGCGTAGGAAATTTTGGAAAGGTCAGAGTTGGAGTCGGATATTTTACCTCAGACTCGGCAACCCTGCTTAGAAGGCGATTGACCTTTGGTTTGAAACCTCACAAAATATGCGAATAATATGATTGGGATATACAAAACTGACGGTGGTTGTTCAAAGGTGATTGCCATTAAAAACCAAACACAACGCTCAGTCTGTACTTGAACTTACCCAATGTATTTTCGACAAACTTTCCACTGTATTGCAAACAAACCGTTAGCTGAAGATTTTGGTTCCTCGCATATTCATTTAATTGAAGCGAGTCGATATATGTTGGAACAAAATAAATCGTGTTGTTGAACTTCACAAGCGGACGAGTTCTGAATACACATGTCTACAGTCAGCTGTGCATAGAGATGCAGAAAACAAGACTGCCAGTTTCTTTTTGTAACTGCTTCTTTCCAGAGATAAACCTTGCCATAACAAATTGATTTCAAGGTTAGTTTTACCCAATGTCGCATTGACGCAAAAGTTCTACCCTTCTACCTGCTACCAAAAACTAGGAATTTTTTATCGGATATGTTCATCAGCGCACTTCAATAATTCTTAAGCGTTTTGTACGAATCTTGATGGTTTTTCCGGAAATTTGAAAGCGGGTATTTTGCCCCCAATTTTGGGTTTCACAAACAGTTTAGAAAGAGTAAACTCTTTCGAAAAACAAAAACCAATTGAATGACAGCTTAACATCTTCCAAGTAACTTCAAAACCGATTTTGAGAAACAATTTTCAGCAAATCAAGTTAACGCATTTCAGGCAAGCCATTCCTTTCAAAAGAATGTTGAAGCTGTTGCCCGGCAACGTGTTGCATTGATTTTCACTAAAACGTCTTAAACGTTGGTGTTGCTTCAAAAGCTCATATCGGTTTTCTGATTCTACATGTACCTATAGTCATTAACGTTTAAACCTTGTACCTCAAAATCGCCACCATGTCATTGCCTGGAGCTCCCACGATGAGATCTGGGTACGAATTACCATCAAGATCTTTTCCGCCCTCAAGAGAAAGACCAAATGACGAGAGACTGACATGATTGAACTGTGAAGCTTTGATCCTCTGCAAACCAATACAATTTATCGAAATTTGCTAAATATCACCAGCCTAGTGAAATGCAAAAATTTTGCAAAATTTTAATCTTATATGCAAATAGCACCTAAGGCACTCCCGTCCAGAAAGGGTTTCTAAACTTCAGCAGCAAAAGCCCGTCTAACAGATACGTAGATTGGTTTTACTACGAAATGTGGGCACCTTAGTGCAATACGTCTTGCCTCACTGAAGGGTATAAATTATATGTAGAAACAAGTTGAATCAACTCTACTGTAGTGGAACTAGCCAAAGGTCTGTGAAGGTGAAACAGGTGTTGGCGAGTTACAGACTACTTTTCGGTCAAAAACACCTGGGTATCAACTAGGTAGCATGATAACCTTTCTGTGCTTTATAACCTGAAGTGAGATTTTATCAATCATACCTGGTTTTCAGAAGATTGGATTTTGTTCTGCTAAATAGCATAGGAGTTACAGATCCGCTGGAAAGATATGCAATCAAGAAACAGTAAGAACAAAAATATTCAAAACCACTGCAAACCAAATAGTTCAAGAGACACTTTTGTTAATAACTTATCTGCAGCAAAAACGCATTGCTTCTTCCTTATCAATCTATACTTGAAAGAATTATGGTAGGTTCACGGTCTATAAGTGAGCGACTGTGCATACTGTAGCTCAAAGCAACGTCTCTCAATAATTCGCATTACTTGGACATAAAAATGTTAGTGCTTATCACCGTCGGCTTAGGTCGAAGTCAAAGACGCATTTAGTTCTGGCTGAGAAAAAAACAGCGGTGTGTTTATTAGCATTTTCATATTGATTAAGTTGAACTGAAGAAAATCTGTAAGGATCTTTTGAATTAAAACGGAAACACAATAAAGTTTCTAACAACGTTCTACTTTAATAAAGAATCCATAAGCAATGATTGCAAATCGAAAGTGTATTTCATTTTCGAGCGCAAATACCTGTAAATTACCTGCTTCCATGTTTTTGAAATTCCACTTGCTCCTCCATGATAAACATAGACAGTTCCTTGCTGGTCGTCTGCGTAGGGAGCGGAAATTACGACATCATTGTATCCATCAAAGTTTAAATCCCCAGCAGCAGCCATGGTCGTTCCGAATCGTCCTCCCTCATCGTTGCCCCCAATTAACTCCACCGGTTCGAACGATGCATTGGTCTGAAAGAAACGATTCGTGATCCTGGCGTTTCGTAGTGGTTTTACAGTTTTGCATTACGTTTTATACAGCGATCTAAACAGTGAAGCATTACTACAGTTCCCAAATTGTTAATTCCAACATTGCAACATTTCAGCGAAAAACGAAACTACTTTGCGTAAAACGTTGCGCCCTCTCAAAACCAATTTGCTTCCACTCACCTCTGCAGCACAGCCCTACCTACCATCTCAACATTATGATGCAAGATAGAAAAACAAACATTAAATCAGAAATCAACAAATAAAAATAAAGGTTTTCTGTGCAAACGCATCTCTGATGCCTAACATGGATGAACTGATTGATTAAATCGTTGTCGCTACATGTGGCAGCAAAAGCAGTGCAGCGATGGAATTATATTATTAATCATTTTTGCTTATGCAGTTATTGGTTTCTCGATGTAATGTGTTTGCGTCTCACTATCGAATCATCATTTGTATGCACACTGTACGTGCATATGTCACGCACAGACTTGCCATCGCTCTCTGTAAAGCTAGAAATAAATCAACGGATGGTCGCAGAGTTCATGACTGCTTACGCCTTACATAATCGCATACAGGCGATCAACAAACAGCTCAGAACTTTTTTTCACAATCTGTTTGTTCGGAAATTCTCCGTGTTTATGTTCATTGTTTTTGTGCAATCCAAGGAAGGCCGCACGCGAGGAAAAAGTAACACGACTTTGGTTCCCTCATAAAAACTGCTGTTTTCGTTGAATGTGGCCACTACCTGAAAAAACTTCAGGGAATTTGGAAGTGTCACTAGATGCATCACTACAGCTCATGCATATGATATGCTTTGTAATTTGGTTTCATGCTAATTGATAATTTGAAACTTCAGGAAAGGAATACCTGCAGAGGTAAATATAGAAAGCAAAGTATGTCGAAAATCCGTTGGGGTAAAACTGAAGACAATCTTCAGCTTGTTTTTCAGGATTGACTTTAGTGACTGTACTATGTTTTTACAGACCGCAATTTTGGGGGAAAACGTTTTGGATGAAAAATGTAGTCGGATGATGAATGACATCATCAGGTCTGAGAAAAGTATTCAAGGGTTATTTTCTTTTTTCAACGAATCAGGCGGAAATAAAATCCACATCCTCGAAACCCTTGATTGGCCTTCTACGCAGTGATAGCGTGACTCAAGTTAATGACTCGACTCTAGCCACCTTTCTTGTTTACTCGGACTCGACTCGAGTCAGGTAAAGAACGATGGTGACTCGACTCGACTCAAGTCACGTTTTTTACGGAATGACTCGACACGACTCGAGTCACAATCAATGACCCGAGACTCGAGTCAGAGTCATTTTTACAAAATCTTCGTCTGAGTGGCAGAGTTAGTTTGCAACAAAGAAACGAGCATTTTTGCTTTAGGGACGTATGCATTAATATTGGCGCAAAATTTCAGTTGTGCCTTCGTCCTCTCCTACTCCTTGTAGTGTTAAGGTGGTTTCAATGTCGGGCGTTTCACCTTGAAACTGAGGTAGCCTGGTAGCGCACAGTACAGTGCACATATTGTGGCTTAGTGCAAAGTAGTATTTACATATCGTGATGTGGTAGTGGGCTTATAATATTTAGTTTGGGTTTTTGATGAGGTAAGTGTAGAAGCGAGTATATTTGTTGATATAGAGTGAAGCTTGAGAAGCTTGACTGGTGGAATTGACAGAGTAAAGGAGATAAGCCTATTAACTGTAACTGAAATAAAACGCTTGATTTAGAATCCAAATGGTTGATCGCACCCGATTTGGCGTCAAAATGACAAAATACCTGAAACGAGCATTTTTCAATCAATATTCCAGAAAGTTCATAAAAATTATCCATGAATTGGTTGGTTTTTCTTTTCGTGTACCATTGTGAATTACTAAATTAGACGAAACATGAACGTGCGGCTCTCAATGGTAAATGCGCGGTAAATACAAAATTATTTACAAAAAATCGTTGCATTTTATGACATTTTGTACGTGCGACTTTATTACCGACCGGTCGATCGCGAGTTATCAAGAACTTTTCTAGACAATCCCAGTCGAAGACAATTTGGCCACCCCTGATTTAGATAATACGGTTTTATTTATTTATTTAATTGTTTAACAACAATCTTGATACAGGCGGTAGCCTGACTGGTGCAATCTTGTCGTGTCACGTCGAGCTTTGATAATGTAACAACGCAAGAAGAATTAAAAACCAAACGGAAATACAAAAACGAATACACTGCATTGCTAGCATCTCATACGGCACTACAGGAACGTATCAACAGTATTGAATACAGCATTGAAACGAGGTCGACGCATCAGGCACGTCATGTAGATATAATTGCAATTGCAACAGATCGGCATCAACAAAAAAATACAATAGAAAAGCACGAATCTCCCATAAATGTTTCACAAGGTCGGGCGGATGTTGTCAAAATCTATTACAACACTTGAGAAAATCATCCACGCCGCCAAACACAGCAACCGAGATGTGTTGGCTCATTACCAGGCAAGCCAAATAAGAAAATACGCAGCAACTCAACGTTACTCAGACAATCAAAGAGCTCAGGTGATTTGTTGTCAGTTGCAATATTACAGACCCTATTGGAAAGGATCGCTCGTGCAGCATCATGAAATTTACAGTAAAAGAAAAGGTGAATCTCAGTTTCGTTATCACCGTAAACGCAAATACGATACGATTTTTTTGTTGATATTTAATGGACTGTGGGCGAGGCGCAGCATACAACGGACGGATGTCAAGCAAGGATTAACTCCCAAATGGTGTAGGGTACTATGTTTTGCAACATGGTAATAGGACTTTAAACGATTCATGAAATTTTGGTGACTTGGAGAAGATTTAATTTCGAGTGGGAGAGAATTCCATAAGTTACAGGGGGAGAGAATTCCATAAGCTACAGGGGGAGAGAATTCCATAAG
>JGI24159J19872_10010479_pt1 | contig 12152 bp, 10 predicted proteins | sample Ectturendosymbi4_FD_19872 | JGI IMG/M metagenome (IMG submission 19872)
CAACTATAGCTGCAAACGATCATCCATAGATTCACCTATCACGTCCTGCAACAGAAAAGACATTTGTTAAAAAATGGGTTTTTTATCGAACAAAATAATTATTGAGATGTTTTCTGTCTAGTATAATATGAATGTATATTGTCCAACTTCGTGAATAAATAGTTAAAAACAGATGTCAAACAGCCATGCTTGAATTGATGCATCAGTTATTGCTAGTATTTGTAACTTATAAATGTCACTTAGACTTAAAACTGACATACTGCTGCTCCAGATGGGAGCACAGGTTTTATCTGTTAACTCAGTCAGTCTAATGCAAAAATGATTGTGTTCTTCTTGACTCATAGATTAAAATAAATCCTTGATACTGACAACTAATTGTTTGAAAACTACTGTATTGATGTTTTATTATTCTTTTGAAAATCAGTACTGACAAACTGTTTGTTTTTCAGAGCTGAGGCAGATAGGTCATGCTGTCAGAAATATGGGCATGTGCTTCAGAAATCACAATTAAGCTGCAGGCTTAATTTTTTGTATGCCACTGAGCACCCTGGAAAACATTTTTGGAAGTGCCTACAGAACCATCTTGCATGACATGGTTCGAATAAAACGTTGACTTTGTCACTCAAGTGGTAGTGTCGTGGTAGCATAGGAGATGCGTTTACATCTGCTGTGCCAATGGTTTTCGGTTCAGCTCTTACCTTGGCAGCTTTCATTTTAGTAGCTGTGGTTGCACATTTCAATTCATGAGACCAGTTTTTCTTTACTTTTTTCAAAAGTTTCCAAAGTTTAAGGGTTAGCGTTAGCATTAAGGTTACGGTTAGCTTTAGGTTTAAGGTTTACCTTCTATGTTTAGTACGTTTCTACCAAGCCTTCTGCACTCTTGTCGTGTGTTACTGTCAAACAAGGTTTTAAATATGAAGATCTACAGGTGTTTGTGTAGCCACTACCAACTTTTTTTAGCTGTTTACTTTAACACCTGATGTTAAAATGTTTTCATTTTTTTCTCCCACTGCTGGATGGTTGCTTAATGATGAGTGAATGCAGTTATAGCTGGTGCACTGGTTTAGTGTTTGGCCTCTCCCTGTGTTGTTTATGTTTATCATCTAACACCTACTTGTTGCTTTGTAATGCGCCATGACTAACCATTGTTATGTTCTTGTGTTGTTCAATTACCCTTGTGATGTGGACCATGAGTCTGACTCAAAAGAAATATTATTATTATTGCGTTAATAATAACAATTAATAATAATGTTTTTTATTGCAGACCAATGGTCCACATTACAGACACATTCATACAACACAAGAGCACAAAAAATGGTTAGCCATACTGTAGCACATTACAGAATCGGTGTTTGCATACAACCAACACTGAGAGGAGCTAAACACTTTAACAGCACCCCAACTGTAGCGTCATTCACCCATCATAATGCAGGGATCTAATGGTGTGGGAGAAATGAAGGCATTTTAACGTCAAAACTTTGAGGTAAACATCTAACAAAGAAAAAGAAAAAAGTGAAAATAAGTCAAATGGGGTGCACATTGGCGCTCAGATGCATGCAAACTATTCCGATCAAAGTTTCAAATGCTTTGCAACGCATTTATCATGAGATTGACAGCCAATTAAATTTCCTGAATTTTGAAGCAGGATGTGGCAATTAGCATTGTATTATTTATATTTTTTATTTTTTGTATGCTTGGTTTGTACACATTGCATACAAGATTCCTTTTTTTTCCACAAAACCACTACTGATGAGACGCGAACACTGGAACAGTGCACCCACAACTACTGCAGTAGGTCGCCATTATACAGGAGCGTTGAATGCCATAAAACCTCTATTTGAACGCCACCTCTAATAGAATGCAACTATAAAGGAAGGGTTGAAAAATAGAGCGCCACCCTCTAACTGAACGCCACTTTGATGAATTCTATTTTGGAAATAGTTATGGCTGAATTCTCTTTTCTACTGTATTTCTCCAAAAATAAGATCTACCCCAAAAATAAGACCTAGCCTGAATTTTTTGATATTAATGCGGAAAGTATTGAAAAATGACGAGGATGGCTTCAACAGCGACATGTCACTTGATTGTGATTACTTACCAGTAATCACCCTGTATTCGTGTCTTTTGCTAATTATGTAAATATGTTGGATGTTTTTTCTTTTCATTAATAAATTTTATCTCAAAATTCTGACCAGCTAGTCAAAAAATAGAGCACCACCCTCTAATTAAACGCCACCTCTAATAGAAGGCCACTACAAAGGAAGGGTTGAAAAATAGAGTGCCATGGCGGTGAAATAGAGGTTTTACGGGAATTAAGAAAAAATGAAAATTTGTACAAAGCGTCAGAGAATTGAAGCCATCAGATAAAAAAGTTGGGTGAAGATGCTTTTTCTGCATAGCTGTTGGTCCTGCTTTTGCTTTTGGTGATTTTGACATGGTTGGCAGTCTTGGTTTCGCTTTTGATGTCTTTTGCATCACACTGTCTTTTCTTGCATCACAAAACATTTTGGTTACGAATTGCTGATATTGCCAAGTGTTACTTTATTTTTTGACTGATGATGGATTAAGAATAATCTGAAACGTCTCAAAACAAATCATGTATAGTTTTTTAAAGGCTGTTTTACTGTTACTGAAACTGTTAAGTCTATCTCAGTTTTATGCTCCAAAACTAACTGAGCTTTAACACTGTCATTTCAATGATATCCACGGTCACTGGGTGGTTGTGGTGAGAAATTCGAACCACAGAAGGTAGATACTGCTAGGCGTTTTCCAGCATTAGGTCAAAACAGTAAGCATGGCAAACAGTTTGTTGCTTTTACACTAATCAATTGGCAAGATATCAAATGATTTCAAAAACGTTTCAGGCTAAATACCACTGCAACAAGCCTGGGCCTGCAGGAGCCACTTTTTTGTAAAAGTTTCACTTTATTGAAAGTGTTTTTTAGATAATAAAAGTAGCTAACACTGGAATTAAGCAATTAAACTTTATCAACATGACTGAATATACTTACATAAATGTTTTTGATATATTCTTTTGTGATTTCCTAGCATTTGGTAGCACATCAAAGCACTTACATCGCACAAAATAACAGCCACTACTGCTGCATCCTGGTCCTGCCTAGGTGGAGCAACTCAAAAGTACCATGCTTTCTACAGCTTCTGAACCATAAAGAGTTTAGATTCTTAATCCAAGACCTAATATTATTTAAACTCAGGTGACATCCCCATTTTAGGTCATTTCCAGATGCGTTCCCAAGAACTTTTGGACAGCAAAAACATGAATTTGCATATGCCGAAAACAGCTGTGCAGATCTACATAGCTGTTTCTATGTAGATTTACATAACTAAGAACAAAAGCATTAATAGTTAGTTATATAGACAAGTTAAAAGGACTTCTGAAAAGCACCACCATGGTAAACCAAATCAACCAAACAATATCAGTTGTAATGAAGTAATCAGTAAGACATAATTCTCTTTTTGTCTACATATTGGTTCATCTTAATTTGTTGTAAACTCCATTAGATTAATGTTTTGTGGACTTTATTGCCTATTGAATATGTTTTTCTACAAACCCTTGGTTGCACTCAGAATCTTTCTTTATGTGCAGTAGCATAGCTAATGGTTATAATAGACAAATTTGGACCCCTGTATTGAAAACGTTTGAGTGTAACCACTTACTTGGCTTATTGCAAAAAAGTTGGGCTTGACTATATGTTTCTTCAACTCAGTATTACATGCTATATTCTGGTTAAATTTATGAGTTCTATGGTCTGCAAATTTTTTTGATTTTATGTAAAATGCCACCTAAGAAGAAAAAAGGTAAAGCCAAAAAAAGTCTACCTGCTGACGAAGAAAAACCTGCAGAGGATGAAGAAAAACTTGATTCCTCTGATCGTGAAGTTTTATTGCAAAAAGAGTAGGTTATGGTTGGCAATAGCTATTAGCTATAGTTTTTGATCAAAAGGTTATTTTTTTTATATAAGACAAAGTTTTCTCGTATTATGTGGTATGAAAACTAAAGTTTATGTTGATTGAGTAGATGTAAGTTCAAAGTTCTTTTGAGCTTGTTTTAAACCAGTTATACACTTTCTTGATCATATCACACGATTTTTGGCAAACTGTTTTAGTAAAGTTCTATCTAAGGAGCATACCTTGGACGCTTGCTTATTGCAAAATTAAATAGTATTAGAGTACCTTATTGAAACTGAACAAAATGGTAACTTTAGTAGCTGTAACGCTTGAGCATGAAAGCTACTTTTAAAAATATTCTAAGCTAATTGCAGTGAAAGCAGTTGTTACTTGCCTCAAAATTGTTACTTTTATTGGTTGCACAAAAACTTGTTTTTGTTTCTTTTCAAGATATTTTCTTTGTTGCATGTGAAAGCTGAAGCATAATATGAATTTGGGCAGCTGTACTGAGCTGGCACTCACTCACTACTGTGAGGCTATCATGATTAAAGTGACAATCTATTGCAAAATCAATTTTTTCATAATAACAGTGTGTCTGATGAATCTTTGACATGTGTGAAATTCAGTTTTTATATGAAAACTCTAGATTGGATGGGTTGACCACAGAACTTGGAAAATTGAAAAAAGAAGTTGATGAACTGTATCCTTTAAATATGTGCTCTGTTCCAATTGCTGTCAAACTATCAATGAATTACAAGATTTGAATGCAGTTTTTGGTTCAGTGGAGTTGTATTGTGATTAATTTATTTTTATCTTACTTGTTGCACAAACAGTAACTCTTGGAGTCATACCTGCTTCATCCCCTGTAGACTAAGCTTTTTAAAGACATTTTGTGATATCAACCTGTTGGTTATTCTTGCTGTTTCGCAATAACATGACTTTTTACAAAATACCAATAACCTCATAGGGTTCTAGTTATTATTTGTGCATGTCTGAGAGAAGCATGTATAATTTTCAATGCTACATAGATTTTTCTTCAAGCCTGCATCAGGAACATGCACCTGAAAAACAAACTTCATATTTACATCAACAGNAAAATGATTGGAAGTCACCATTATGCAGAATAAGAANGTCAGTGTGTTCCTAATGAACCAAGTATTTTTATGATTTCTACCACAGCCCANTGTCGTAAAGCAGTTCCTTATCTGTGTTTCTTCAGCCGACGAGAAAACGATTTTCTTCAGCAAGAAGCTCAGCAAACCAGGGTTGAGAGTGTGAGTGAAACACAACTGTATTTTTTCCAGTGCAGGTGATTCTGGTAAAAACCTGAAACAAACTCTCTGGCAAGGTTTAAGCATGAAGAAGATCATGATGCATTCGCTACTGATCATTTACATGAACACTATCATTACTTCACATTTTGCTGTTTTATTTTGGAACAACAACATATTGCAAAAACCTCTTCATATGCTTATGCTCCAAATCTAAACTACAATGTGGTAATGGTTTGCTTTTATTGCTCTGTGCTGGACTTCTGGTATAAGAATGGAGACATCAGTGTTTGATGATGTAATAGTTAACATAATACACAAAACGATTTCAACCCAATGGTTTTGCTTGGTAATGAAATGATTTTGCTTCGTAATCAAATGGAGGTTTTCAGCAAAAGTTAAAAGAATATCATTAATTTGTAGATATGCTTCGAAGAATTTTCCAGGTGTTAGTTATTTTGTTGAAAGGTTATCTTTTCAAGGTAGATCGAAAATTTTAAAAACACATGATAAAAAGATGCAACACTTGATTTATCAGGTCACATGATCACTTGTGCAAAAGTTTTTCTGAGTTTTACGTATTTTGTTAATATGTACTGGTATAAGGATTCTCTTCCGATTTCTATTTTCTCCTCAGCATGAATACATGTCATACATGGCGAAAAAGACTCACAAAAGGCAGACGGCAATCATCTCGCTCAGCGACCAGAACCAGCAAGAACTGGAAAAAATAAACCGCCAGAAGCAGTTGATGTTGGCAGATTATGAGGAGAAAAAATCGGGTTGGTTGCATCTTCCACATTGCAGGCATTTTGCACGCGATAACTACAAAATTTCAATATTATTTTTGCAGTTTATGATGAAACTCAAACATTGTCATAACAAATGTGCTTGAAACAGGGTTTCAAATTTTGAAACCTGGTGGCAAATGCCACCAGATTTGAAACATTTGCCACTAGGTTTGAAACCTGGTGGCAAATGCTACGATACAACATGTGTAGCAAAAAAAACAGCATTTTTCAGAGTTTCAAAGTTTGTTTATGTATCGCCTCATGCTTGTTAAGAGTTTAAACTTTCCGATTTTATATGAATTGATGTATCCTCACTGACTAATTCATGGTCTTTTTGGAACACTTCTATTGCACACGTTGGGAACGATACCGGTTTGATTGGCCGACATGGTGATGGTGACGTTAATGATAACGGAAGACTCCTGCTGGAACTGTGTTGTAGCAACACACTGTGTGCATCTTGAACACTTTCTTCCAGCACAGAGATGTGCCCAAGTAGACCTGGTACCAGGCGCGTAGCCAGAAATTTTAATATGGGGGGTAAACAACAACCAAGTCTCAACTTTTAAATATCTGAAGCCCCTTCTTCACAAAACGTGCATATGTTTGGAGTTTTTACCTGAACAATGGTGCTCAGATTTAAGCCGACAAATAAATATTCTGCTTTCATTGAATCAAATGCCAATCAGAGGCGGCATGCTTCAAGCGGCTGCTTAGTTTCTATTTAAGAAACGCTTCTCTGGTTGATAATCCGTAAAATATTTCGACTACTTTCGATTATTCTGTAAAACCTTTGTAACTACTTCAAACTTATTTTGTTTAAATTGGTTTTATAAGACTTTGCTAAATTAACTGACATCATTGAGATGTACAATGGAATTAAACTGTAAACACAATCGTAACCCCAGTATTACAAAACTTATTGACCACGCTCAGCTGCATGTAAAGAGAGCTTAGCACTACACGTAATTATATTTGTACAAATCGCGGGCTTCTATAAAACATGACAACTTGTCTGTGGAAATTGAAATCCTAACGGGAAGAAATGCAATTTAGTTTCATTTTAGTCACATTAGCTTTATCGAGAAAAGATTGCAAGCTATCTGCAAATAATGGCAGTGTCAATGCCCTCAACACTTACGCATTGAAAAGCATGTTTCTGCTTACGTTCGATTTTTCTGCTGAGTCTTCCCATTACATCTGAATACTTTCAAATTTACTGTAGGATAGGGTGGCAATTAATATCAAATAAAAGGTAAATCAGTTTGAATCTATGCACGGGTCGATCTCTGGTTATCAGACAAAACTGATATTTGGGAAATCATTGGTTGGGGTTAATCCCCCCTAGAGCTTGATATTTTACAAAAACTTTATTATAAGGGGAGTGTATAGGGCTTGATTTTTTACAAAAATAAGGGAGTGCGTGTAGAAGAATATGCCTATTATGTCAACAAACTTCGATTGAAAACATGACTATGGTGTCAAATTGTGACGTCATAAACAGCGCACACCAAATGCAAATGACCACCATATGCCACTGAAAGAACCCCACCCCCATGAAAATTTTCTGCGTACGCCACTGATTCACACATTTTTGTTTTAGAACTGGACAAATAAATAATCTATGATATTCATTTATGGCTACGGCTGAGACTGCAGACAAAGACAAGTTATATTTGTAGCACGCCAGAGTTATCAGAGACGATTTTTGAGATGGTTTTGAAATCAAGTCTACATCACCACTAGGTTTAGGTGGGATACAGCAAGGTAGTGCGCCAGATGCAGCTGCGAAAAGTGTTACTGCTTGGTTTTATTCGCGGTTAGTGATTACAAACAATCAGATACAAGTTTGTATTTCATAATCACCAACTTCCACACGAAGCTTTAACCTCAGGTAAATATCAGCCATGATATGAGTTCTTCAGCATTTGCGGCACACACAACGTTTGATTGATCGTGGACAATTAGCAAACCACACTGCTTTGATCAGGTTCGACTAAAAGCTGAGATAGGTTCCTTAAGCAGTCTCGTTGATTTGCACTGAAATATCTCATTGGCTTATACATCAAAAGCTTATTAATCTGAAAGTTTTGTACAATTTTGCGGAATTGGAGAGTCGATTGCCCCCCTGGCTGCGCGCCTGTCTGGTACAGAGATTCGTTGGGTCACTGGTCACTCATTGATTTCTGCATATTTTCAACTGACTTGTTCCATTCAGTGTTGGACGTTCATGTCAAAAGAGGTGCAGAACTGATCAATACTTGATGGTCTGCAACTGCATCTGGAAAAACCAGCACGGTCTACACGCAGTGGACTGGGAGATCCTGCCGAATAAAGTGAGGGACAACGATGCAAGAAAGACCTTTGCGGACAGCGTATCGTCCTTGTTTCGAGAACTCCCAGAATGCACAGCGGACGCGGAGGTGGAGTGACGTCTGTTCAAAGCAGTTGTAGCTTCATCTGCTGCCCGGGTATGTGGACGGGAACGACTCGGCGAGGCGAACAATGGCAAAAAAGTAACCCTTGGTGGAATCAAGAGGTGAAAGATGTTATTCGAGCAAAGAAAGTGTCCCGCAAGGCCTGGCTCCACAACAAAACCGCATCTTCTTTGCATTCCCGGTACGTTGAGGCGCGAAAGTCCGCAAACCTAGTGGTAGAAAATTCTGAAATGCATTCTTGGAATAATTTCGGACGTAAAATGGATTCCAATTACTGGAAAGCAACCAAAATGTTCAAGCAAACCATCCGGCTTCTTCGCTGGAAAAGATTTCATAGTGATAGATCCATCAAAGAAGAAAATGGTGTCTTACTCAGAAATGAGAAGGACATCCTTGATAGTTGGAGAGAGTATTTTAAAGATCTCTTGAACCCAGTCACTATCACACCAGCCGAGCACACACGAGGTACATTTGGGGAGGAAAATACCATCTCAATAGTCGAAGTACATCAAAGGCTATAGGTCGTGGTGAAATCCGACCTGAAATGCTCAAAGCCTTGAACAGGGAAGGAGTCCTTTGACTGACTCGCGTGTGTTAAGTGGTCTGGTGTTCTGGAAGAGCACCAAAAGATTGGCAAACTGGGCTGAACATTGATCATCCACATGCACAAAAAGGGTGACAGGTAAGAATGCACCAACTACAGGGGCATTTCTTTCCTTAGCCTCCCAGGAAAAGTATAAGCCAAGTACCTTGAAAAACATGCCGCGAAATAATTGAGCCAGAGCTAGAATATACCCAGCGCGGTTTTTATCCTGGCCGTAGCACCACAGACCAAATTTTCACTCTCCAACAAACTTTTGAAAAATCTTGGGAGTATGCCGAAGACGTTTACACATATTGTGTCGACCTCGAGAAAGCATACGACCGGGTTCCTTGTGAAAAGCGTTGGGGAGTGTTGCGTGTGTACGGACACGGTGCTGACGACCGCTTGTTACTGACCGTCGAGCCACTGTCTTCCTGCTCAGATGTTTGTATCCTTGTCGGTGGAGTTAAATCACCGCCGTTCATACTTCATAGTGGATGCTGCACTCCGACAATGTTGTGTGCTGTCACCACTCTTCATTGTCTCTATGAATTGGATGGACAGTCACAGCCGAGTCGACCAGGGTGTCACTGTTGGGATCTACAGAATCAACCGTTTGCTTCTTGCAGACGATTTAGTGCTGTTTGCATCTTGTGATGAAGGACTTCAACATGCACTGGGTCGGTTGGTTCTCTGCTGGGTGCGACCAAGCCGGAATGAAAATCAGCTCTGAATAGAGCGAGGTATTACGTCTCTCCAGAAATCTGAGCCAGTGTATGTTGAAGTGAGCAGCAATACACTGCAGCAGGTGGAGAAGTTCAAGGACATAAGTACATAGGAGTGGTATTTACGTGCGAGGAAGACTGAACATGGAAGTTGATACACGGATTGGTGTGCTGCGAGAGCTTTATCTCTCAGTGGTCACAAAACGGGAGCTTTCAAACACCGCAAAGCTGTCAGTTTTTAAATCGGTTTTGGTTCCAATCCTCACCAGTAGTCGTGAATCCTGGGTAATGATCGAAAGAATATTATCCCAAGGGCCCAAGTACAAGCGGCAGAGATGGGATTTTACGAAGAGTCCACGGCGTGGCACTTCGTGACAAAGCGTGCAGCTGTGAAATTCGTAAAACCCTGAATGTCGAACCACTTCTCCTCCGAATCGAGAGATCCCCGCTACGTTGGTTCGACCATGTGTCCAGAATGTCCCAGGAAAGATTGGCGAGGCAAGTCCACATCTCCGACCTTGCTTGGTCACGTCTTGGTGTGAAGCCAGCAGGACTATATCTGAGATTGCTGCTGACCGTGAGGTATTCCAAGTTCTCCTGTGGATGTTGCTCACAGTGTTTGAAGTACCTGGCTAGGGCTGCTGCTCCCCGCGACACTCGAGAGAGGAAAAGCAGGCGTGAAAGTGAACGAACGAACTTATCCGTAAAATTCCTTTAAAACACGGCATTAAAATACCTTCCAAAATCCCGGAAACGATGTGTAAGTTTATTTGCGACAGTGGTGCATACGAGTGAGAAACAGGTGTTTCCCCTCTCCTGGTAAATTTTTAAGTTAGAAATTGCAAGACAGAAATTCGGAAAGAAGAAGGAGACGGTAATAGCTTTGCTGTTGTTTTTTACGTTGATTAGCATTTTCTCGTAAACTTCGTTTTGCTGATTCATGCCGCTCCAATACTCAGTATACACCGACTGCCTTCAAAGGAAAGCTAAACGTTGACACCATTCCATGATGCTCATTAAATTATTGTCATAATCGATCAGATGATAGACCAGTCTTTCGGTTTTATCTTTGTGACGGCGCACGCATCACAATCACAGTGCGCAGCCAGGAAGTGTTTCAAAAATGCAGTGACGCACAAGCAGCAATTGTTGCACTGGTGGACTTGGCGTTCTTTCCGTTGGCTGTTCGGATCTCGCATAAAAAGCCGCAACAAAATCTTGACACCTTTTTTAACGTGGAAAAGTCGGTTATTTTGCAAAAATGTGATTCTCGACATGACAAAAACTTTATGCCGCGACATTTTGACACCAGAACACTTCATTTGTATTCACAGCTCCAATAGGAATTGTCAAAATTACCACAGTATGTTTTGGCAAATTTGCTGAAACCGTTTAATGCTTTGCAACTTGTTCTTTTTTGTGCAGCACTGAAAGCAAGTCTGTTGGAAAAAGAAAATCTTCTTGCCAAGGCGAGGAAAGAATATCAGGACNTGGCTGAGTATCGGGTGGGTGTGGTGTTGGCGTGACTTTTGTACAAACATTAANCGACTCAAGTTTTGCAGAAAACATCGAAACATCATATCTTTTAACTCGATGTCGGAAGGAACCCAATTTTAACGTTAACTATCATCTGACTACCATTCGCTGCCATTTGCTTCGGCAACAAGTCCCGTGCAAATGGCAGAACGTTGCTTGGCATCGAAGCTCTGGAAGCTGCACCTGAACACTCCTTGCACTGTGGTTTAGTTTTGTGATCAGCAATAATTCTNATCATTTTTGCTTTNGCAACANTCGGTTGTTCAGAATCCAACTTGTCGACAACGGTTTGTGCTTNCTATTAAGTCTGAAACACTACTGTGATTTTCAACTTGGGGCAGTTATATAACCAGCGACAGGGTTGGGTTTTCCATTGTTTCCACAATGTGCAGCAGTTCTTTACAGGACGCTTCATTTCTTGAATCAACTATTCATAACGATTCGTGTTCACTCTTCCAACCAGCGCACTAATGTGACAGTTGAATGCAAGAAACGAGGTTGTGGAGGTTTCATGAAACGCGTCTCAGCACCGTCACAAATCGGCGACATCACAATTCACAATCGCTTAGTGACGTCACAATTGCTTGGCTCAATATTTTGAAGACGGGTGATGAGCGACATTCCAATTAAGCTCAATGTTCGCCAGTTATGGTGGTATTAACCTAGACTGTTACATGTTCAAACTTCTTTGTTGAACGCCTTCTAATCGAATTAACATGGTGATTCTTGTTTTTGTGCCTTAGTGCACTGGAAGTACTGCCCTCTGTTGTTTGACCTCTTGTGCTATTCCCCGATAAAATGCTGAGCCTATGCTTTGCATAGAACTTTGGTAATTTCACTCTGTATATCCACAACACATTGTTACTTTAGTGTTATACATATCTCCTCAACAGTTGAAA
>JGI24159J19872_10010481_pt1 | contig 12151 bp, 11 predicted proteins | sample Ectturendosymbi4_FD_19872 | JGI IMG/M metagenome (IMG submission 19872)
TGCATGAATGGACAGAACTACTTCTTTCGTAGAAACTTCGCCGCGCGGAGTTTGGGAACTGCTCTTGTGACGAGAACAATCGAATTTGCCGAGCGACCAATTTGTTTTAAAAAATAATAAAAAAAGCGCTGGGTTAAAAAATCTTGCATGCGATCCCGGCAGGGGGTGGGGGTCAACTCACCGGCACAAGTTGCATTGGTCGGGGTTGGGTAGCATCGAAGCGTCAGTCATTCTGGCGTCAGTCGACGTGCAACGCAAATTTTAGTACAAGAGTCTACGCGAACAAACAGCTGTGGAAATATACGCAGCGGATTTTGAAACGGAGCCGACAACGACGAATAAGATCTTACGCGACACATTTTCCTAAACGAACTTAAAGTGAAAAAGGCGACCAACGCGGTCAACATACCTCCGTTACGCGAAATCAAGAAACGATGCATGCCATTAAGAAAAGATCTGGGTGGTCAGAAATGTCAGGAATCTGTCACAAATTCACTTTTCACCGTGGTAGAGGCAAGTGGAAACAAAGCGATAAAAGCCACGACACCACAAACAATTCAACGAGCACCACAAGTTGTACGAGTGCCTGTAGTAATCATTGACTAATTAAGCAGCATTGACTAAGTGGTTTAAAATTGTGCTAAACAAAGGATAAAGGCAAATGGCATAGAATTCGTCGCAAACGAATTGAAAAGCGTCATATAAAATTTTGGAAAATACCAGAAATTGGCACAATTTCAACAAGAATGCTTAAACCTTTTTCCAACTGCTTCGATTTCCAGTAGTTGCAGCCCGACCAATATGACGTAACAAACACTCAATGTTTCCTTGAGTGAGCGAAACGCAAAGCCGCTCAGCGGTTTTTCTTAATTGTTCGTTCGCAAGCTCCCAAAACGAGGTCTGCGGTGAAACTTCAGCAAAGCAGAACTTAAGTATATTGAAAAGTTCGCCGTAACGCCCGAACACAAAATAAGTGGCACACGCACAGTCGGTCCCTGACAGCAAAGACGAACCACCGCAGCATTAAACCGGTTCAAACCGGTCATGGTGGTACATGGAACGATTGGCAGGAAAGCGATGTTTGTTTCAAATTAGTAGAAAAAATTCGCCAAACTTGCTGCGCGACTTCCTTCCCGGTCAGTGCTTGTATCTTTGCCGAAAAACTATGAGATCACAATGGAAACAAACCCATGAAATGCATGAGCCAATAAAAAATTTGTACGTGGCGGAAGGTCATTGGATGGGCAATGAGGCGTTTCAGTACGTACGACGAAGAGGTACACAACAGTGTATGGCAGTGTTTCCCAACCTTTTTAGGCTTGCGGCACCCTACAGAAAAGAATAATAATTTACGGCACCCATAGCAATTTGCTTTGAGGTTTGATGACAGTTTGAAAATGTATTTTTAATGAAAAACGTCTTTTCTCGCGTCACCCCTGGGCACTGAAAATGGCACCCCGGTTGGGAACCACTGGTGTATGGTGTGGATGCAGAGTGCAGGATGCTTGCGATTTATTTCTGCGAATCAAAGATGAAACGGGCCACGCAAGTCACAGGGAGCAGCATGTCAAACATTGTGACGTCACAGATGCGACGGGCATAATGCGTGCGCGAACGACAACGTTGTCAACGCGACGTTTCGCCGCAAAGGCACAAGCGNGGTGTGAAACAAGGTTGCTCCGGTGCGCGCGAGATATTTTGACTGAGCTCAAGCAATGTTTGCGCGATTCAGATCATGTCGCTNAATTAACCANGTTCAATGCTTTTTGCGATAAATCTTTTTTTTACCAAGTAAGCATATTTTACCAGGCAGATTAATCCTTTAGCATGAGCACTGNTAATGCCGCCTGCTTGAAATTCAGTTATCCGCTGATTCCCCAAACACTTTGAGCTGACAAGGCTTGCATTTCGCAAGCTGCTGCTGGCGGATAGCGTGTGAAATAAATGCATGCCTTATCACCTCGTAAAATACACGTTAAATGGTTATGACAGATCCGGCGTATCGCTAAAAAGAGATTTTTATTCGTGAAACTTTATTCTCAACAAGTGACGGTGGCGACGAGTTACGGGAAATACAAAAACATTGGTCTGTGGTTTTGCGCATTCAAGCGCGAAGCTCAAGCTGCATAGACGATGTTGCAACAACAAATAACGATAAGTTCTGCAACTCTTTTCAGCAAATAAACTTTAGGGCAAGATAAAACAGGATAAACGGGAGCAGTGTTTCGATACGCTTGGCTGAACACAAGACAGGTGTCGCCTACAGTGTGTTGATTTGTCGTTCAACACGGAATTGAGGAAAAATGAAAGAAAAACTGTAGCCTCTAAATAGTATACGATGATAATGTTGACGACGGCAGGTGAGATGTTTCAGTTGGCGGCTAATCTGAGATAAGCACTGAGCAGCTGATGTCTGTTCCAACAGACAAGCTTTGTATCTTAGCATTGAGAACGTCTTGTTTTTGCTCAAAATGTTTCCCATCACAGATAATTGCACAACGTTTAATTACAGCATTGTTTAACTATTACAAACGTCATGGCTGGATATTTTTCGACGCGGAAAGATTCATTTCAAATCAAAACATGAACAGATTCATTTGAATTTCAAACACTCCACCGATGCTTTTTCTGTTGGGGGGAGTGACCAAGTGAAGAGAAGAAATCCTTCCAACGATCAAGCGTCGAAACCACTGCCTTTAAAAGGGGGGTTGCCAAGTTCCATTGCAACGGCAAAAATGTATGTTGTGTCTGCATACATTGATACATACAACGTCTGTCTGCATATATACAACGGCAAAAACGTATGTTGTGTCAACCGATAACAAATCGGTCTATCTTGCGCAGAAAAAGTTGGGGATCTCATCCGAGAATCTGCAGTCCTGGTGGCGTCAGAAATGCACGGGGAGGGGGATGGTTTCCAGAACAAACGAGGTTTGGACGCGCGCTCCTAATGCAAGCGCACAGGCTTGTTGCGGCAGATCGATGCTTGGGAAAACGTACACAGGCTTGGGAAGACTACTTTCAAACGAGGGCCAGGTCGGAGTTGAAAATGGTCGCATCTAATTGAACGAGAAACAGAGAAGGGCGTTCTGCTCTAAAATATATCAATACAGTTGACACAACTTCTACAATATTCACTTCGATAACGAATTATGTTACATCATGAGGGACTCTGGATCCCTACCCATACCGACCCCATTAAAACAAACTATTTCCCAACGTTCATAAGATCTGATCCATTCACAAACACATCACACGTGGAATTCAAATACCGCCAACGCCCAACGACAATTCACCGCCATTGTGAGCAAACAAAAGCAACACCCGGTTTCTCAAGCTCGCGCACAGAGCTCACGAAACACCCAAGTCATCGTGACGCCGCTCCAATCCGGCGTGCTTTCAAGTCCGACCGGAATTGTGACGTCGCAATCAGCTTTTGTTGTTCTTCTTGTGCTGCTTGACGCAATCGATCGAGCAAAACTGAAAATCCGAGTATTCGAACGGGACCTTCGCGAAGAGATTTTCGCCGCAGAGAAAGCATCTCCTGCGAAAGAAACGCAGGACCGCTGTTGCCATAGCAATCAGTCAGAGAAAAGGAACGATATCGTTTCGGGTCTGGATCGCTGGCAACAAAGGAATTGCGCTGCTACCGTGGGCGCCAGTAAGGGGGTCTTTGGCCCACATCGATCTTCAAATTTGCTCTAAACTAAACTTTCTCGTTGAAAAATGCTTTTCTCTTAGTTTCGGCGTTGGTACAATGAAATTGCCCCACTTTGCCCCCGTTGCTCACCCCTAGGAAAAACCCTTCCGACGTCCATGCTGCTACGCAAAACATCACCTCTGGCGAAACACATGGCGCGTTGTTATGTGTCGTAAACATATATGAACGCGTCAGTATCCGATCGCACGTTTCCCTCCCATCAGAGCGTTTAAGGACATGGACGTTAATCGGCCAAAGACACTTTTTTCTTCAGCAGTGTGAGCGAAATTGTCGATTTCTTTTGGCACGATTTTCGTAAACAGCGGAAAGGAAGGATTTTTCATGTTCAAGCACAAGCACTGCGAATGACAGCAGCAAATTGCTTTGAAGTTCGAAGTAAAACTTTCTATGAAACAGGTAGAAACAAATGAGAAAAGTTGGACGGTTGGTTTCTGTGGCAACAACGGTTAAACTTTGTCCGAGGCAAAACGTAACAATGAAGCAATTGACCAATGCCATATGCGCCAGACAAGGCGTTGTTTGGCTGTTCTGTGAAGCGTTCTGCACAGAAAAACGGCAGCATAGAATCAGACCAGCGCGAGAAGCAGATGACTGACCGAGGGCAAGTGTGTGAAGCAGATCATTGGCCAAAAGCAAGTGTGAGAAGCTGATGGTTGGTCGAGTGCAAGCGATTGCGAAGCAGGCAAAGCAGACATTAATATGCTTCTTCAAAACCGCATCAAAGCAGTCTTCATCTGACGGTCTTTCACTCACCTCGCGTTTGATATCTTGGCATTCGGGTTCTGCAGCATTCTTCGTTCGACGGCGATCAAACGCTGGGGAGGAACGAGAGACGCTGTGAAAAGTGCTCGAAAAAAGAGAGCCATGTGGCACACGTTCGCATGTTCAGTTCGTGTAATTACTGCTGCTTTAGTTTGAAACGCAGTGAAGATTCCACGTACTGCGTATCAAAGCCACGTGATCAACATGGCGAATGTGTGGTACGCCAAGCGAAAAAAAGAAGCATTTTAGGACGAAAAAACAAGAAATCCATTCTCGCGCACAGGGTCTATGTAACCAATGGGTTTTCGACTTAATCCAGTCAAAGGTCAAACCGGCAAATCACCCAAAATTTCCAACTTCAAATCAAACTTTGTGGAGAACGAAGGCGAAGTTGGTGAATTGTTTCTTTCACGACAAAAACGTCAATTGCAAACACACATGGCGGTAACTTGGACAAAAACAGTGAAAACTCATCTATGAAGTAGTATCTTTTTTTTAATGCACCAATGTATAGAATGCGTGGGGGTGATGGGAGGCTGCGAAGGAACAGGGGTCATTTAGGTGGCAGACGTCCCAAGGACGCAGCTGACGCAACAGACGTCCCAAGGACGCAGTATCCATCACTTACCCCCATAAGACCTTACTGCAGATCCCACAGGATTTGGGGAAGGCAGCACAAAAGCAAACACGCTACTCATTTACTCAACCATGAAATAATCGAAAAACTATTGTATTAATTTCATATCATTTCGAAAACCAACATGTTGGCACACGGCAAAGAAAACAGTGGAATAGTTGGGTACTTTTTCTCGGTCGGAAAGTGCAAGAAATCGTTCTTTTTCGTCCTGCTCTTCGGCTTTCCTCGCCTCCTCTTCTTTTCGTTCTCTTTCTTTCTCCTTGCGTGCGGCGCGCTGCGCTTTCTTTTTATCGCTTTGTTTCTTCTTTATTTCTGCTTCGCGGTCTTCGGACAGCGGGGAGGGAATCTGCTCGCAGCAGCAGAGGTGAGTTGGTTTGCGCCAAAACATGAACGTAACGTAAATAAACACACAAATACGTTCAAGCAACACACACACACATATTATAACATCACACGTGCACACGTTCAAGCAACAAACCAACAAATACGCCCAAGTAACACGTACACATGTTCATGCAACACACATATCCACTTTTAGGCAACACATACAAATCCAAGTAACACACATGCGTGTTCAAACAACACGTACACACAGACAACACTTGCACCTTCACACGATTGACTACACACCCACACCCGCACGCCAAAACAACGCGCGCACCAATATGTGTATGCGTCAGAGGTGGACAAAGGCCTCATTTTTTGTTTCCGCATCCACTCCAGTGCCGTGAAAATTATTTTTTCAGCAAATTTGAAAATTTCGAAGTTAGCTCCGTCTAAATTTCGCAAAAATCTAAAAACCACAGAAACGTATGTTGAAAAACGGAACTGCTTTTCGGCAGCAAAAGAAAATTTTAGATATCAGGGTTTGAATCACCCAGCAGAATAACAGGAGAGTCAACTCCATAAATACTGAAACTCCGCTTTCTTTCCAGCTCTGACGTGTGCATGAGCTGAATTTCACGACAGGTCGAGTCACGGATTAAAATCGGAAGGCTGATACATCGGACAAGGAGACCAGGAAGGAACAAGCAAAACAAAATTTGAAAATAAACAAGGAAACCTGCGCCTTGTCATAGTCGTATCTTTCCGGGTATTTCGCCCTGAACCTCCTGAAGCTATTCCTGGCTTCCTTGTTCGGACAGACGCAGTACGGCAGGAAGGACTGGAAGTTCCTGGGCAACACAGCGTTGAAAGTGCGGGTTATTTCTCACATCTTTTGTTAGTAAGAGCAGTGTTTTAAGGTGTTTGGAGAGACCAAAACGGGCGCTCAAATTTTTCCAACGGTCTCTCAAATTACAGGAGAGCCTCGCTGCACAATCACCACCAAAATACACTAAAAATCTCGCTTTATGGACATCTTTGTTTTCAGGAAAATAGCTGCGGTCTCTTAAGATGTCTTATCGGTCACCAAAGTCAAAACTTAAAAAATCCTGAGTGAGACAAGATGAGCGATTACAAGGCGTGAAAACTAAAATCGCCAATGCGAAAGGCTTGCTACGGTGCCCTTGTTTTAACTCGTGGTTAAAGCAATGGAACCGTAACAAGCCCTTCGCATTTACCCGTGCATTTACTTTTCATCAAAGTAAATGTATCAGGGCCATCAAGCGTATGCACTCTATACTACCCACGTATGTATCCTCGCGTACTTTCATGCATTTGTGTGTACCTTGCTGCTGCGATGCATGTTTGAAGTTTAGCGCCTTGTGTGTGGGAGTGAAGACGTCACACACTACAATGCCGCGGTGACTTACCAGCCACTAGACAACGGAGTCACGCCCGATTGGTTTGACGAAAATCGGAAAACGCAATCACGCCCGAGGGGTTTTGTCGACAGCGAATATCAGAATCGCAAGATAACTCAACGGAAATGAGGCGACGGAACAATGATCCTGATAAGTTGCGCTCGATTTCGTTGATGACGTAATCAGGGGCGATAGGAACGGGGACGTCATCATCAGCAACAACCCCCAGCGTTTTAACTTTTCCTTGCAATATTTCGTGGGACGCTGAACGAACTATCGTTGCAAAGGGAGGCACAAAATTTTGGTGGACTGTGCCCAACAACCCCTGTGGGTAGGGGCCGATCGTACAGAAGTCCTAAATAATGGGTGAAAAAAGGAGGAACGTTGGTTTACGTCAAACAAGAGACTGAGGAAATTTTGCCCGCTTCTTACAGCGTTGTGATAATTGGCATCCAGGCTTATGTTAAGATAAAGCGGCTAAATGGTACTGAGGGTTAAAGCACGCGCCATTGCACCTGTTGGGCTGGGTTCGATACCGGGTTGCGTCGTAATGAACTTGAAAGGCGGTGGCTCTTCTGGTCTGTCTCGCTTTGTGTTTGGACTCGATGGGTGAGTTATACTTGCCACCAATGTAGGGGTCACTGAGAAAGTAGCCGCTTGCGACACTCCAAAGTGAGCGCGAAGAGAACATTGATGTGATTCGCTTTTCGTTTCTTTCAAGATAAACTTGAGAGTGCGAAGTAAAGAAATCTTGTTCTCCAGACTATGTAGCCGACGACTGATGCAATTAAGTTGTCAGGCAAAAAAAAACGCCAAACATGTTGCCGGATGATTTAAACGGATATCAAATGTCCACTTCAACAAGATCTACAAATTCAATACAGGGTGCTCAGTGCCCGTACATTTTCAGAAAGTATCTTCCACACTTTTTCAATAAATTTTCAATAGTAATTGAAAAAACTTTAATGCCATCCCTTGTCTCCATTTTTCCAAACATTATTCATGGAACACAGTGTAAACAACATCTGCAAAACTGTCATTTGCGGAAAAGAACAAAATTTGAATAAACAAACGGCTTAATTTGCAATTTCCATACTTTTAACTCCCATTTACATTTTAGCCAAATGCAATACTTTTTCAAGGCCTTGAAAACCAATGTCACAATTCAATACTTTTTCAATACTTTCAATACCGCGAGGGAATCCTGTAACTTCACCAGGGTTTATAACTTGTACATATCACAAAGTACAACAGTTTCTTTACAGTGGTTCTTGCTGTTTAAACAACTTCAGCTGGGTTTACAAATTATCCCATCGGTTACCAGCAAGCATGAAACGTTATCGACACGTCATCACGGTGCCAAAGAAACAACAACACGTCACTGCTCACTTGACACAAGGGTCAGCGCCATGGTCCAGCAGCGAATAGATGATGTTCTTGTGACCGCTCTTGGCCGCCACGTGGAGGAGGGTGTTGCCGCACGTGTCGATGCTCATCGATAAGAGCTCTGACGTCACCGGGGAGGAAGANCCTCCGGCGGTTTCGTTCGCCTGTAAACGTGGCGTTTTGAAGTCAGCTGCTTGTNGCCACGAGGCTGTTTTGTCGTTAAGACAATTCGGTCATTTCTGCCTTAATGGTATTAAAACTCGCCGAAACAGTATGCAGTGGTCTACCTTTCCGGCATTATGACAGCATTTACTTAATTTTTTTGGTCATTAAAAAAAATCGGCCAATGACCGAAAAAAACAGTCCCAGGGTGGGCAGCGTATGAAGGAAAAACGGAAGTACTTCAAGTTCGACACGGACGAGAAAATTTTGTGTTCACGAATGCTGAAGGTAAAACACAATTGCTGAAGGTTCTTAAGCGAGGGACGGAGTTCCGTCATTTAAGAAGGTTCTTAAGTGAGGGGACAAGGCGTCTCTGTGGCAAGATTCGAATGAACATATTTTCGCAGTAGGGCAAAGAACTAAAGCGACCGTCACGACGTGGTTTAGGTTTTGAACGCAATCACTCGTTTAGATCGCATTTGACCTTTCCAATGTTTGAGTTATTTCATTCACGGGTCCATCGACAGATATATTCCTAACACAGACTTGTTATTTGGTCTGCCGAAGCCAGAGGCCTTGCAAACTCCAGTCAACGTGAAAGTGCGGCAACAGTCGCAACAACACCGCTTTAAGTCGGCAACCGAGGCCCGTTCAACGTGGCCCGAATGTCCCATAATCAAGGGGTCGAACTGCCCCCAAATCATTCGGCTGCAACCCCCAGTGACGCCTGAAGGTGTCGTCATTGGGTTAGAAGCGGTGGAGAAGAAGAAAACCGTGAAGGAAGTGCGTTGTGTACGCAAAGCGCGTCTTTCCGTATTGAGAGTAAGCGGGCTGGAGTGAGTTATCGGTGACCACCGCGCATCCGCTTCTTTCGCACGCGAACACGCTTCATTCGCACGCGAACACGCGGCGCAACGGATGCGAAACGAGGCTGTTTCCGTCACCAGTGCGCATCAGTCTGTCGCGAAACCAGACGGCGACCGAGAGAACTACCCCGACTCAAGTGAGTGTTAAACGTCCAAGCAACACACACATGCCCTCCACAGCCACACGTCATTTTTGCAAAAATGGCGGCCAAACCTCAGGGGGGGTTTCCCCTTAAGTTTGGGGGCAGATAAAGATTTTTAATTTGATTTGAAAGCTGGCTTTTAAGGAATACGTCAAAGCCAGTCAAAAAAAGAGTAAAAACCTCAGACGCATGAGTGGAGTCATTCTCGCGGTCTGCAGCGAATCCCGTGATGGTGTCATTGAACGATTGCATGTCGGATGTCTTGCACGCTGTGTAGAGCTTCACCACCAGGCCCCGTTCATGGGGGGGCAGCTGCTCGAGGGGGGAGACGCTGGCCGTGCTTTTTCTCTGTTGAAAAGCACAACACAGGTCGATAGGTGGAAGATCGACTGTTTGCAAAGTCGGAGCTTGCCAGTGTCCCTTAGAGGGGTTAAAACGACAGATCAGGGGGGGGTGGGGCTTGACAACAGATTCCTACGTACTACAGTCAGATCAGAAGTTATTACTCTTACATGTCTTGCAGAAGCATGGGGCTTGAACTTGATTTTGAGCAGGATGAGCCTCCTCAAACCCCCCAAGCGGATTTTAACTGTACAAAAGCAACACCTTCAGATAAATGAACGCGTCTTTCGCTTAAAGCAGCAAGAGCAAACAGGGAGTTTGAAAACACCCTGTTTTGCACTGACGTGACCATCGACTGTTGCAAAACAGAAGCAGTGAGAAACGCATTTTTGCAGCACAACAAACATGGGCAAACACTTTGGCCATTTGCTCAACGTAACTCAAAACCGCAGATCCGGCGTCCCCTCTGTGTGAGGGGGGACGTCCGATAGAGGTCTCGAGCGTACTTTTGTTACTACCCACTCACTGCACGCAGTTTATGATTGGCCACGACTGCCAAAACTAGTTATCAACACATTCGCGTTCGGACAAAGCAGAAAAAAGCGACTGTTACGATGACTTCCTTGCATGCGACTTACTCGTGAACTCGGCGATGCAGGTCCATCGTTCGGGACGTTTAACGGAATATTGTCTTTCGCCACTTTTTTCTTCTTTTTCTTTTTCTTGGCCACCGACGACGCAAAAATCTCGAGGTGTCCGGTCGACAGTGTCTGCTCGGATAAAGTCAGTTTCAGTTCTTCCACGGTATCTGCCAACAGCAACGGAAAATCTCACATTTAGCGGAAGAGAAGACCAAAACACGTTTCTGCTTACGTCACCCGATGGACACGTCACTGCTTCCGTTGAATGAGGACGAACGGCTGTTTTGATCTTGAGGCTGGTGCAAACATGTTAACGTCCACGATGAAAACGTTCAAGTGACTATGGCAGCTTTTCTAAACAAGCACACTTGAAAGCTCGAGGTTTGCTGCAAGGTTTCGAACAATTAGCGAACTGGGCTCTGCTTTCCTTTTTAGGGATGATTCGAACTTGCACATGATTGTAATTAAGTAGCAAGTCTCCACAACGGCGATGGAGTTGAACTAGTCCGCAAATTTTTTCAAAATAGGAAGTTGATTTCGTGCAACAACGTCTGAAAACAGTTTCCGATTGGCCTCTTGAGGAATGATCCGGCTGGGCTCTGCTTTTATCTTTTTGCGATGATTAAAACTTGCATATACCCATATTCACGTAACTTGTCTCCACAAAGGGGACAGAGTCGAATCAATCAACAAATTATCTTTATTACGAAAAAGATTTCACGTAACTCAACGCAGCCTCAGACCTGAAATGCGCAATGCTTACGGGTGAAAAGGTTAAAGTCTGAAGCAATAGCAGTGGAAGTAAACAATTTCAAGACTAAAATTAAAACAAACAGATCAACATACAAGCTGCAGCAAGCAAAAACTGGAAAATACCAACAAGTCGACTGATTCCTCACAAGCTCGCAGCAAACCTAGGGTTTCTGATTGAACAAACAGGTTTTTAGGAAAAATGCGTAGCGCAACGTCAGCTCGCGTGACCTCTGAGCCATATAACGTCATCGCAAACGTATAATGACACGTGCGTTGGTTTCACGCGCTGTCGAACTGGAATGTACCTTGGCCGGCATCAGAATTTCCTGCTGGGCTCGCATCGGCTGCTTTCGTCGAAACCTCTCCGTTTGTTTCCTTCGCTTTGGACTTGGGTCGTGTCGGCGACAGGACGTCCGCCATTGTCTTGTTTCCTGAACATTAGCCGCGTGTCAGGTTAGCCACGTGAGAGAGAATGCGGAAGAGAGAAAAAGGTTAGCCACGTGAGAGAGAACATTAGCCACGTGAGAGAGAATGCGGAAGAGAGAGAAATGAGAGAGAAAAAGGTTAGCCACGTGAGAGAGAACATTAGCCACATGAGAGAGAATGCGGAAGACGATGAGTGAGTTCATGGAGAAAATGGCCCTGCTCAGGAAACCTTATTCTAGTACATTTACAAGTCAGGATAAGTAGGGTATGATGCTACCCCTAATTTGCATACGTCTTCCTGGGACACGTGACATCTGTTATTTCCAGACCAAACTATTTTCTACTTTCACATGTCCATTGTTAATCACTTTCGCAACAAAATTGTATCTGCGCAACGGAGCATACATATCATACAAATTTTATGCAGTGCACCACCAAAAACACGGATTTTTGTTTATGCGCAGAAAAAGTCATGCGCTTGTTAGATCCGTTTTTTCTTCATATCAAAGTGATGGTGTAGGAAGACCCTTCACATATAAGGTATCAGTGGTCATATCTGGCCAAACA
>JGI24159J19872_10010482_pt1 | contig 12151 bp, 8 predicted proteins | sample Ectturendosymbi4_FD_19872 | JGI IMG/M metagenome (IMG submission 19872)
ATCTTCATTCAATTTTCACTGCAGTTGTTGTGTTTAGATGTTTCTCACCGACTTGTGGTTTCTAGCAAACGTTTGCGTTTTGATTCCGGGGCTTCACCCAAATAGAACATGTTGAATTTGGAAACATCATACAAACAGATTTAATCCGTCGTATGCTATTATTAATTGCGCAAAGGTTTTGCGTCTCTTGCTGTTGCTTGCAGCTGAAGTGTTCTGCTTTTAATCTTAGCAGAGTGAGTGGGCTTCTTTGCCGAACAAATCATTGCATGTTGATTTGTTCCCGATTCTTTTCGATTGACATTCTTTTTCAAATCAGCCCTTATTTTATACTTTCCTGACCTTCCTAACAGCTTGAACAGCAGCGTAGGAAAAAAGTATCGGACGCCTGCGTTCTTGGCTCCAATTCTTCGGTAAACGTTGGGTACTGAAACGAGCAATTGTTTTAAATTTGCTGCTGGAAACGACAGCGGGAATTTCGCGTTTGTGTTGCCTGACGTTGTGGGAGCCAGTGGGCGCATTCCTTAAAGCAGGCGTCCGCCTTGCATCCAGCAATTAGTTAAAGTAACAATTTTCTCCACCAGGTATCGGCTACGCGTCAATGGTCATTGTTGCGCTCCTCAACATTTACTACATTGTTATATTGGCCTGGGCGACGTTCTACCTTTTCCAAAGCTTCACTTCCGAGCTTCCTTGGGCCAAGTGCGGCCACGAGTGGAACACGCCCTGCTGCCGCGACGTCTCCGCAAAGTCGGCCAATCAGAACGCTAACAGCAGTGAACTGACCACAGTGGCCACGACTTTGCTGGGAGGCACCTACAACGAAACGTACTGCAACGGAACCCGGACGACGCCGGAGACCGAATACTGGGAGTCAGTATCAAATTTTGACGCATGATTATCTCTTAGGCCATTTGCGAAAATCGTAGACATAAAACAGCTTCGTGCTAAGCCTAATTGTCGCGTAGGTAATTCAGAACAAATTTCAAAAACTGCCACACTGCGACATAATGTTTTACCTGCAGCCTCTCCTAAACTCCAATAATCTCGTAATCTAAAACGAACGGTCAGTAAGGCCAGGTTCTACGCGTTGGACGGACATGCGACAAAGTTGAAACGATCATGTGATGCTGTGGCCAAAACTCCAAACATCAACAAACCTGTCCCGTCGCCGAAGGGGGCTTTGTGGACTGAGCCCCCCCAAACAAAGCTCCTAGCCTCCCCCCACATTGAAATATGAAACACTACGATGCAGTGGAGTTTTCATCAAATTTTCAGAATGTCAAGCCCTTCTTGCACAAACGTAAAGACCCCTTTTGAAGACTTTCTGGCGATGGCTCTGCAACAAACCCTTGCGTTTTGGTTTCAGTACCGCATTCAGAACTGTGGAATGACATCAGGGATATACGGCAATTCCCGAGTTTTCAGCATTTTTTCCAGCAGCCCTCATCAATTTTCTGGTCTGGGAAACCCTTAATAACATTTACGATGAGTTACGTAACGTTAGGCATTTTGATTTTGCAAACTTTTATTTGAGTCACTGTAAATCAGGTTTCGTGTCAAATTTTCGCCTGATAACCATGGTGTCACCTTTTATGAAATGCAGTTTCTCGACTGCTAGCAGAATCTCTAGCCAGTACCTGATGAACTGCATGGGGATTTGAGCTGGCTATTTACAACCTCGGTTTAAATAAACAAGAAATAAAGGTTTTTCAAAATCACTTGACACCATTTTAGTCCAGGTGGCATGTGTCAAACAAATTGGTTTTACAAATAGTTTTGCTTCTTGCCTGCGTAATTGCGGTGACGTCAGTAGTCCTCCTGCAATAATGACGTCGCGAGGTTGAAAATCATACCGCAGAAAGTCTTGGGAAAATTTAGCTTTGCGGTGAAATGTCTAGTCGGAATGACAAAGGTCAAACAGCAAAACAAGTTCCGACTCAAACGTCACTACATAAACCAAAAAGTTTATCAGGGTCCTGAAGCGCACTCACGTAATTTCAGTTCTGAAACAATTTCTTTCGCTGCAGGCAGTGTCTTCGCACAAATGCAAGCCGTTCGTTTTTCAAACAACGCTGTTATGTTTTTCTTTTAAAAAAAAAAAACAACGTTGTTGCAAACTGCCGCGCTGACAAGGTGCGCAAATACCAAGTCAGCATTTCACCTGAGCTTCAACTGCGTAAAACTTATCTTACGAACAATCAATTTTTACGGAAAAAGCTGATCCTGGCGTCATTGTCGACTTGTCGCGTGCCCGTCGTAAAATGGAAGGCCCACTAGAGGCTGATTTTACGTGTTGGGGTAATTATAAAACACCACTTTGCATGTAAGCACCTCTTTCAGAACAAATTAAAAAAATTATTCTCTAGATATTAAATTTCGACTCAAAAAGAGTGAACCGATGCTGCGAGTAAAGGTATTGGACCTTGCTGGGACAATCTTGGATAATAACAATTGCTTCGTCTTGCTCGTGATTCTTCAAGCAATTGTTTCCGGTTGTATTGGACACAAGAATTCATACAACCATGCCAAAAGCTACCTAATGAAATTATCCATTTCAAAAGCGCCGCTTAGCAATTTTGTTTGTAAATTATAATGGAATGTTGTGTGAAAACAAAACAAAACAAAAAACAATGCCAATGTACATTGTCAGGTTCGATGTTCACTGCAAGTGTCCAATGCCTATACAAGCTGAAACGGATTCTTTGGAAGGGGGCGGTGTACTGATCAATCAAGAACCGGGAATGAAACGTGATTTAGGCATAAAATGAAAGTCAATACATCTTAAATTCTAAAACAAAAGGTTGCGCATTCCCTCGGCGTCCGACTGAGAAACAAAGTTTAACCATAGCTCACGCAAAGGGGTTTCTAAGGTACAGGTACAATGTCACGCCCGTAAATCAATTCAGCTAATTGTTCGTCGGAGAAGGCAAAACAGTTTTCGTTTGAATAAACAACCAAGCTAAACAAACCAAGCGTTTCTAACATTGCCGTTTTTCCAATCACAATTCATGGTAAATAGTCGCTTTACGTGAATTCTCGCTTGAAACTTCTCTTTCGCATACGATCCTAAATTTCATTTGGACTTACTGCTTTGTCCAGTAGTCACCACATCATAAACTTTGAGAACTCACTGAGTTCTTTTCTTCTGCTGAATCTCCGCTACCATTTGAAAGAAACGTTGGCCCTGGCCACGGGAAACTGGATTGCTTGGCGACAACCCCCTGCCACCAGGGGTTGCATCTTGAACGACGAGTTCATGGCATTACTTGTATAACGAAGACATGGAAAACTTGATCGGCGTTGCGTCGATTCGCCTCGACCCCATAAACTCTGGGCTCCATTCACCCCGTTGTTCGGGGGTCGGACTTGTGCCGCCAGCCAATTTGCTGGGTTGGACTTTTGAACAGTCGCTGCATGGTGCCCAGATTGGGTTGGAATTGACCGAGACCTCGCCATGTGTGGGGCCGGGTACTGGACATGACCAAAATCACGATTGGTCGATTTGGAAAAGGATTTGCTTCTCCTTCGTGTAACCGGCTGTTTAATTAACGCCGTGGTGAAATGAACTGGAAATGGCATCGGCCACACGCGCCAGATTGACAAACACTGGCAGTAGAACACGTTTTAATGCCTTTGGGTTCAAGTAACGTTTACACGTGAAGACGCTATGCTTTCGTTTTACTGTGAACTATAGATGCTGTCGGTCAACTTGTATTGATGTGCGCGTTTTTGTATTTGGCTTAAGCAGCTGTTCACACAGAAACTGACGCACGATCGATAAACATGTGTGCCAGTGTTTGGCGGATCAAAATCTTCAAACAACGGTGGTTTTACTACCAGTAACAAAATGTTTTGCTTTCGTATAAACGTTTTTAATAGTTCTTTTCTAAAGCGACCACATCAGAACGTTTTGCCACGACCGCTCTGAAGTTGTGAAAGTGCTGTGGTTTTGTGGCCAATTTACTGTTTACTTATTTTGTTGTGATCAAGTACCGTTGAAAGTCTCCACCGAAGTGGGAAACTGGGCTCCACCTTGCGGAAAAACTTGGACATCATTTTTCCTGCGAATTAAACTAAAACCTATTTTCGACAAACTTTAAACGCTTCGCATGCCCAGGATATTCTAAGCAAGTGATATACGTCAACACTGTGTGTGCGTGGCTTATTTTTTCATATTAAATGAACATGGGGAGTGTTTAACGAGGATGTCCTGTTGTACTTAGGGCACCCAATCATTTTGGCTTGAACCACACATTGATTGAAAGCACCTTTCTCAATTTTCCTTTTTGTTTTTTGTTTTGTTTTGTCGGTAATGCTACAGACGACGAGTACTTGGGCTATCTACCGGTTTGGACGACGTTGGTACTGTGCGTTGGGAGCTGGCACTGTGCTTGTTGCTCGTTTGGGTCGTTTGCTACTTCTGCATTTGGAAAGGTGTGAAGTCGACTGGTAAGGTAAGTTGACTAAAGTTTCCTACTGTGCCACGCTACTGAGCAGTGGTGTGGCCGAGTCACATTCGTCGAGTCACAAGCCTTTCGACTCAAAGAGTTGCATAAGATTTTTTCGAGTCACAAGCCCTTTGAGTTGAGACACGTCAAATTTTTTCGAGTCGAATCACATCGAGTCATTGTTTCTGCAAGCTCGGGATCACTTCGAGTAATGTAAAATTTTCCCTAAGTTTTTTGTTGTTTTAGCTACAAAGTGGTGCCCAATGTTGTTTCAGCACTTTTGTAGCCAGGCTATTTAGATCTCTAAGCATTTGGTGAAAGCAATTTTTTAAGCTTTCGTTTTACTTCTCTTCTTCACTCTCGGTCAATTCCACAACTCTAGCCTAATCTTGCTGCAACAAATATACCTCCTTGTCCTTCACTTGCCCCAACAAAGACCCAAAGTAAAAGTACGAGGCCTGTTGCTATGGTCACGACATGTAAATACAAAACCACGATAACGTGTCCAATGTATTGTGCGCTTCTGGCCCCTCAGTGAAAAACACGTCTCAGCTCTAATTCAGTGTCAAGTGGAATTTCCGATCCTTGCTAGCATAATACCAGTACGAGACCAAGGACCAAAAGCACATCAGAAAATTTGCACCAATATTAACCAATTAAAAAGTACTCATTTCTTTGTGTGCAAACCAACTGTGCTTGTAAATAAGACGTTTGGCGATTTTATAAAATGACACTGACCCCAGCCATTCGATAAAAAACCTGAATCGAGTCATTATAGCGTCGTTTCTTAACGTGACTCGATTCAAGCCGAGGCACTGAAATCGTGATTCGAGTTACGCCTTCACTGCTACCGAGCGAAGAGTTCAGTCACTTTGTCCTTGTGGAATGGTTGATGGGGCGTCGACGTAATTGCATATAAAGCTGGTTGGTTATTCCTTCCAGTCGCATTCTGGTCATTTTCTTGAAGATGTCGCAGCAGCCATGCATTTCTGTTTCTATTATTCTGTCCAAAAACGAAAAGCAAAAACAAGCTCTTCATTTTATAAATAGTTTGTTTTCCGCGTGGGTGTTGAATGTGCGGTCAACCAGATATCGACCGTTGTGTTTCATTTAATGCTAAGTTTGCGCAACCATCTATACTGCACAGTGGACTACCATTTTGATGCAGAAGCAGGGACAAATAGTGAAAAGCAAACTTCATTTTTAATTACCTAATCTTCACTGCTTGCAGTTAAATGAAAGCCTCCGTACCGCCGCACGAGCGAGCCAGATAAAATTCTTGTTTTTGTTTAATGTCGATAAGGTTGGGAAATGGCAGTGTGAGATCAAAAATTTAAACTTTTGTGAACACGTGCAACAAAAATCATCCAATCGGACTTACCAAAAACCGTTTGAACCTGAAACACAAAGCAGTCATGGACATGCCCTCCACCGTGGTTGTCAATCACGAAACATTCCATTTGCCTCGGTCGGCAGAGTCGTCCGCTTGAAAGAAACGATTCATGCGGCTTCCAACAGAAACAACCGCTTGGCACTTCACCGTTTGATTAGCTCTCGTCTGTTTTTGACCTTCGCCGGTTCATAAAAAGAATCAATCTGGATTGAGAGCATACAAACTATGTGAACACAAGATAGTTGGCTATTTACGGCCTCGGCAATCTTCCGTCTGCCGGCCATTTGCGATTCGCGGCTTTTCCCAGTCAGATGTCAGCGTTTGGAAAGTTGTGCTCGATGGGCAGACCCGCATGCCCTGCTTCCTTCTTTCAGCCGAGTGGAAATTTTCAGAAACTTTTCAAAGGTTGCTTTGCCGGAAGCCACTGCCTTGCGCATTCTCCTGTTATGAGGTGTCTCCAAGTGAAAGAGCACTTCGCGCAATGCAAGACCAGTCATCGGTGTTTTCTCGCGACATGGTCGAAAACCACGTCGAATCAAAGCCCTCGATCCGAAATCATCAGCGTTTCTTTCAACAACCGCAAAATTGAGCTTTTTTGATCCACCGCAAAAAAGTAATTGCAGACACCGCAAACTTCCTGAAACTGTTACTTTGAATGTTTGAGCGAAAGTCTCGGCTCTCTGAGTTCATTCCAAAGAAACTTGCGTCTCAAATTCTGGATTTAGTATGATTACACTAAAAAGAGATTTATTTGCCTTGTTTGCCAAGGCTATGCACAAACAACTTTTTATGATTTTTGATTCCTTTTGCATATGATATGGGCGTGGCTTTAACATTCGTTGTTGTTTCGTTTAAACGAATTAACAACAAAGCGACATCTGAGTATCTATTTGCGTCTTTTTTGCAGAAAAACAATGAATCGTTTTGACTCTCAAAGATTTTAATTTGGCAAAATTTTATGCTGCTCGTGACAGTTGTGCTAAACTGTCAGAAACAAGTGCTGCCCAGCACCCGACGGGAATCCTTTCGCAGCATCAGACACTATGACGTTAACAGAGTGTATATTTCGTCTACTGTGCAGGCGGCTTCAGCTGGTAGTCAGTGAGCAATTGCTGCCTTGTTGAATAACGTCCCATTTGTTTCTCGTCAGCCTCTCGCACTCTTGTGTTTTAAGTCTGTAAAAAGCGTTTCAATATTTGATCGTTCGCTGCAACCCTACTTGTTGCCATGGGCGTCGAAAGGATTTTTCCAGGGGGGCACTTCCAGGGATAGCCAAAAAGATATGTCCAGGGGGGAAAAAGTAGGGAAATTTCGTTTTACCTACTCGAAACTAAACAAACAACGTTTTTTTGCTAAAAATTTAATAGAAAAATGTCAAGCTTCAAGGCCCCCTGCCTCCCCCTTCTGACGCCCGTGCTTGTTGTGAAAGATAGCATTACCGGAACTGTGCATTAAACAGGTGGTCTACTTCACTGCCACTTTCCCATTCTTGATGCTTATCGTCCTGCTCATTCGTGGAGTTACCTTACCTGGAGCAGCAAAGGGAATCAGGTTCTATCTTACGCCCAACATTACAAGGCTGGAAGATCCCCAGGTGAGATCACGCGATTTCATGTCAGGTGTGATTCCTATTCTTGCTCCGCTGTTTGCGTCGTCATGTTGTATCGCGTCAGCATCTGCGTGGCCGAAAAATGGACATTGCAGAAAACGTTACAAGCATGTGTGTCGAATGTAAGAATACGGAAAAACGTTCAGTTGCTAGGTAAAAAAACACGATAAATGATCGAAAAGTATATCTTTGAAGCCACAAAAGATTTGAAACCTACCTTATTTCAAAAGTACCTTTTTTATCAGGACAGGTTTTAAAAATGTCATTGCCACGTGACCTCAGTGACCTTGAACTGTGATGTTGAATCGACGTAACCTGCAACACGATCGAATGACTGATAACGCTAACGCCAAACCACAACAGTCAAGAAAATTTGATATTTTGCATCAATATGAAGCGGACAATTATGGGCCATGTTGCATCAATGTGAAACAGGCAATTAAGGAGTAAGAAACCTAGGTTATGCAACGCAGCTAGACCTGCCACCTGCATCACTCCGCAAACGCTGAAGGCGTTTCGTGCGGGCACCTCTTTCAAGTGTGGGGAACAACTGGTGTTCTCAGAAAGCATCGTTTCGTCAATCACAGTTGAACAGCTCGGCTTTTAAGATGCAACGTCGTCTGCATCGCAATTAAAGGCTCCGACCGACGAAAGCGTAATTTAGATGCATTTTTTTGCTCCGCACCAAGTGGTTTGGTGTTCATCAAACACATTTTTATGCCATTTGCCTTCGCACGTCAAATAATCAGACAACCCCTCTTGGGTCAGTTTGGACGAGGCCCATCTTTAACGACGTAAGCGTTTTGCTCTTGTGGTTTTTCTTGAACATCTTACACTTGTGTCAATGTTACTTGGTGTTACCAAGTTGGTTCATTGCTTGTACAAACGGAATGGAGCTGAGACGTTCAAAATTGTCGTCGTTTTTCGGAAAACCACTCGGAAAAATTTGATGTTTTAATGATTGGTTTGACATTTTCTTAAACGTTACATGCAATGTGACCACTTTGGCGTGGGCTAGACATTTTTCTGCCAATTGAACAACTGCGAACACGGTAGTGTGAAAAGTACAATTGCAGTGGCGCTACCATCACGCGTGGCAAGTCAGGCAGTATCTTCGTGTTCAGCTCTTGCTGATAGACCAACCAGGCCATACACATACAAGGCTTTCGATGTTCCTGGAAAGTACGAGCTGCAATATGTTTCCTGTCGGTTTCCAGACTACATAATGCAATGACAAGGCAAGAACCCCAGGTTTGCTGGGTATCTAATGCTGACACAGTAGACTGCGTCATAATGCTCAAGTTCACCGATAATTGTTGCTGATGTGGGGCAACACCTGTTACGTTCAAACTCGGTCTCATTCAAGTTGAAACAAAATGTGAACACATTGCGCCTGCACAAATGTAGCTCTTATTTTTTATCGATTGGTTATTTCTTGCGCGATTTAGCTGAAACCGTTGGTTGCATCTCCATATATGCACAGGTTAAACTGTTTCTTTCCGATTCCTAAATTTCACTGCATGGCGATTAATGTCAGTCATGCTTTCGTACAAGAAGTAGTTGCCGTTCTTTTCATTAAAAGCGATGCACTGCGCGACACAACCACGTAATATTTGTGAAACATATGCTCGTTATTTGGAAAACGCGGTAATTTTCAGGTGGTGTTTACAGTCATGTAGTGTCAAAGCAGAGTGGAAGAGTGAAGAAACGTTCCATGAGAAAAATTCTGGCTATGCCATAATAGCCGAGGTAGCTGAGAAGTCTTTTACTTACAAATTTCACAAAGTGACAGAGACTCACCTGTTATAAAAGATACTTGGGGAAATACTTTTCCTGCGATTACTTCAAACTACACCAAAGTGTGCATGTGATTGTGGCCGGGCACACACGAGAACTGTCATTTTGCACTTCCTTTTTAGAACGGCGTTACTAACTTCTCGGTATGGCTCAAAAGTATTTGCTGGTTCGTTTTTGGTGAATTGTCAACGAAAAATAGCATGAGCAATCGCAGCTGTTGCAGGATGCCGTTTGTTTGAACGTCTCGCCACTTCTTTCCTTCAGTGGACATCCGCCGTAGACTTGTTCGCTCACGTTGGCGTCGCGCAGCTGAAGGCAAAGTTTAAATCTTTCGTTCGTGCTGGGGCTGGAAACAAAAGTGGAAAATAGGCCGGAAGCGCAAACAGAAGCGTTAAGAGCGCGTCAAGATCTTCTCCGCTGTAACGAGATAGTAGCTAGCTTCGGTTAGGTTGTTTGTGGTGTCTGGCAAAACAAAGACGTTGCGCCGCTCTTCAAACGAGCGTGTTCATTGGTAGTAGCAAAACTTTTTCATACATACGAGGTATAGGCGTGTGCCGTAGCTTTACGAGCGTACTACCCAGCTCGATGCGAGAAACTCTGTCGCGTGCTTTTGGTAGAGCAATGGCAAAACAGACATTACCCGATAGTGATGTGCAAAAGAGCACCACCTGATAGATGTTTGCTTGAAACCTGAATCATAACAAAAGTCTTGCGTGTGAATCATTTTATGGTTTGTTTTGTCTGCGCTACCAAATGTGACAGTAAAAATTTGGAAATTGGTGTTTTGCCAAGGCAAACTTCAAACACAATAACGTTCATAGGGTTTAACGATACTCGATTCACCCACGGCCACTCCCCTACAGGTAATCATGGTTTCGAAACAAGCCTGTTTCCTGGAAGCTAGACTGGAGATCTTAACATTGTGCTCTGATTCATTTTCGCCCTTTTGCGAGAAACTCGCTGGTTCTATTGAGACATGGCTCAGGCTGCAGCGGCCAGAGTGAGAACGTCCTTGCAACATTCGACGACTTGCTTGCACTTACTGCTGGTCACGAGCACGCACCCGTTTTGAGTCGCACCAGTGGAAAAGTACTGGAGGTGATGACGCGCATTTACGCATCCTGCTCGCGTACGTCACACCGGCAACCCGAGTAATGGCAAGCACGCTGTTTTACCGAGGTAGCTTTGTCGACCGACGTTCGCCAGCCAATCGCCAACTGCCAGGCTGCTTACTGCAGAAAACCTCATCCCTGGGGACATGACTGACAACAGGGTCACTGTTGCAGGCTTGTTCAAACAGTCGGTTTGACGAGCAGTCGATCACACGTCGTAGCCAACGTTAGTGGACACACAGTCTTGACGACTAACGTTTATTTTGGTTTTACTCGGTTGGTGCGTCCACTGCGGAAGACATTTCTTACAAAAGTGCAAATATCGCAAAACTGTGAGAGTACAAGGTAGTGGCGCATGCAAACGATTTTGTACCTGTTTTTGAACCATAAACGCCTACCTACATTTTTGGGCAAACGACCTAATAGCTCGGCTGTGGTAGAGCGCTGGATTCGACTCCAGTAGTTAGTTCGTGAAAGGTACTTCAGCAGTGTCCCGCACGTTGCTTCGTTTTACTGAAGAAACGGCGACTTTTGCTTGTTATTAGCATGCATATTTGAAAACAACCACTTAAGCCAAGCGTTTTCTATAGATTTGCCATCACTTGCTTTTTGTGAAATGAAAGTCTGCTTTTCTACCACGCCACTGCCTCCTGCAAACAGTAATCACAAAAAAGCACACTTCGCTTTTCAGTGCTATATTCCATTGCCGTTCCCATCTTACTTACAGTAGATTGTTCTTTTTTTCAACCACTGAGCACCAATCGCTAAACGTGACTTTAGGCCTCAACGTTCTTGCGTGCTTGCGACAGCGACAAAACGATTGTGCAATCTGCGCTTTGTTCATGAACACATTTATTGGCTAAACGATTCCTTGCATACCATTTTTACTAACACTTTTATTTCAGTATCGGTCAATAATGTATCATACCTTTGGTCTAGACCAGGGGTTCCAAAACCGGGGTACATGTACCCCTAGGGGCAGGGGCCAACAAGGGGAGATTGAAAGGATACATCCTCCACCCACCAACAATGAAAATAGATTGAAATCATTTTGTGAAGTAGGCTACGCTAATTTTAGGTCAAATGATTTTGGTGCTGGTAAGAGGATATCAATGGCGATTTTGGTAGGGGTGGGGCTGCATGCATGATGGCCAGCACTAGTGTACGGAGGGGGGACCACTGTGCCATGGTCCCCCTTCAGACCCTCAAAATAAAAAAATGCATAAACAGTATTCGGCAGTGGCGTAACTAAGGGGGGGGCAAGATCTTCAATTTAAAATAAACTGACTTTGTTTTCTGGTCACTGATATACGCGCTACGCATTTTTTTATGACTACTGTACGTTTCCTCTGCTTGATTTTCATTTTACGATTTCATTCTTTCACTGACGAAATTTCTTCACACGTGGCTGTTAAGTAACTTAACACAGGTAACAATGAACACCAGAAAAAAGCTTCGGCTGGCGTGAGATTTGAGCCCACAAACTTCAATAAGCGTCTTCGATAAGCGATGCATGTCTAAAACTTATAACATCCAAGCACGCATATAGGTTTATTTCGTGAGCCTCAGACAACAAAAATTCAGTTTTTTGTCTCACCGGCTAATAAGTCTCGTAAAAGCATTATACTAAAACTTGCTTCCAGAATGCACAAAAATGCGTATTTTTAGGTGTAATTTTGCAAAATTTTCCCGGGGGCATGATCCCGGACCCCCTAGAATGGTCGTGCCTTCGGCACTTCCCCTAAAGTTGATTTGTGACGTCACACGATTGTGACGAAACTTTGCCCCTCGG
>JGI24159J19872_10010484_pt1 | contig 12150 bp, 7 predicted proteins | sample Ectturendosymbi4_FD_19872 | JGI IMG/M metagenome (IMG submission 19872)
TGCACGTTCAAGATGATGTATTGTACAATGCACGCCGCTGCACTGCAACAACTTTGAATTTACGATTCATTTGATGATTGTTGGTTTGCTAAGCACTGGAGTATTACAGTATTTAAAATGCCAAGACCAACGGATTTCCAAAAATTGTAGAAGCACTTTCATATTCTGCACTTCATGAAATCTCTGAGGGGTCCCATTTTTTACATATAGCTTGGCAGGGGGCGGGGCGGCACGCACCCCTGCCCCCCGTCAGTTACGCTACTGAGTGGTAGGTACTGCTCTGTCTATAAAGTACAAGACTAAACAGAATACGGATTGATAAAAACAACACGGATTTCTAGTGTTTCACATTTCAATTTGGGGATTAAAGTGTGTTTGGGGGGCTAACCCCGCAAAAGCCCCCCTGAATTTTGGTCCCCGTGTGTTGCGAGGCGGTAAACTTGCGGATATTGTTTGATACGGATAATCGTATATTCCGGTGAAACACATGCAAAAATATTGGCAAATTGGTTACGCGATTAACGGGATTCGTCTGTACTAAGACCGGAAAACACTCCGAGAAATTTTTGAAAAACGCGAAAAATAAAAACCTACTAAAAATCAAAAGAATACTAAATACCGAAATACAAGGTAACAGGGGGCCCATTTTTTACATTTTTCCTGCCAGGGGGGTGGGGGCGGCGCGCACCCCTGCTTCCCCGTCAGTTACGCCACTGCTCAGCGATGCTGGAGCCAGCCACCTAGCAGCTACGGGCAGTCGACTTGGGCATGGTGGGAGTCCGAGCTCACATCGGCTTGTGAAAAAATTATATTTTAATACGACTGTAGAACTGAAGATGCGTAGTGTTACGTGAAGTCGATTTCCTATAAATCGACTTCACGTAACCCCCCACCTTTGTGGCGACTAGTTACTTGAATATAGATATGTGCAATTTTGAATCATCGCAAGAAGATAAAAGCAGAGCCCAGTCGGCTGATTCCTCAAAAGCTTACAGCAACCCTTCCCTACAGATTTTGGTGGTCTCCTTGCAACGTCAGGTACAGTGTAAAACTCGTTCAGCGCACCACGCTGGGTAAGACTTGGCTAATATCAATAATGAGTGACCAACGTCTTTCCGGCTTCTACATGCCACGTTTCCGCCGCGACAAAGCGAACTGCCAGAATACAGAGCGATTGAACAAAGTCACTGACAAGTTCGGAAGGGATCTCGACAGCTCCAGTTCCTGTTCCGAGAGTAGCAACTTGCTCTTCTGAATGAACTGTTGAGAAGTGTTTATGTCAATTTATTTCATTTTGTGCAATCCATGTAATTCTTTCAAATTTATTTTCCAGGTGGGGAAACTGCCTCCTTTCCCCATCCGGACCCCACATACCAAACCCGTGTTCTGACACCCTTACTATTGAAGACAAAAACGTATTAGAGAACAGCTTCACAACGTTTTCCCGTTAGGAGTGATCGTACCCAACAGGGGGCGCTAGAGTAACTGCAAAGTAGCAATTTTTGCTGCTGAAATATAACTTTTCGAATATTTGCTGCTTAGAGGTTCAAATTTGCTCCGACACGTTTTTGCACTTAGCAGTAAAAGGGTTCTAAACCTAAGTGGAACTTATAGAGGCTGTAAGAGCGAAATGAATCAGGAAGTTCTGCAGATAACGGCACATGAACTTAGGTTTGCAATGTCACTGACCTAATACAAAACAGGGTGCTGATCTGAATGCAATCAGTAAAACACGTTTAAGTGTTTTTTGCTATTGAATTAGCTGAAATTTTGGCGTTAATTTTTGTTCATTCTGTATTACGCCTTTGCTGCTGCAGTTGTTGATAAGTTGAAAGGTCCAGCAGTACGGCTTGGCCAACACAAATGGCGTGGTAATTACTGTGGAAATATACCGTTCCCATGCAGATCGCTAAGGATGGAATGAATATATCGTTTAAATCAACTATAGCATCTAAAGCCTGATGAAATTATGAAATCTCAANAAGAACATTGTACCCTTACGGGAAAATGCTTTGGTATATTAAACCTTTAATCTTTTGCTATTTGGGTAGGGCAAAAAGTTAAGAGGAAAGTGTTTTGTACGGGTTTGGGTGCAGGGCGTAAAATTTCGGAATATTCCTCCAAAAACTTTGAAGCACAGGATTTATTGCTGAACACTTGTCAACCCACATTCTTGTGAAGACAGGACCAAACTTCGTTGTTTGTAATGTCAGTCACCGGGATGTGTGAACAGAAGCTTTACTGTGTCCTCTAAACACAGCAGAGAGAATCCTTTAACAAGATTTTCCACTTTTTGATCACAGCATCCCGAGCTTGTTGTAGTCTCTTACAATAAGCTACAAATTTCTGTTTGTTATGATTGAGCTTAAATATATCAAACAGCAGATCATTTTCAGCCATCTTTTTCCAAACCGGAGGTAATCGCAGCCCAAGACAGTTCAACATTAAATTGCAAAAGTTCTAAGTTACCTGCAAGTATCCACTTTCTTTTCTTAAGAATTTAAGGTGTTTACATGTGCGGAATCGCACGGAAAAATTTGTGAAATTTTCTAAATACGGGTGCGAGGCAGGTGTTCAAACTTTTGGTAGGCACAGTAGTCAATAAAATCAGTAACCGCTGCATTAACAGCTGGTTAAGGAAAATCTGTTGTATACAGTGACCCTGAAGAAAGCTATGTGCGTAGTGTCAAACCATTCAGAGTAAATTGACCCTTTGATTGCTGCTGAATTTACTCAAACGTGTACCTACCGTTTACTTAGGCTGCAGCCAGTGTTGGGATTCAGCCGGTTCTGAACATGTTCTTGGAATTTCATGATCCATGAAAAACGGTTGCAAATTGCCTTATATTTAAGTGACGAGTCACTACTTACTTTGATATGTGCAAGGCGCCATGTTGCTATACCACATAACAGAGTTCATGTCAAATAATGTACAAATCTGGTATTAATTACACGATGTAAATTAACCGATATCATCATACCATCAATGCATGCTGGGGGTTGCAGTCTGTTGGATGATCAACACAGTTGTGCAGGATTGCAACCAGGATCTAGACCTGACCTAAAAAAAGTATGATCCTAGCAACCTTTCGATATTAAGACAAACTTACGAGAAAATTAGGTTAACTCCTTAGCCATTTAGACAACTGTGGAGCATTTCCATTTTGTGGCAACTTATAGCTGGCTTGTGACAGAAGAGATGCTTTGCAATTGTGATTATTACACATTTGGCCTGAAACTGCACGAGTGAAAACCGCAAGATCGGCAACGGGCAATACGCTGCACAGTGCACCGGAAGAGTTGAAAGCCTGGAGGGCAAGAGAAAAACTGAGGGCACCACTGAATATCGCTTACGTTTCTTTTTTTGACTCAGTTACATTCATGGACTTGCATTTCCGGTTTGCACTTTATACTGCAGCTTTGTAGCCTACATGCTTACCACAACACAATTTACCCATAATTTTACTTTTCAGACCGCTTCAAGTCATCAGCCACCAACCTTGCCCGTTTCCGCGAATGCTCCGACAAAATGTAGCAGTTTATTTGGTCGTCGCACGTTTAAAACAGCTTCAACAGTGGGCAACAGTGACGTAGAGATCAAAATTGACTTGTGAGCTATAATGAAAATGTTCATTTAAATTCAAGTGGAAACCTTTATTTTTACGATAAATTGCTCAAAGATACATGCGAAATTGGAAAATCTGTAGCGATTCTCCTAGTGGTATGGTGAAGTTTTTCTCTCGTTGTTGCAATGCTTCGCTTCAGTTACCTTGCAGCAATGGCGCCCGATAAAGGATCCGGCAAAAACTTCCAACCTTTCACAGTATCGGGACAACTGCCAACTACCTACAGTACAATGCAACTAACAATTAGAAAAGTTGTGCCAAACGAAGAACAGCCTCAGTGAAGTATAGTTGCAATTTTTCCCAGTCAGTACACCCGTCCTTTTACTGTGCCTATGCCAAAGCTTAAGCTGCACGTCTGTTCTAATTTATGTTTTACCAGGTTCGTGGCCTAAACTTCTGAAGGCTACCGCAGCAGTGATTAGTAAATAAAGACTTGGTAGTCAGAGCTAAACATTGCAGACAATTATTCAAACAGTAGGCTGCATCTGTTTTTAAAAGACTCCTACATTTCCGCATTTTGTTCGCGCCCGAATTTTTAGGCTGTTCGGTATGTTTTGTTTAATCTAGCCTAAATTCTCAGTGAAAAAAACACTACGACATTTTTGCAAGGGAAATTGTGCGGTTGCTAGTTGTTCCATTGGGCAGTTGTGCTAAGTGGCAATCGTGTTAGTTGGCAGTTGTCCTGTTGGTGGTTGTCCGATTGGCAGTGCCCTAGTTGGCAGTTGTCCTATATGGCAGTTCTCCATTTGGCAGATGTCCTAGAACAAGGTTTCTCAATCTGTGGGACATAGTCTACTAGCGGGCCACGGAATAATTTTTTAGGGACCACGGCCTGACAATATCGAAATTGAGTAGATTTTCAAGTTGAATGTTTTAATCGAAAAAGTAGGTAACTCTTCAGTTACAAACGTTATATTACGCTCTCTCGTCACTATGTGTTAGAATTATTGCAACATGAAAATTTCCACATAGCCTACCGCTTTGTGCACAACATGCAGTTACTGAAGGCATTTTGAAGCAGACAGGCGGCTCTTATTGGCATGAAAACGAAATCGAGAAGCTTGCTTAATGTGGAAGATGAGTTTATCATGTATTGAGCCTCCAATTATTCATTTTTCATTTATTTCCCGCTGTTGCAGCCACAATGCTGCATCGCCCTGAGCATACCAATGAGAAAGCCGAGTCGACGACCCTCGGCATAGCAGCAGTAGAGATTCCCCGTTTGCCCATGTTCACTCTCCTATTGCTATTACGAATTCAACGTTGTATGTGGCGAATCACCATGCCACCACGCCCACTTTTCTTCAGGGGAGGGTCCGGGGGCAAGCAGCCCTAGGTGGACTCGATACCCCACGGTCAACAGCAATCTCAGATATTTCTGCTGGCTCAGCACCAAGACGGGACCAAGCAAGGTCAGAGATATATGCACTCCATCTGGTCCTTGGACGACCCTCTTGGTCGCTTTCCGTGGGTATAGCCAGCAGGACTTACCTCGCCAATCTTTCCCGGGGCATTTTGGACAGATGACCGAGTCAACGTCGCTGGGATCTCTAGATTCGCAGAAGTGGTTCGACATTGAAAGCTTTGCGAATTTCACAGCTGCGCACTTTGTCGCGAAGTGTCACACCGTGAACGCCGAGAGGAGGGCATGATGGGAGCATTACCCCTAGGGTTGCCGAGTCGGAGGTTTTTGGGTGAAGTCGGATTCCTAAGAACACTAGGAGTCGGATTTTTTGTCCGACTCCGGAAATCCAATTGTATCATTTTTTACATCGCAGTCCTAAGTTAGGAATCCTAACCTGTCCCTGTTGAAATAGTACAATTTCTTTTTAATCTTTTATTGAAACGGAGGATTCATTTCCATTTATTGCTAGTTGCTACAAAATTGTTGCCAGCCAAACTTCATTCACGTTGGGCTATGGAGTCGGTATCGGAACCGGAAATTTAGGAAAGGTCGGAATCGGACATTTTACCTACGGTTCCGCAACCCTGATTACCCCACTGACCTTATAAAAGGGGGACAACGGGTGGCGGAGGTGCTTTTTTATAACAGTAGGGGAAGGGGGTACACTTGTTTGCATTTTCAACCACTGCTACTTTACAGCATTTCAAGTTCAAACAAGCCCAAAATTTGTCACACAATAAAGCAACTCTATATACACAATATCATTCCAAAACATGAAAACAACGCCCTTCAGAAAAATTTTTACAATCAATTTAAAAAGGGTACTTTTTCTGTCGAGTGTTCCCAAGGCATGGGGCACACTCGACATGACCACAGGGTACACCTGACTGGTCAATAAAAAGTTGGGTTGCATGCATTGCATAATGTTCACGTGATATCCCATATAAAATAGGCGCTTGCTGACTGCCTCTACACTTTTTTCATATTCTGATTACCCACTATCACTGCATGGCAAAACAAATTTGTATGATTACCAAACACTGAATCCAATGCAGTATGCTGAAATTCATGCTTTACCATAGTGTGCCTCTAAGCACATCATAAACTTAAAAATTCTCATAGATTAGAATTATTCTGTACTGCATTCCAGCATAACCCCTCAAGCTTTACCTTGTTTAGACTGACCTACTGGCAATGTGTTGAGTGTGCCCCATTTTTTTGTAAGGTGTGCCCCATGCATATCTAAAACATGAAATGAAGAAGTACCAACTCAACTTAAAAAGAATTTAAAATCGGGCATTATCAAATAATGTCGCACTGCCCTCAGCACAACGTCACAAAAATTTATAAATTACTTTTGGGAAAAAAACACAACTTGCTCTGTAACTCGTAACAACGGCTGCCTATCAAGAAAAAATTCACTTTCGTACTATGGCTGGTATGAGACTAAATCACCATGGAAACTTTAAAGTTCAACGTTTTCAACTTTTTGAATAAATCAAAAAAGACGACTGTGCCCCACCTTCCCATATCACAGGTGATTTCACGGTTGACCAAGATAGGCCTTTAAGCAATTTATTGCAGCTATTCACACCCAGAAAATGCAAAATGGTTTTCTATATTTTCAGTTATTTTTTTTGANGGCAACATTGTTGCTGCATAGAAACAAACATNTTTGCTGACGATTTTTTAANAAGCTTCCATTGCCCTCAACTNTTTTATCCCCCAGCCCTACCGCTGTTCCGGCGTTGGACCTCTTCGCAAAAAATCTATGCTTCTAACTATGCAAATATCTACCTTTCTGCAACAAACTCCCTGAGCCTCGAATATCCATGCTTCTAACAACAATTAGGTCAGCCTTCCCATTTAATTGCAGGGCACGCTGTTTTATTCAAACATTTGTGTTTAGCTGTTTTCATTTCTGCTATGTGCACGTGTTGCATTGGAGACTTTGTACATGCGGGCCACGGACCTTCTGTTTGTTTAACAATTGCGCCACATACTTGAAAAGGCTGAGAACCCTGTCCTAGAACCTTCTCTCACAGATCTAGAAACGGCGAGTTCTACAGTTGACCAGTAAACTCTTTTCTGTTTAACGTCACGTCATGGCTGGAATTGCACATGATTCCTTTTTACTATCACGCATGCATTTTACTACCAGTCGCGCTTTCGAACGTCCCCTAAGGTTGATCACGTCCATGATGTCAAGACATACTCTAATGCAACTTAACACAAAGGCCAAAAGGCAGCACTTGATAGATTTCAACTAGTCGACGCGACACGTTTTTGACCCTTTGTGTTCGCGCTTGGCACCAGTTATTATGAATACAGTGGCTGAGAAGTCTGGGCCACTTTTTGAAAAATATCACCATTATTGCGCAGCAATTTTAATCTTGAATTGTTGAGCAGATAAAGTGTTCAACGACTTATAGTTTTCCACGCAGAAACGTATGCATGCTGGAAATGACTGTTGTTTTCACATGCTATAATTTACGTCAAACGTGGAGCTAAATCACAGCTACTTTTTTGTGTATTACGAGATTGGGATTCGCTTTTGGAGTGGAACCAATTTCTTCATTGGAATCCCCTTTGTAGGGTTCGATAGCGGTAGAGTTGATACTGTTTGGGGTTAAATCCTGTGCGGTCGAACCAGGGCGTGTAGAGGGGGCGAACGAAGCGACTGCCCCGGGCATCCAAAAAGTTAAATTACAAAAATTAAAATGCTTTATTAAAATGCTTTAACTAGATGCTTCTTCGTATTGTAAGGCTACTGTACTATCGCATGCTGCATGGATCTGATGGGAACTTGTCTGAGGGGGGCAATGCAAATGCATGTTAAGCGATCCGAGAGGGAGATGAAGCACTGCCATCGTTATCTTAAGCCTTAGGCTACACCCTGCCCTCTTCCCCTTTGCAGGTTGGCGGATTCCTGCTAGCCTATTGTTAATCTGAGACTTGTAGTCTGTAGTCTTTATAGTTAAGAATATCATAAAGGACAGCAATGCATCAAACTGTACGGTTGTACAATTTCAGGTGCTATTTATAATACAAAAAATAGATAACTCCGTCTCCTATCATACCTCACAAGTGCTATCCTTTTGGTGGACCTATCTGATACTTGTTTGCATGCATAGATGCAATATCTGGTTCCTCAATGCATACCCATTAATAGAAGAATTTTGGTTATAAACATGTCTCAGGCCTACAGAATAAAACAAATTACAAAAGGCTAACGCATTAGAAACAAAAAATATTCTTTGAAATATTTTTGATTCATTTTTCTAAACTTGTTTTTTTGTCAACACTAGTTTTTACGTACAGTATTTCAAATGCCTGTATTTTTTCACATTCCTCAATACTATAATTTTTGTAGGGGGGAATGCAATTAATCAATTGATCTGTGCATCACCATACCTCTACACGCCCCTAGGTCGAGAAATCTGTTTTCTCCTCATTTGTAGCGACAGTGAGGTGAGCTACCTAAATTTTGCAGTGTAGCCACTACTGCTGTGTACGACGCGTCTGTCACCAATCACAGGGTAAACGCTGTTTCGAACAATATGTGCTACCCGTTGTGGTGTGCGAATACAAGCTCACACAGGTGACAAACGGCCCAGTGAGACAACACCAAGCTTTTGCAAAGCTTTAACGAAGTATATTTTTTTCGCCTAACTCAGGAAGCGAATCGGAGAAAACAATTTTTTGGAAGCGTGCACTTCCCTTAGCTGCGCCATTAACAGTCATGCAGTATTTCTTGAAAGCTAGAGGCGTAACACGCAAGCGCTCACCACTGTCAATACTTGTCATTAACATCAGCATACTGCACAACAAAGAACTGCTATTCCGCACAAAATAGTTAGCCCATAATCTTGCAAGTGTCTCAGACGTTAGATGCCATCAGATCCACTCAATGAAAAACACAAAGGTGCATGTGAAAATTTCTATGTCCCGTCAGGCAATTTCTGAAATATCCAAGTAGTGTTTCCTGTTTTTGCTTAGCCCCCAATCGCACAGACTTGAGCGCATATTCTCTTTGAACCAGGGCTGTGGAGCCGGAGCTCAAACAATTTTGGATGACTGGAACCGGAGCCACAATCTTTCAGATGGTGGAGCCGGAGCCTGAAATTTGGGTTCCGTTTTCACAGACATAGTTTGTGAGGCAAGCGAGTTGTACATATATAAGTGGTTTTTAGTTTTTAATAAACCAAATCGTTCGTTCTGGAGCCAGAGCCAAGAACTTCTAGATGTTGGAGCTGGAGCCGGAAATTTCAGTTCCGGTTCCACAGCCCTGCTTTAAACATACAACCAGCCAGCATAGTTGTTTTGCAGATTTTGTTTTCGCATGACTGGTGCAATAAGACTCGTGTTCAGTTAGATTTCGTTTCGTGCGACTGCAGTGGTGCATCGACATTGGTACAGTGCCCTGAACGAAGAGCGCAACTAAACTAATCGAAACTTTGGAAGGCTTGGCGGATACTCTTCCATACACCAGTTGCGCTACGTTCATATTATTTGTTATCTCACTAGTACGTCGATTCAAGAGAATATGCCACCAGAATTTATTTGCGATCTTCCCTTATTCCGCGGAAAAACTTTTTTCAGAATTTTATGAAACGTGGTTAAGTGTTAGGTTTGAAACTTACTTTAGTATTTCCGAACAAGCATTTCAAGCCTTCAAGCTGTGCTTCAATCTTCACGTAATAAAACAAGTTGAATTGAAATTCACACAGAATGCTGAAAGCATTGTTTTTACATTGAACACAACATTTCCCGTGGCTTTGGGCGGTTTTCGTCCAAAAAGCGTTCGGTGCTAAGAATTTTTGGGGGTTTGGCGTGTTTTACGACACCTAATAAAAAAATTTCAATGAAACAAACGAATTGCTAAAAGCGTTGATATTTCTTTGAATACACAATTTCTTGTCGCGTTGGGTAGGTTTTAGTGAGTATGGACGTATGCTGCTAAATCAATATCACTTCAAAAAGCAATTAAAGAAGGTTGTGTAACAGTCCGATGATCACCTACGTGTTTTTACTTCGCTACCGCTAGGAAAGGTCTACTTGACACAATACGGCTAGGCGCACCTACCTTACGTGATATCAAGCAGCATAGCAGAGACGGTGTTAACCTACTTTATTCCGGTTTATGGCCAGCTTACTCAACAAAATAGACCAAAACGCAAGTTAACCTACTGAAGCTAAAGTTACAGTGGGAAATTTTCCGAGTTGACTTTTGAAAAACTATCATTCGCTATCAGGATTTTATTGACAATGGTGAACGCTCTAATTACCAGACATATTGAGAGCCTTTATAGTAATTTACAAGTTGACTTTGACTTCATCTAAAAAATTAGAAGGTATTAGAGTAGCTTGAGCCTAAACTAAGAAAGATTACGTTCAACTTGTTGGATGATTACATGGGCAGTGCATGCTTCCTGAGCCCACTGATCCTTTAGTAACCATAGGATCATTGGGCTTTAGTTACTAAATGACCTAAAGTAACTAAAACCTAGCCTGGAGACCAACTCTTAGGTTTTCCAGATAGAAATGCACTTTCACGACTGCAACTGAACAACTATAGTTTGGTTGTTGTTATGGAAGTGCTTAAGATCAGATTGATGCGCAGATGATCTCTGAAGCCTGGAGATTTCTATAAGTAGGTTAGTGGTGTTTGTGTAATGAAGGCCCTGGTCGAATACAAACAAGGGCGTACGCAAGGGGGGGTTTTAGGGTTAAAACCCCCCCTTCAGCTTAATATTTTACAAAAACTTTATTATAAGGGAATGTATAAGGCTTGATTTTTACAAAAATAAGGGAGTGCGTGTAGAAGAATATGCCTATTATGTCAACAAACTTCGTTTGAAAACATGAAAATGACGTCGAACTGTGACGTTACAAAAAGNGCACACCAAATACAAATGACCACCATATGCCACTGAATGAAACCCCCCCATGAAAGTTTTCTGCGTGCCCCACTGAATACAAACGATATTTGATCCCAACCTTTTCGCCTTTTTCTGAGCAGTGAAATACCATTTAGCAAATTGAAGGCTAATCAATTATTGCGAAGAACTGAGCATCCCCAGCGATTTATGACTCAAACATTTTCGTTTAAACACATTTTGTTTAAACACTCTTCTACGCGCAAATTTGCTGATAAATGAAGATACAAAAATGTATAGCGTTGATTCAAAAAGGATGATAACCAATCACCCGCAAAATTTACCTGCACTGATGTCGTCTTCTGAACAAAGCACCAGTGACGGTATTTTTTTACAAACTGACCGCGAAAACAATTTTAAATCAAAGCTATAGCCGCTGGTCTTGAACTCCAGCAAACGCGTGTACCGTAGCCAGCACCTTCTTCACAACTCCAATTTATTGGAAAGGTAGGTGCGATCGTGCCAGCGTTTGCATCACGGTGGGAAACGCAGAATCAAATGTTGACTTTGGCATGTGATTTAGTGTTGCTGTTATTTCATCTCAGCAGAGCTTACATTTCGGCTTGCATTATAAACGTAGGGTTGAAGTTCAAATGCCTGGGCAACACTACACAAGTGACAGCAGACAGAACAAAGCGACCGGCAAGTGAATTGAAAAGACAAGCGCAGGGACTGACGTGATGAGCTTTCGACCGGGACAAGCTTATGTGCATCGTATTCTCTGTATAGACGATAATTGTTTTGCCTTTTTTGTACAGTACAGCAATTGGATTATATCTCTTATCTCCAGTGTGACGAGTGCACGTTTCTAGGCCGAATGCCCGTGCAGAGTTGCTCTGAGGCAGCAGAGCAGCGGTTCAAACCTTTTTCTGATCGTGTACCACTTGGGGGTCCCGTGCTGTCACCGCGTACCACCTTGTTCCAGGAAAACTCATTCGATCAAAAGTTTCGAAAACTACAGTAGACTTGACACAAAAGCGACATGTAGAAACTTGTTGTGAGAAATACAATGGCAATTGTTAAAAACCAATAAGAAAAGTGCACAGAAATGCAGGAATTTATAAAAAGAACCCGGTAAGTAAAAGCAAAAGCTGTGAATACCAGGCCCGCAACAAGCGGCCGGGGCAACCGTGCAATCGCCCCCCCCCCGAAAATTTCAAAAACATGTTTAGTTGTTAGG
>JGI24159J19872_10010486_pt1 | contig 12149 bp, 10 predicted proteins | sample Ectturendosymbi4_FD_19872 | JGI IMG/M metagenome (IMG submission 19872)
AAAACTTGTCTTCATGTTGTTTACCATTGCCCTAAGGCATAGATAGAAGTTTAATACACTATAATTTGTATTGCTTGGAAAATGACAACTTCAAAACGGCATAAATAAGCCCTGCGTTCACTGAATGGATTGCGCTTGTTTGTTTCATAAAATGTGGTTATTACTACCACTGTATAACAAAAGGAGCTTACAAACAGATAATCTGATCGACAGCTAGACGATATTTTCGAGGGCGGCAACACGGTCCCGCATGAAAATGTATATATCCCAAAAACCAACCTAATAAAAACGCTAGAAATCACGGAAATTCAACGAAAAGAATTTCTGAAATACACGAAAAAGCTATAAATTTCAAGAAAAGGTTGCAATGCCATTTGTTTTTTAGAAGAATACAGGAAAGGCTTTAATTTCTGTTGAAGATTTACGGCAATTGTAGAACCAAAGTCGGCACAATAAAAGATAGATTTTTGAGAGGGCACTACACTTAAGAGAGGCATACATTCACGCTTTTCAGACAAACGGCCAAATAGGTCACACTTGCGTGGGGCACCAAAAATTAAGTTGGCCTAGGGCCCCGCGATCCTTAAGTGTGTGAGTGAGGAGGAGATGGGGTGATGTTCATGTGTGCCCATGTGTGTGATGTGGCTCTTTGCGTTAGCGCAGTAAGAAATGTGGCTCTTGGTCTCTGACTGGTTGGCCATCCCTGTTTTAAACGATAATTTAGAAGCCCTCTATCCTGCATTCAATATTTACCAAATGCATGATAAGGTGTGTTGTTGTTTTTGACGGCCGGATAATGGGAGTTGTTTATGACGGCACAGCAGTGGTTACTCGGATCCTGCAAGAAATTTAGACAGACCACGGTCGTGGTGGTGAAAACTTTAGATGGAATCTAACAGGCAGTCGCAGAAATGTAAAGATTGATTTTCCGTTCATTTCAGTGTGGGGTGTAACTGAATTATATTACTGTTAGGCAGATTGTTGCTTGTCCTACCAGCAAAATGTTTGTGAATGCATTAAGAATTGGTGTCACTTAATTTTATCCGACTTTATCCTGACTGCAGTTGTGTGTTCTGCTACCTTATGTATACGACTTCGAAACATTGCGTAACTGGTTCGTGACTTCAGTTTTAAGTCTATCCACACATGTCTTCCAACCTCATAGAACTTTGTAAGGATTTTCTGTAATGATATGGGAGCAATTCTTTCCGGTATTTCAGCGCATTGCCCCGGAAATCAAACATTTCTATCTGAAGAACACTTAAAGGAATTAGCAAATGCATATTCAATTAGTGAAAATGATTCAAACAGTGCTTCTTAATCGGGTGAATAGTTCACCCCAGGGTGAATGAAACTTTTGCAAGGGTCAATGAAAGAACAGGGGTGAATGAAGGATGAATGAGTTTTCTGTTGCTAAGTTTTTGCATCCTCTGATTATTGCTTTTTCACCTAAAGTACATCAGCAATCATGAACAAAACAACGAATTGCAAACGTTCCAAGTTTTTGTTTAAAGCAGTCGGCAACTTAAACACCACTTTAGGAAGACCGTACTACGATGCAAGTTTACTACCTCTATGATATAGGGATAGATTTTATTGAGAGATGCCATGTTCTATTCACTCGAGTGACGGAATCCCTGCTGCGCTCTGCATGAGCGTCCTTTCTGTGCAACTGTGAACGTTACTTGGTAGAATGGCAGTGCTTTCGAAAGTTTCATTCTCAATCTCGAGAGAAAACCAGACACATGAACACTGATCAAAGTAGCCTTAATATTCGAAGTACAGAAGTAGCCTATTTGTGATATTTGTGTTTTTTTACGTTGGTATTGAATCCAATATCTAACACGCGTTTATATCTCAGATAATACGTACAGAAGGTCTAAGAAATCGGTACAAAATCACCTTATTTTGATGAAAGTAAATGTAAAGCTATAGACGAAATCGATCCGGACACGTCAGTTTTCACCAAGATTGCATCAGAACGTCTTGAAAATATATCTCTATTATGGGTTTTTCTGGGTTGGTTTGTTTGAATCCCCGTAGTAGAAAGATATTGCATTGAAAGCCTTGCAGCAACTGGTGCTCATGTCATAACTACCACGTACATGTCAAAGAAAAGGATTTTCGTATTTCGTCGAGCTCATTGGCGGGCTTTGACCCTCTTGGATTTTGACATTTGACATTTTCCTCTTCATTACTTTGTAGAAAAATGTTTTTCTGTTGGCATTGAGTTAGTAAAAGGAAATTTCACCATGGTCAGGCCCTCCTGAAAAACCTCTTCGGATGGTCATGGTCGAGCTGAAAACTGAAACGCGAAATGCGCTGAAATGAATTGACTCGTTGCTGAGGGTGGCATTGGAGGAATTAAATCATCTGCAGTTTGCAAAGTTGATCACTAAATTTCTGAAGAACTGCAGTAATTAGTAAACGGCTTTCTGCTATAAAAATTTATAGTTTCTTATTGTTTTTTTGTGGTTTTGTTGTTGTGTCTGCAGTGGCAGGTGTCTTTGATTCTCACTGAGCCTGAATAGTTGTCATTGTGTCGCTCGTTAAAACTCATTGGATGATTACATTTGTTGCTAAGTTGCTTTTTTAGCTTCTCATTTCTCGACAGTTAATGCGGATTCAACTGTCTTTAAATGAATTACTTAGCTTAAGCAGATCTTGTACAAAAATTAAACTCAATAACATTGTATATGCAGTAGTAAGGTTATTATTGTCACATGGGACATGTATTCGCACTGGGGTGAATGAGAATGCAGCAATCGATGGCAGGGATGAACGAAACCGACAAAGGTGAACCACTTTAAACATGAAATACCTCTGGCAAAGAATTTGCTTCGGAAGGAGTCGCAGCTACCTACATCTCTCGAAAAATTTCTTTCATTTATAGCTCCTTGCAAAGCTGCGTTTATTGTTCATACAAGTTGTAACTAATAGCTGTAACCCTTCCCATCACCAGCCCTTCATGCGAGAGAAGTTTTTCAAAAATGAAATTAGTGAAAACATGTCCCAGAAATTCCATGACCAGTGAAAGATTGAGTAACATTACTAGATCTACTTTAAATTGAAAGGGTAGGAGCTGAAAAATTAGGTTTAGATGATTTCGTTGATGAACTTGACAGTCGACATGAAATGGAAGAATTAAGGATTAAGTTACATTGAGTTGATGTTGATACGAAATTCTGATGAAGACTGTGCAGGGATTTTTGTTAGAATCATGTTACTCATTGTCTATTTGTCTGAATCTCATTTTTTGGTTTATTGAGGTAGTGCGTGTTTCGCTTATGACAAGACAGCCATAAATTAACACAGGCTTTAAAAGACAGCTTTTGAGGATTGGTTAGAGAAAAATTTAATGTGAATATTAAAATGAACGACTTTGTTGGGAATGTTCTGCAAAGCAAGTTTTACGCCTGCTGTTGCATCTTACTATCACGGTACACGCCTCATAAACGTCGCCCATCTACGCCGCGGCTATGCTACTTTAGGTGCAACCAGGGACGCCGGAACGTCGGTAGGGCAGGGGGACAGAAAAAAAGTTGAGGGCAATATAATATAAACTTATGAAATACAAAAAAAAAACGTTACCAATTATCAAGCCCATAGGCTAACTAGAAGGGGCGCAGGGGGCTTAGTCTCCCTTGAAAAAATGTTTGCCACTCCCTGGAAAAATGTGTTGGACACAGTTTTTAAAATGGCCCCTATCAGTAAACTCTTCGCCTTCCCTGGTGTCCCAATCTGGTTAGGGCCTGCCAATTATGCTTGCTACAGTTCAACAATAACTTTGACTGCAAAAATAATAAAACAAACTATAGACAACTTGGTTCAATTCGATCTTGATAAATCATAAACGTACCTATGAAAAGACACCTTCGTCCCCGTTGTCCCTCGTTTGAAAGGTCAGGGATTCAATGCAACTGCTCTCCGACGTCCTTGCTTTTCCGCAATCAGCAGTCACTGTCTCGCTACAGTACCTGCCGAGATGTCTGCGTTCAAGAGTCACATGCGACAAAACGCCTAATATCGTAACTTGAAGTAAATATTTGAAGATTGGTTGCCATGTTATTATTACACGATGCAGACCAAAAGTAAAACAATCCGCTCGCAAGTTTGGCAACTTGCCCCTGCAGGCAGTAGCGTAGCCAGCCCAGAAATTTGAGGGGCCAAAAAATTTGGTGGGGGCCAAAAGGTTTAATTTTAGGCGAATANCACTGTTTTGTTTGTGATACCGCCTCNGAAAGCACAAATGACAATATGTTCTAAAAATTTGTGGGGGACATGGCCCCCTAGGCCCCTTTGGCTACACCTATGCCTGCAGGCAAAGGAGCGGGCATGAGTGAACTGCAAGCTCAGCACTGCATGACACCAGAACAGTGAATCTGGCCCTTACGCAGTGTGAGTGTCGTACCTGCAAATAAACTGTGATTGCAAGAACTAAAATCAATTAACCGGAATTGAGCTGCTGACGTCAAATTTTCTAAAAAGTTTTTGTTCTTAGTCCCAATTTCCAGAGAGGGGCAACTGCCCGTTTTGACCCCGGGGCAGATCTAGCCAATAAGGTTAAGGGGGCGATTTCAGTAATATTTGTTAGTCAAGTCTCATTACGGGTTCACTACTTTAAGATGAAGTATACTTCACAACACTTCTGTGACAAATCAATGGATTTAGGGGGGAGCGATCGCCATGGTTTTAGGGGGAGCGATTGCCTCAATTGCCCCTCCAGGATTCGCCCTTGTTTTGACGCCCCTGCGGACGCCCATGGCTTTGACGTACCACGAGTTCAAAACTCTGCTTGAGTTCAGTGTAAAAGCACACCCATAGCCATAATAGTCATTCTTTACGCATTTACATGTTCAGCAACAATGTTGACCTCAAAACTATTAGCAGAAATTATAGAAAACCATCCTGAATTTTTGGCGTGCGAGAATAGCTGCAATAAATTTGTTTCAAACTGATCTTGATAAATCATGAAATTATTTATGATACTGGTATGTAAGGGCACCTGTGGCCCCGTTGCCCCACTTTCAAAAGGCAGGGGTGCAGTGCCCCCGTAATGCACCCCCGTTTCGGCGTCCCTCGGTGCAACTGGTGTGGTGCCGAAACCTCGCTATGGTTAAATGCATAGTGCATTGAATAGTCTTTACCTCATCCACACTGCAGGCGGGCATTCACTCATGATAGTAGTTGCATAACATTGTTCTAGTTACACCACAATCACCAGGTGTCCGTAAGCTACTACAAAAATGGGTTAGTCAGTAGTCACCAACCTGTTGGCAGATGGTTTATTTTTTTAAAATTTGCTTTGTAGTAAGAATATTTTGACGAAACTAGTTGGCTATCAACAGCCTACTTGTCTCGTCTCTGTGTCAGGATGGAATTCGTTGATGGAACCATTTCGTTTTCATGTGAATTATTTTCACTTTCGTGCAGCTGTTTTCGCTCATGTGGGCCGTGGGGCCGGCACAATTGTGTACGGAAAATGGTGTTTCGTTTCATATGTGTAGTGCTGTGGAAGTTACATATGGTTAGCATAGAATATTCGACATAGCAGTGAAAGTGTGTGATTACCTCTAGTGGCATTTAGGTGTGTCAAGTGAAAATAATGGTAGGTCATATTTAACGATATTGAAAAGCCTATATTGGGTGTGATATAGCATATTAATCTTCAAGACAACGGAAAATTACCATACAGAAGAGACATTTATGTTACCCCCCTACTTTTTTCTTGGCCCCGCAGTGGCCCACCCACTTTTTAAAATTTAGAATCGCCTCTGACTTTTGCTTTTTGTGGGTGATGATGTTTTTCGATAGAACTTCTGTGCAGTTAATATGATGATGGGAAAGTCCTTGAACATAACTGGTAAAACACTAACCGCCAAATCCTGCTTCAAATTCAGTAAAAACAAATAGCTGCTAGCCTCATGCTAAATGCGCTGCAAAAAATTTGAAACCTGAATTGAAATATTTACATGCCTCTGTGTGCCAATGAGCATACCGCCATCTGACTTATTTTTTAGTTTTATTTTCTGTTAGCTGTTTATCTCAAAAATTTGATGCCAAAATGCTTGCAGTTTTCTCTCACGGGCAGATCCTTGTATAACGATGTGCGAATGACGTTACGTTATAGTTGGGGCCCTGTAAAAGTGTTTTGCTCCTCTCAGTGTCGATTGTGTGGTATCACCTACTCGGTAATGTGCAGTGACTAAAGATTTTTGTGCTCTTGTATTATTCGATTGTGCTCGCGATATGGACCGTGCGTCTGCGACAAAATGAATCATGAGTGCAGTTAACCTGCAATTTTGCAACTGTTTTCCTACTTTTTAACTCTGCAGGTGGACCTTAAGTTGACAATCTTTGTTTAACTTTTGCGAAGAGAGAGGTCAGAAGCACATTACCTTGCTAATTGCTGCACTTACCAGCTGGAACAAGTCAGAAATGAAGAGTGAAAGCATGGCTGCTCATGTTCATTATTTACAAACTTCCATTTGCAGAATAGACTCCAGACAGAGAATAGTGGCGTTGCACTCTGATTTTCCTGCTATGCTTCAACATTGCCACCTGTTTTGCAATTTTCTAAGTTGTGCGATAGTTTTTACGCTGACATCATGATTTTCGACAAAAATTTTTGACTCTCTTTATTTGACTTCTGGTGACGGTAATGCTATAATCCTTTTTTTATTCTGTTATAATCCCTTTCTTTGGTTTGATGTTGATATGAAATTCTGGTGACGGTACTGCTATAACACCTTTCTTTTATTCTGCTTTAAACTTTGCTGTGGAGAGCTTGGCATACAATAGCATGCAAAAGTGGCAAGAAATGTGACACGCCATATTCATAAATAAAGTGTTGGGAATGCAAAACGCTGCTAAAAATGCTAAGGAATGTCGTGGTCTACCGGGATTGAAATGATGTGGAAAGGCAGCTAGAATCATTTAATGTTCGTGGTAGGACATTAAACAAAGCCGCCACCTTGGCAAAAATGATATGTTCTTAGGGAGATTTTTGCAAGTTGTGATTCAACCCTTTGACTTCGTCCTAATTCATAATTGAAATTTTTTGAGCTTTTTTTCACAGTAATTAACAATGCGGTTTTACTTTGTACGTTTATAATTTTGATAATTTCGAAGTACAATTCTAAAAAACATTCAGTAGTTCCAGAAAGATTAAAAGAGGACTAAAACACTTTAGCATCTTTTCTTTACAGGAAAGACAACTATCCTTTACAAACTTTTGTCGGATGAAACAAAAAATGCTATTCCAACTATTGGTTTCAACGTCGAAACGGTCAATCCCTGTAATGGACTGAAACTAACGATCTGGGACGTTGGTGATCAGTTAAAGGATATTTGGAGACACTATCTGGAAGGCACTGAACGTTTAACTTTATTTGTTTTGTTGTCAGTCTCCTAGAAATCTGTTCTTCGGAGAGTTGTAAAATCTGAACTAAATTTTAGGCAATGCGCATAACGGATGCGGACTCTGACTATGGGGAGGTTCCCATCTCTATTATTTTTTGCTGAACTCCTCGTTTGACCCTGACTTACCCTTTGTTGCTTACCCCTTACTATTTGAGATTTGGTGCAAATCATCCAAGCGAATGTAACTTGCCACCAGGACAACTGCAGCGGACAATTGCCATTCCAACAAATGAAAATGTTGTTGCATGTAGTGATTCAAAATAACTGGGATGCAGATTGTTTTAAATCTTTGAAAGTCGTTTTCTCATGAAAGGTTTTCTTATTTCTGTTGAATCTGTGAATGTGAACATGGTAACAACAGTGATAATTCATGGATTTTTAAAAAAAAGTAAAACTCTAACAAACGTGTTGACCAAGCTTGTCAACTTAGAATTGGTGAAAATACGCTATCAAGAAGTTTTCATATCAACAAGCACCATTGTCGAAAACCACTTCTGTGGGGACCGATATGTCAGTGTACCGCATAAAGATAGAATATATCGGCAAATCTTTAAGCCAGATGGATATCTCTTTATCACACACTCCAGGTCGCGATTATCCAGAGTTGTCCAGGCGGAAAGTGTTCTAGAATCGCGTGTCTGAATCATACAATTTGCCTGAAAAATGATGTTTGTAAAACAAAAACGAAGTTAAACCTTTCTGCAAGAATATGTCTTAAGACCGCTCTTTTACTGTTTAGCCATCCTACGGTTTCCATCAATCCCAGTTTGCTGCTGCAACTTTATGAATGTTTGAGTCGCACAAAGATCCAACAACGAAAAAATGTGGTATGTTTATTTCATCCACATTCTCTTCTTGTGTTTCACCATTATAAGAAGCAGCAACGCAGAAACCAGTAGTTCAAGTATAATCAAAATATACATATTTAAAAACAACTTTCATCATCCACAAAAGTTCATTTAATGTTCCATAATTCTTGATGTAGCATTCAACTTTGAGACGAGGGTGCAATCGTGTTTTTGCAACAGTGAGATGCATGAAAAATAAAAGGAATTTTCAAAGTGGTCATAGCACCAGACTTGCGATCAGGAAAATATTAATGTCAACTTACGAACGTGAAGTAGAAATCGGTCTAGCACAAATACGTTGAGTTCAAAGAATGAATTCAAAGTTAAAGAATTAAATTCAAGATAGTGATTTAATAAAAAATGCCAAAATCACACTTTTGGATGAACCAAACGGTTTTATTACGAAAACGTTTATTTTGAAAAGCTGAACTACTTACCGGTTTATTTGTTTTTACGGAATACAAATACATGTTCAGCAGGTTATTTTGTTTATTTTTGATATTTGGGTGCCGGCGATAGGCGGCTAGCAGAAGCCGAATGTGTTTTTTGGTGGGGAGGTTGAGATGAACGCTGCAGTGGATGTGGATCAATCACCTGACTTTTCACTTGATAAATGGACACTTTGTCAATTTTTTACAGTTGTACTATATTTACCTACACAACATTGGTCTCAAAGTCGTGGAAAGAACAAGCTTAAATCGATGCTATGCTTGTATGAGAATTGAATTCCATCTCTAAAATACTCTGAACACAGTCACTGCCAGAAACAAACCAGTATTTTCACAAACGGAAAGAAATTATTGTAGATCTCAGATAATTAGGCCGGGGCCCCGCGTTTGAGACCCATATCTTAGTAGATTGCGAGTTTCTCAGGGAGACCTCCATGAATACAGATTTCCCATTCTACGTTGTACAAAACAGGCCGGTCGTTTGTAGAGTTACGTAGCTGCTGAAAAAGGTGCTTTGTGGTACTTGTACGCAGAAGTGGCAGTGCTTCCAGTACATTTACAAGCACAACAGCAAACGATATTTTAAGCGCCCTTTGTTGTCCTAGGTCTTATCTTCGTCGTGGACAGCACCGACATGCTCCGACTGGACACGGTCAGAGAGGAGCTGCTTCAATTGACCGAATTCGCTCCTGATGTCCCGATACTGATATTCGCCAACAAGCAGGATTTACTCGGTTCTGTTGGTGACTCACGTCTTGCTGAGATTTTGCGCTTGGCAAAACTTGGAACGGGCAATGGCTGGCACGTCAGGGAATGTTGCGCGAAAACAGGAGATGGTCTCATGGAAAGCTTCGAATACTTTTCTACAATGGTAAAAGCGATGAGAGGAAAAACAAACGATTCGATTACATATCGATAGGTCTAACTGAACTTATGATATAGAATGTCATTACGGGGGTACCTTGTTGAAACCCTGGGCGCATTCGGCAGCGCAATGAAGTAAGCTATGTGAGAATATTGGCGAACCCCGTAATTTACTTTTTGTCGCAAAAAAACTGCACAAGTCATTTGCTTAAGTGTCATTCAGTGAGCAAGGTAATTTACAGAGGACATTATCTTCAAGCTAGACTTTCGTTTTGCACTTACCTTTGTTAGGGTTTTTGCATTCGTGTAGAAAAACATTGCAACGGTTATCAACATTTTTAAAATATGAATAGGATTGTTTCATAACATCTAAAACAATTCCAATCAAGAATTGACAAGTTGGTGCAAGCGGCACCTTTTCAAGCGACAAGCTCGTGTCTCTCTATGCTTGTCTTGCCATTTCCGATGTGATTTTTCTACTTGTGGTCGGGACTGTGCACGCGGCAAAACCCGATTGTAATGACGAAAATATCTGCTCGACTCTGCTGTTCAAAAACCTTCAATTGAAAAGCGCTGTGGGATAACTTGTTGGTGTTTACAAGCCAAGTCAAACGATCTACTTCCTCAAAGTCTGCTTTCGCGCCATGGTCAACTTTCTTCAATACCAATAGCGCGTTGAAAATGTCACACATTACAACCGCGCTCCCATGTAAATTGCTGCTGTAGAAACTTGTACGGCGTTCAACGCTCAGGGGTAATTGAGGAAATTACTCACGTTTTTAGAAAGAACGAGCTCAGAAACAAACCAACGGACACAGCAAATCACTTGACTTAATTCAAATTGTGTTTGTCAAAATGTTCGTAGGACTCGTTTTTCATCGCCAGCATATCGAATTTTATACAGCACTGTCTTTTTTTTGTTTTGTTGTTTGTTCATCTTTTTCAAAACAAATTGCTTTAGGGTTTGTTCTTTCCTGTTTAATTTGAAACGACATGTTTTTTGAGCAGACTGAAGTTAGCGTCTAATGATAAGGTTATAGGTTCGGTATGCGTGTAATATTTGCAGCAAAATCAAGCAGAGGTGATGAAGAACTTGGATTCAAAAGAAGTTTATATAGTGCTATCCCTCACATTGTTTAGTTTTTCAGGAACTCAGGTTTATTTGCTCAGTTTTATTTCCAAAGATCATGTAAAATGTTCTTTCGTGACGTCCGCTTCAAGGCTTTTGATATTACTGCGCCTCCACCTCTACAGAAAATTACGGAAAGCTCTGATGATGTCGACCGCTGGGCAATCGACAAGTCTTCCAGCCTTATACAAATAAAACAGAAAATAAGCCACCTGAAGCCAGCAACAAAATGCGTCCCCATAACGGCATAGTTTTGTTGGTGGCAGCAGTCAAAAATGGTAACCACTCTTACCGATGCAGCTTTAGGGTGTTTCACACCGGACACTCGATGGCGTTGATGCGACAGTTGGCGAATTTCTTTTTTTCTGCCAAAGCAGCGCTAGCTGGTGTTGGCAACCACTTCACGAGGTTCGACAAGGTCACGTGAGTTGACGAAATTGTTAGGACTGACGCACAACACTGCTATGTTCCAGTCGCGATTGCGAAGACTGACTGAACCTTGAAATGTGTTTAGCCTAATCATAAAAAAATAGAAAGTTATATATTTTTTCATTTTTGAATCGTTTTGCTGATTTTAACAGGTACAACTCAGAGGGGTTGCAGATCAACATAACTGGACAAATCCCTTCCGCTACTGTCCCGAGCGGCTGTGCAAAACTTTATTTAAAAAATTGAATTTTATGCAGAAAACTGATTTTCTCCTGATCAGTAACAAAAAGTCATTTTGAATTTTCCTATCCTTTATCTTCCACAAGTTGCAAGTTCTATCTAATTACCATTTTCCATGTATATGTTGGCGTATACGACATACGTGCAGAGGTGAAAGTAAGCCGGAACGGCCCGGAACGCCGTTCCGCTAAAAGAATTATTGCCGGTACGGCGTTCCGGTTAGAATATCTAGTAGGTTGGTGTTATGACGCTGACGCTACAATGGTGGTACCTGAACTTTACTAGAAGCAGCTTTTACATCTTATTTCCTGAGCAAGGTAGTATATGAGTTCAAGGCAAATCATTTCTAGCCGTCTCAATGTTCGTTTCAAAGGAACTTGTTCACTCCCTAGCCGAGCACTTTTAAATACCGGTAAATAACCTAAATAACTTGAACTCTAATTATCTGAAAATTTCCAAAAAGCATTACGGCCCGCACAAAATGCCCTCGCAGGTCACATGCGGCCCGAGTCTTTGAGCCCCTGATCTACACCTTTCGATAAGCTCAAGAAAAAATGTAAGTCGCCCTCGATTGTCCTTGATTGTAAGCGGCGGTTTACAATCGAATAAATACAGCACACACTATTTCAGGTTTATTGCCGAATTTTAGCTGTGCAACATGCTCAGAAAGTGTTCTGCCAAAATTGATAATGATTTTTGGTGTTACTGCGCAGTGGCGCACCTGAGAGGGAATAATGTGCACCGCTGCCCTTTTCATTAGTTTCATTG
>JGI24159J19872_10010487_pt1 | contig 12148 bp, 9 predicted proteins | sample Ectturendosymbi4_FD_19872 | JGI IMG/M metagenome (IMG submission 19872)
GATCAGCTTTCACTGTGTTCAGACTCCTTTGTGATTTTTGGTGACATCATCCTGTGTATTGTTTGGTAACAAATATTTGCATTTCAAAATTTTTAGCTCACACTGATATTGCACACCCACTTTCCAATCAATCAACGCTTGAAAGTCTTGGGTGACTTTCACTTCGGTTTGGGTTTTTGACACCGCAATTCATGACGTCAAACCAGCAGTACAAAAGAAAATTGTATGGCCGCGATCAATGCGATGAACCCTTCATAGGTGCGTCGTAACAACACTTTAAATACTGAACAAAAAGCAGAAGATAGTTGACGTTCCTTGAGGGATTGCCCAACTTTTGAACTCACGACAACTCTTGCAAGATTGCCTTTCATGTTTTCTTTTTTCATTTATTCGTTGTAGACTCATGGTGAACATCAAAAGTGTAATTTAATAACACAAGAACACAAAAGTGGTTAGTCATAACGCATTACGGACAGGGCCGGAACAAGCCATTCCAGCGCCCTAGGCAAGATTCATTTTCAACGCCCCTTGTGTTTGCTTATGAAAACGTCATCCTGTTATTTTAAGGACTGGAGAAGACGATATATCGGCTTTTTGGCGACGTTTTTTACGATAACTCGCGAACCATGGTTATTAGCAACGTCGACAACGAAACATTGTTAAAAAGGTTTTCGAGCGATCTTTGTGATGAGCCTCCAAAGAGGTATGTTGCATATGAAATATTTAAGAAAAATGCAATTATTTTTTCCTCTCAAGCAAAATTTAGCAATTTTCGATTATTTAAAAAAAATCGGCTTCACGCTCACCTGCTAGCATTTTCGGAGCAGTTTTTGGCTTGCATTTCTTGCTAGGACCACAACTTACCACAAACACTGAAACATTCCTCACGCATGTTTTGCGGGGAGCAATGTTTGGGCGAAAAAATGCCGTTTTTCAAAACCTGAGAGAACACGATATTTTAGTTGTTACGCCACAACCTTTGGCAGCACATGCAGTGACGGATTTACGTATAGGCCAAATAGGCCACGGCCAAATAGGCCATGGCCTAGGGCCCTCCGCAAATCCTTACTATGGCAACTCATTACTAACTTAAATTATGCGAAAGTGTGCAGGGGCATAATTTAACAATTTGCTTAGAAACGAGCAAAAATATTAAGGTCTCAAACTAGAGCCCTTTTCCCTGCAGCACAGGAGTCTCTAGTAGCAAACGGTTTTTCATTTGTACAGTTTCTGAAATGTATGAACCTTAGTAGGCCAATTTATAGCGTGTTTGTAGCGGATCTACGTTTGGTTTTTCTCAAATAAATAGCCAATTTACAGAGCTGGCTGGTTGAAGGTCTACTAGATGTTAGTTAAATCAGCTAGAACGGTTTCTGGTGAGGTTTACTTGGAAAAATGTATCTACAGTAGGTTTACTTTATTTGGGTAGCTGAGGGTATTGCGGAAACACTTTGCTGTGAACGAAGTTCTCTTCATGCTGCTTCCCACCAACCTATAACAGAGAAGAATCAAACACTATATTTTGCATTGCTTGGAAATGGACAACTTAAAAATGGCATAAGCAAACCCTGTGTCCACTGAATAGATTTCTCTTGTTTGGTTCATAAAACATGTGGTTACTATAAAAAAGGGGTTAACGTACAGCTAATCAGATCGACGAGTAGACGATATTTTCAAGAGCGGAAACACGGTTCCGCATGAAAATGTATATACCCGAAAATTAAACCTACAAAAAACGCTTGAAATCACGGAAATTTAACGAAGAGAACTTCTGAATTACACGAAAGAGCTATGAAGTCCAAGAAAAGATCGAATTGCCATTTGTTGTTGAGGAGCTTCTAGCAAAAGCTTTAATATCTGTTGAAGTCTAAGGCGGTCGTGAAACCAAAGTGGGCAACAAAAAGATAGACGTTTGAGGGCACTACACATAACAGGGACATACTGTCACGCTTTTACGACAAGCGACCAAGTAGGTCACACCTGCGTTGGGCCCTTAATACTGCGATGGCATAGGGCCCAGTGCTCCCAAAATCCCTCCCAGAACATAGCCGTATATAGGAGCAGGCAAACTTTTGGGGATGCCATTGCATCCCATGCACCCCCGTCTCCTACACCACTGTTAGGCAATAGCGTTTTTTAGTATGTGCTATTCGCAAGAACGCGAAAAATCCTTAAAAATGTCATTCTTTTTAATAAAAGTTTGGAAAACTTATTGCGACAAATTTGTCAGTGTTTTAGATTTTAAATTGCCATGACTTATTTCCTCTATTTGTTTTTACTTAAACATTGGCAGGTTGTTGCAAGACGTGAATACCAACATGTTCTCCGACTTTTTTCGGTATTTGAACGGGCCACAGATATTTAACCACGCGTCAATTAATCACTGACATTTAATCACTAGATAGTTAATCACGTAGACATTGAAACACCCAGACATTTAGTCCCTTAAGACTCTTTATCACTAGACAGACAAACACGAACACACTTAAGTACTCAAACACACAATCCACATAGCTCGTTGCATTTATTCCTTTAGGCCAGGGTCTCAAACTCAAATTGCTCCGTGGGCCACATGAGGAATTACAAGTAACCTGCGGGTCGCATTATGACGCTGACGCAACAATAGCGGTATCCAAACATAATTTTACATCTTACTCGCTTGTTCACTCGCTAGTTGAGCACATTTACACACAGGTGAATAAAATAACGTAAATGTTATTCATTTCATTCATTTTCATGTCCGCTTTTCCTCCAGGGAGGGTTGCGGGGGCAACATTCATAGGAGAACTTGGAATACCGCACGGTCAACAGCAATTTCAGACAGTTCTGCTGGTTCCACAACAAGACGGGACCAACCAAGGTTGGAGATGCGGTTGCTCCGCCTAGGCCTTGAACGACATCTGGGTCGCTTTCCCGTGGGTTTAGCCAGCAGGTCTTGCCTCGCCAGTCTTCCGGTGAGCATTCTGGATACGTGGTCGAACAAACGTAGTTGTGTATTCTCAATTAGGAGAAGTGGATCGACATTCAGGGCTCTGCGAAATTCACAGCTGTGCACTTTGTCGCGAAGCGTCACACCAGGGGCGTAACGAGGGGGACACAATGCCCCGGACGCCGAATTACTTAAGTGCGCTAAAAGTCCCAACAATGTCTCAAGTTTTTTCTTCAATGCGTATATTTACTCCCAAAATACCTTACTACAGGTTCAAATATGGAGACGCCAAACTTGTTTCTTGCCCGGGCCCAATCTAACCTCAGTACATCACTTTGCCACACCGTGGACTCTTCGCAAAAACCCCATCTTTGGTGCTTGCACCTGAGAATATCTGAAAAATTATTTTGGTCATTAACAAGATTCATGACCCTAGGTAAGGATCGGAACAAAGACCCATTTCAAAACTGACAGCTTTGCGGTTTTTGAAGCTCCCGTTTTGTTGCCACAGAGCAGTTAAGCTCACGCAGAAATGCGTTAGCTTTACCAATCCGTGTATCAATCTCCTCGTTCCGCCTTCCGTCACTCGCAAATACCACCTCCAGGTATTTGAACGTCTCCAACTGCTGCAGTGTATTGCCGCTCACTTGCCGCATACCCTACCTTGGGTTTGCAGAGAAACATACAGTAGTACCTCGGTATTTTAGTGCTGATTTTCACTCCGCCTCAGCATTTCGATAGATGAGCATGTACCCCTAACATTTTTATGACAAAAAGGCTGAGGAAAATAACAAAAATATATTTACCAATAAACATATAATAATTTTTAAAAATAATCTTCACCATGGGCATCTACGGAAGGGAAAAACGAAAATTTTCTCCCCTGGAAATTGGAACTAAGAATCAAAAGTTTCTAGAAAATATGAAGTCAGCAGCTTAATTCCGATGAATTGATTTAATTCTTGCATTGACAGTTTTTTTCCGGTATGAAACTCACACTGCACAAGAGCCAGGTTCACTGTTCTGGTGTCATGCAGTGATGAGCTTACGGTGATGACTCATGGCCGCTCCTTTGCCTGCAGAGGCAGGTTGCAAAACTTGCGACGGATTGTTCTATCGTTGGTCTCTATTATGCAACAATAATTTGGCAACAAGTCTTCAAAAATTGAGTTTAAGTAATTGTAGGTGTTTAGCCGCATGAAACCATTGATTGCAGACATCTGTGGCATGTAAGGCAGCGCGACAGTGACTCCTGATAGCCGAAAGGCACGTAGTTTTACACTGTGTGAAACAAAGCATGCGTGAATCTGTAGCAATGCTTCCGCAATTTTGAAAAATCCATTGTTAGTGGGAGACTTTGAGTGCGAATCTGGGTTTGTTTTTCAGACATAGACCGAGTTTTTTTAATAACCAAAAAAATTATGTCCATTCAGTCACGAAGCCTGAAAAGATAGGTTAGTGAATACTGTTACAGCGAGTTTTAATACCACTATGGGACAAATGACCGAAATGTCTCAGCGGAAAAAACAGGTGTGAACAACTTGCCTTAAGTGAATACCTTAATCAAACTACGCTTATGCAGGCTTCTTTTCACACGGTATGAAACTACTTGACGTGTGAGAATCCGTCTATGCAGGCTTGTGGCAATATGTATTAATTGTTAAGGCTCATTTCTGACTTCTGAGTGAGTACTGAGTGCAAAGCTATATTTGCTGTGGCGACTTTTCATAATTCATCTGCTAAATTTTTGTAGGCCTGCATTGTATTCTAACTTTAGTAAGTTGTCCGATAGTCGTGTCAACATACCAGTCTACTTGTCCGGTTTATGTATGATGAGTGATCCCCATGAAAAAATAAAAAAACAAGGACAATCAAGGTTTTATAAAGTGATTTATCGCTTTGGACAAGATGTCAAGACGTTTGCAGCTCTTGTGTCTAAATGGCGCTGACAAGTTTTCCTAGGTGAAATGAAGTTGTAATTTGTGGTTTCGTTAGTCGTAATAGCAATACTTATGTGAAAAAAAGTGCCCTGTTGTGAAAATCTGCACATAGCCTATGGTGAAAATTATCGTAATATACCTGGCTATGGCTGCCAACGAAGCGCATTTTTCGCCACTGTTGCCATAACATGGGGCATTTTCTTTGTGCTGTAAAAAGGATAAAGTGGTTTGTGAACATCCATTTGCATTTCATCGATAGCATCCTAAATAGGTAAAGCAAATGGCAACGTTGTCCCCTTTTGAAAAATTTCTGCTTATGCTCATTACATTCACTGATATAAATAATTGGGAATGAATAGTGTATTAACATATTTTTCCCTTCAATTGCCAAGTATACATGTACCCCTTCCGATAGGCAAATGCCTATGTTATGACAGTTTCGGAACCCTTGTGCTAGCAGTATCAAACCGTCTGCAAAAAGTAAACGGTTGATACTTCAGCTCCTGACTATGACATCCTCGTCGACTCGGCTGCGACTGTCTATCCAATTCATGTAGACCAGTGGTTCTCAACTCCGGTTCTGAGGGCCACATTCGGCTCCCAGGCACCCTTTGTGCGGCCCTCAGCATTCTTTCAATAAAACGTTTAATATATGGTGTAACATACTTCGTTCTGCTGCGAAACAAAATGTGTAAATTGAATTGTGTTAAAAAATTTTAGTGAGGCTCACCAAATCGTAGGTCTGGTTTTGGCTCCCTTCAGACGAAAGGCTTGGAACCACTGATGTAGACTATGAAAAGGAGCGGTGACAGCACACATCCTTGTCGGAGTCCAACACCAACGGTGAAAGATCGTGATTTAACTCCCCCGACACGGACGCAAACGTCTGAGCAGGAATGCAGTGACTTGGCGGCCAGTAACAGGCGGCCGTCAACACCGTAGTCTCTCAACACTACTGAAAGTTTTTCACAAGGAACCAGGTCGTATGCTTTCTCGAGGTCGACAAAGATGTGAAGACGTCTTTAGCATACTCCCAAGATTTCTCAAAATTCTGCTGGAGAGCGAAATGCGGTCTATAGTGCTACGGCCGGAACGAAAACCGCACTGGGTATCATTCAGCTTTGATTCAATTGTTTTGCAGCATATTTTTTCAAGGCACTTGGCAACGTGCTTGCTAATAATTTGAAGATTCCCAAAAAGCATCGCGGGTCGCACAAAATGCCCTCGCGGGCCACATGCGGCCCGTGGGCCGCGTGTTTGAGACCCCTGCTTTAGGCCATGCAAACTTCTTTGATGACGGTTTAGGATTGGCCATTCGCTACTTACTTGCTTTAGCTTTGTTTCTTTTCTCCAAAGTCACCGAAGCTTTTTTTTATACTAGCTGACAGGATGCCAGGTCACGAGAAGATGCCAGAGCTTTTAGCGTATTTTGAAGATACGTATATTAGACGCAGACGATGGCCAGGACACAGTAACGTTATAGTTCTGCCAACTTTCCGGTAGAAAGATGGAATCATTTCGAAACTGCGTCTGAAAGGATTAGTTCAGTTGAACACAAAGCTCATCGAAATATTATCTACACATGTTACAGGCGTTACAACAATCATATAAAAAAGTCTAGCATGTGCGTCAAAACTTTGTTAAGACCCGTTGTTTCAATCTGGTTTTGTAACAATCAACGAAGCTTCATATGCAAAATAATTGACGTTCGCAAACGCCACCAAATTGGTTATGGTGCGTACCATGTTGGAATCTGTTTGGTTTAAATAAGTCAAGGTGGTGCGTCCAATGATCGAAATTTCACTGGTTAACTAGGATACTAACGCCAATAATACTGACTGGCGTCCCCAACTTGATTACACTTGATGGTTGAAACATGATATAGTGAAGGCTTTGACATAAACCTACTCCGGTAAAAACGGAACAGTCACAAAAATCAATAAATGAAAAGAAGAGAGATGGTTGCCCCAAATTTTGCAGTGGACTTGATAAAGTATGTCTTGCAGGGCATGCTTTGCTGGCCCTGACAGCACGCCGGCTTGTCAGCAACCTAAAAAACATTCCAAAGCCCACCCCATGTATACAAAGATCCTTATTGTACATATCATCACTTAGCTCATTACGAAAATAAGAAGTGGGTTTGTTGTACATTTGAAAAGTACATTAAATGAGTTAAAATTTTATACCAAACTGCGTTGCAGTCAACCTTGCATTTGGGAAACTGAAATTAACACGAAAATAAAACATTACCCCTTCTGCAGCAAACCTGGTAGTACCTCTATCTTCTCATAAACTGCGTGAACGTGAGATCCATTCGCTTTTATTCTCTTCATTTTCTTTTCCTTGGTTCACGTTCGTAACTTTCTTAACCACACAGTTGTATTTTGGTCCATTTTGGCGTTCCCTTTGGCCCAGCTCCCTAGGCAGCCGCCTAGTTCGCCTGATGGTAGCGCCTGCACTGATGACGGAGTAGGTGTTAGTTGATAAACACAATCAACACTGAGAGAGAAGCAAAACACTTACACAGCGCCCCAACTACAAATTTACAAAACAGTACTGCGGATAGTCGATAAATTTAGTGATTCTGTTCATCTTACTTTGCTGTATGGTGTGAACCAAATATGAGCTTCGGTCAAGCGTGTTCTACTCAATACAACGGAACACTGTTATTCCTTGTAAAGTTCCAAACTGTGCGTCCATGAAACATCCTCTTCGTGCATAAACATGCACTTTGAACCCCCAGGTTTTGACGCATACGTTGAATTCTGGCAGTCTGTTGGAATTACCTAAAACGTAACTTAAAACTGCTCTGTAACTTATGGTAACGTAGTATCAGGGATGTAGTGCTAAAAAAAGTATAGCAACGTTGCTAAAACTCTAGCTATTTTCAAATGAAAGAGTGTGGGTAAGCGAAACAAGAAGTGTGGGAACGCACCCAAATACTAGCCGGTATCAGTAATTGCATAGTTATGCTAAGGTGCGAAGCATATACCGAACAACACAAAAACATAAAAAATGGCAAAATGGACACCTTGTCATTTGATCATTTACGCGACGTCTGGAGCTACACACAGACAATCTGAGTAAATTACATATCTTCAAGACAGGTTACTGAGAACAAAGTGCGGGAACGCGTTCCCGCCCCACTACACCCCTACGTAGTACTGATAAAGTTGCCTTTAAGCCGATGCGACGGGCCAGAACACAAGAATGTTGGGCGATGTTCGTCAAATGGGTTTGGTGCTACATACCGTTTGCCCAGAGGAACTGATTGCATAGTACTCAAAAAAACATAACATTTTCGATTTGCTGAATTTCCGTCAACAACAAGACCGTGAAAATGAAATGTTTTTCTCACATTCAGGAAGGATTGTCCAAAAATGCAAAGTTGACGGTGCTTCGGACAGGACTGTGGATTTTGGCTCCTTTTATGCCCCTCTCACCATTAACGCTTTATTATCGACTAGCTCAACACGAGACACAAAAGTAGTCAAAGCCTTTGCCCTGTTAAGTATCCGTTATGGATTTTTTTGGGACTTGGAAAAAAGTATCCAACCATGAATTCGTTTCCCCGTGGTTTATCTTGCTAAACTATGGCAGACAACAATCACTCAGTGACCAAGTAACACAAACTACTGCTTTAAGCAGCACCTTGTGGACTCTTTCATTTGTTTTAAGGGTTGAATCAGCGTTTTAATATTCTCCGATTACAACGACATTATTAACACAATTCGCTACAGCAGTACTTTTCAACCTGCGCGACGGTACGCACTGGTGCGGATGAGAAAATCGTGCGGTTCGGATGACAAACACGGTGCGGACGCGTGCGGGTGACAAAACCCTGTTTTGTTGTTGTAAACGTAGTTTAAACAATCCTCTGTTTGTTTTTAAACAATCCTCTCTTTGTTTTTAAACAATCCTCTCTTTGTTTAATCACCGTCTTGCGTTTTTGCAAAACATGGTGCCGCGCACAACGAAAGGCTGGCAGACATTGCGCTCATATTTTGATTGTTTGAACATCTCAACAGAGAAATGCATTAGACGCAGCTTTCGCTATGTCCAATCCGCGACTCGCGGTCCGCATGCAGCCCGATCGAAGGTTTTGTGCGGCCCAGTTTAGGTTTTCGATGTAGTAAAAGTACACTACATGACAACTTGTCCTTATTTTGATAATCTTTAATTTGACATTTCAATGCAGGTGGTCCTCAGTGCCACTTTATCACTCTGTTACCATTGCAGTTAGGATTCGAACCCTTCAGGACTTTAACTTCAGTTGAATTTAGTTTGCTAAGATCAAAGTAAGCCATTCAATGTGCGGCCCTGGTTAAGTAGTGACATACCTTTTGGCTCAGTAAGCCGTTTGGATTGGACATAGGTGTTTTATCTGCTTATCTATTGTTACTTCATGATGGAAACAAAAGATGTGCAACTGCAAGGCAAAACTGAGCTGATATCAATTTTTGTTGCTCCTCCAGTTGCACAAGACAAGCGCAGCTATTGACTCTGTGTGATGAGCCACGAGTACGCTGCTGATTTCAGCAGCGATGTCTACTGCTCAGCAAGTCCGCAACCAGGGAGGCGAAAAATTATTTTCCGCCCCTGGAAAAATGTGTTGGACATATTTTAAATTTGTTGGACATAGTTCAAAAATTGGAGCCCTTCTCAGAAAACCCTTCGCCCCTCCTGGAGTCCCAAGCTGGTTCCGATCTTGCTTCTCAGTAGCGTAACCGGAGGTTTGAGACTAGGGGGGGGGAAATTTAGCAGAAAGGAGCCTACTGGTCACCTTAGGGGGGCTACTAGCGAACACTGTGAAAAACAATTGAGAAATGACAGTGAATCCGGCGTCAAATAACTTTACTCCACAGGTGAAGCAAGCAAGGAATCTATCGCAAATTTGTGATAGGAAATCGATTACACATAACACTACACATCGTCAGTTCTTGGATCATATTCAAAGTTAAACTAGATGTCGTGGATGTGGATACAAGATATAACAAAAACGAAAAACCCAGAAAAATGCAAAAAGCAACAACCTGCTGAGAACTAAAATAATACTAAATATCAAAATGTCTGCTAATGGGAGGCTGGTTTTTACATTTATCTTGCCAGGGGGGAACTCGTAACCGGCCCCGTCACGGCTGTCAGTTACGCCACTGCTAGTGCTGGAGGACACTGTGACACGACGATGAGCATCCAATCATCAGGAATCAGTAAATCATTATCTACTATTTTTAGGCGAATATTATTTAAATCGCCTTAGTTTTACCTCCGTAATCCCAGTCAGGCTTAGTATGGTAAATAGCAACTGCACCATTCCTAAATATCCAGAACTCAAAAACAAGTCGGCTTCATTCTTGAAACACGACAAATAGCGATAATTTTAGCAATTGATGGCGCCACCTTCTGATCAGTGCCTCCTATTTTCAGCATTAATAGCTCATGACCATATGTCCGCAAGGAAGTCACTTACTCTGGCAGAAAGTGTTTTGAAACCGTGCATGGAAATAGCAGCACGAGAAATTCATGAACAATTGTCTGTAACCCAAGTGCAAAAACTGCCATTGTCCGATACCACAGGGGTCCACAACGTTTCAAAAAAATTAGCCGATAACTTTTCAGAATACGGTGTGACGTGGTTGAAATGCTAAACTGAGTCCATAGGCGGTGCAAGGGCTATAGTCGGCATTCGAAATGGCGTTGTTGCGCTCATGAAGCAAGTCGCACCAGATATTGCGAGTATCCAATGTGTCGTGAAGCATTGGAGGACAAGAAGCTAGAAAATGAAAAAAACTACCAACTATAGCCGATGTCATCGAAATTGTGAATGCAATACTGAACAGCGCTAAAAAAGTCGTGAGTTTGATGAACTAGTCATGAAAATGAAAGGCGATGGGCATCTTTATCATTCTGAAGTGTGGTGGATCTCTCGTGAAAGAAGTGACGGAGAGAGTGTGTCGACAGGAATTTCTTGTGTGATTTGACCAAGAAAAAGATCATAAAATTCTTTTCCTTCGCTATTTGTTTTGGTTTGCTGGGCTAGTCATTCTGGTAACATATTTAACCAGCTGAAACTCAATCGCAAAGTTATGGAACTGACATATTCGAAGTGACCTCCAAAATCACATTTCCCAAGCATGTAATTCAAATGTCGAAGAAGAAATCTACAATAACAACCTGACGGTTTGAAGACCCTACAGATTTTCGTTCATGTCCACGTGCAAATTGGAACAACAAGGATTTGGAGCAGAGTATCACCGAAACAGCCAGCTCACATATACACAGTCTGATTGATCATTTTGAAGCTTACTAAACTATCCCAGACAGCGGGCTAAACATTCACTATCAAAGCTATGGATTTTGAATATTTTCGGCTAACAGAATCCACTGGAGCATTTTGGGTTCAAATCTAAAAGGAGACCTTTGCCATCAACCTTTTATCAACCGTACAAAACACGCTGAATGCTGGGTAAGAGCTCTCGATGGCCTTCCCAACGACCTCGAAACAGTCCCGTTGCCACGAGGGCTTTGCTGGGCTTAGACCTCAAACGAAACTCAAAGCCTCCAAAATTGAAACATGAAACCCTATGAATTAATGTTTTTGCCAAATTTCAGGGTTTCAAGCCCCACGCACAAACGCAAAGACCCCTATTGAAGACTTTCTGGCAACGGAAATTCAATCGCTCGAAGTCTTGTACGAACTCCAACCACCTACTTGGCCAAAAACGTTTGGTTCTCTAGTAATTGATTGGTATCAAAACAGGAAAGAGGAGTTGTCCTCTTAGTGGGACACTAAATGACCTAATGTGAGGAGCGTCGGGGCAAAGGTCTACAATTGCAAGAATTACTCAGCAACACCTAGCCATTAATATAATTGAATACTTTGGATATATAAATGATATTGTTCTGTGTACGTTTTTGTGTTTATTGCTTTGCAGTAGGTATTCGTTATTTTGGTTATGTAAACAAAATTTCTTTATCGTTGTTTAGAGTCTAAGCCGACTTAACGTCTATTGTTCAGTAACACTGGTGTTGGTGGTGAGGATGAAATTTTTCGTTGAATAAGAGTGCGAACCGCTTTTCTAAAGGTTGAAAACCACTGCACTGAAGTATTACAAGCGAGGAGCTCTTGCACAGCGTGTAAGCTTTGAGTTTTGCACACTTAGAACCACACCAACAAACTTAGAGTATTTCACAGTTATGTCCGCAAGTGCGTCTGGTTGTACCAGTTCTTCTCCTGAGAGTTGTTCCATCGATGCGGAGAACTTGGAACTTGTCACTC
>JGI24159J19872_10010488_pt1 | contig 12147 bp, 5 predicted proteins | sample Ectturendosymbi4_FD_19872 | JGI IMG/M metagenome (IMG submission 19872)
TTTGTAATCTCTGGTTTCTGCTTATGGTTTGGGTGAATATTGTTTCTTGGCGAGTCACTCTCCAGTCTGTGAAATATTAGTAAAAATACACTCTAGTATTCATATCATAAATTCTCTTCTCGCAGCTAACTGTTCGTGAATTTGAGTAAGCACATTCTCGACTACCGGAAAAAACAAGCGGAAACCTTGCCAATCAGCGAAAATACAACTTTTACAAACGATGACGTCATGAATTACGTCATAGGAGCCCTCCAGTAAAAATTGCCCCGGGCCCCTTAACCTTTAATCCGGCTCTGGTTGGAAGCATTGAAAGCATGCTGTCACATTGCTTTTGCAGTAGCAAAAGGAAAGAGACCGCATACAACCGGGGAGTGACTTACCAAACCGTACACTATGGATATAATCGAAAAGAGAACAAAAGAAGAAACTTAAGATAATTTATTTATCAAACCGTACGTTGTCGTATAAGTGTTATGTCTTGTGATGTTTTAGATCACGTAACAATTGAAATTCGAAGTAATAAGGCAAGAGTCACTCTTCAGCTAGATGAGTCAACGAGGGACGTCGGAACAACGGTAGGGCAGGGGGTCAGTAAAAAAGTTGAGGGCATTGGAACCATAAAAAATCAAACAAACTGTTACCAATATGTTTGCACCTGTTTAGCAACAATATTGACCTCACAAATAAAAGAAGAAATTACAGAAAACCATGCAGAATTATGTGGGTGCGCGAAACGCTGCAATAAATTTGTTTCAAATCAATCATGACAAACCATGAAATTACCCACGATACTGTAATGAACAAGGCACCTCCGCACCGTTGTCTCCCTTTTGAAAGGGTGGGGGAACAAATGCTCCCGCCACTTTTCTGCTCTCCGGCATCCCTGGAGTCAACTGACGTGTCGAACTGCACGTATTTGTTGGTTTACTGTCGATACATACGTGCAGTTGTAAAAATGAATAATCTGTTTCAACAAAATAAATTTGTGGAATCACGTTGGCTCCCTATGCAGAGACGGCGCCTCTTCTATGCTCAGTGAAGTCAGGTTTTACAACTCTGGTGAATAAACGGACATTGCACATCATTTCTACCGCTTGTATTCTTGATCGACATGCACTGGCGAGTAAAGCCCTTCCAGAATAGTTGTAAAAAAGTTTTGAAACATGTAACTGAACGTGTAAATTTTATCAGGACAGGGGCTCGTGTTTTCAAACTGCTTTATAAAGATGAGTTGATTGATCTTTAATGTTGAACAATGCTTTGTTCCAAATTGATAGCTTGCAACTGTGACTTTCCAAATTTCGGTGTAGATTGGGTGAAGAGTTTCCAACGCTGTCGAAGCGCGCATTTGAAGTTTTTATACTTTTTCAAAATAGTTATCTGTGTGAGGCAGGGTTCTACTCAATGATGACCATAAAACAAAACATCGATCTCAATTGATTCCCTAAGATGACATGAGAGTATCCCCTTTAACCCCTGTTCCCAGAATCTCAGATATTGTGCGCAGAAAATAGCACAAAAGTCTCACCGAGTGACTGACCGGTTGAAATTGTTTTTCATTTTAAAAAAAAATAATCATTTAAACATGGCTGTGCATTCCTTCTCCCAAACGTTTCGTCCCTTGATTCACTGATATACCGGTTCGTATGAAACTGTTTTTAGAATTCAACAACCTCAGCGAACGACTTTTTGAACGTATTCATGCTTGAGCATTTTGTTAAAGTTTAATCTCAGAGACTGTTAAGTTTCGCACAAGCATTACCCTAAAATTGGTTCCAGTAAGCACAAAAATTCATTCATCTGAGTGTAAGTTTACAACGTTTTTCCAATAAAACCTGCCCCGGGCCCTTTTCCAGAAAAATAATGCCTTGACAAACATTTTTTGGGGGTAAAATCAATTTTTTGATTTTGTTTAAGGGTAAATGAGACAAAAAAGGTTAAGAACCTCTGGACTAGGTTGACCATGATTTTTCTTTTCCAAATCCGGACGCCGCGGAATTTAAGATGTGAAACATCTAAACAACGGCGATAGTAGTTTGAGCGTGCGCGAGATCTGAACAAAGTGTAAGACTCGGTGAAAATTTTGGTGAAGAGCAGAAATTGGTTATTGTTTCTTTTCCACAACGTAAACAAAATTTTCCACTGCCTATTTTTACCAGGCCGTTTCGAAACTATTTTTCCTGTTGGCTGCAGTCAAAAGCTTGTCGGGACAGGAAGTGTGGAGAACCTCTTCGAGTGACGGTGATCGTTTTGAGAAGAACAATAGGCCTAACCGTCGATCTCCAGGGAACCTTGGCGAAGGAGTGCACGCCATAGCCAGAGGATTTTGGGTATATATTTCCCACTCAGAAGACGAGATTTTGAGCTGCGCAGCAGGTCTCTTTATATAACATTTCTAAAATGAAGGAGGCGTTGGCCAATACTTCGAGTACCTGAACTCATTTCACCACAGAGAAGACAAACGTGACCAAGTCAGCGTAAGCCCCTGGCACTGAACAGCGAGCTACAGTCGGTGCGCTGCAACATAACCTCGTTTTTCATTTTATCTCTGCACATGACGCCGCCAATGCTACGGAGGCATTGTTTGTGAAAACTGTGAAGTTTTCTTGCTTGCTGCTTGTATGTTGGCCGAGTTTCGTCACGGTGAAAAGAGTACTTAATGTTTTCCAGCACAATCTCAATCAACAAACCGTGTTACGACCCGAAATTAGTGGGGGAGCCAACCCAAAATTTTGGGGGGCAAAATTGTTTGATTTTAGGCGTATAACACTATTTTCATTGGGATACTGGCTCTCACAGCACATAATGACTATATATGCTAATAATTGGGGGGTATAGCCCCTGGGCCCTCCTGACCACGCCTATGCCCTAAACACATGGACTGTCCTGGTCAAAATGGAACATGTGGTCATTCTTCTGACAAGCAGTACAGCAGATTTATTAACGATTTGAGAGAGTCTCGGTAATGGTCAGGCGAGCTTAAAAGGTCCCTACAGGTAAGGCATATTGGCAATAGGTAAAATCACAGAGGAAGATCTTCTGTATATCAGACAAAGATATTCTGTATGACACCGATGCATCGATTTGCCATTTAATCTGTTTCATTTTTTTAACACCTCCACCAAACCCCGAAAAAAGTACAGTATTTTCTTTATCTCCTCGTAAGCATATTTAGCGAAAAGTTTTGCCCTGTTTCAGTAACAGCTGGCTCCAAAGTCATTAACTTCATCGACGAAAGAGGGTGTACTGTATTAATTCGGTCCTGCTGGTGAAGAGCAAATGTTGGGTATTGTTAGCCAAAAAGACGTCGAAAAAACGAATTATGCACTATGTTTTGACCGGCTGCAACCAAAAACGGCACAGTCATTAGGAGCCATGTAAACACACTAACTGAGAAATAGATGCACCAGAGGGAGGTGTCGTAGTGCCAAAGAATAAGATAGATGGGCGCACTGTTACTAAAAATTAATTTCTGATACAGTCAGCACAGCTGGTAAATTTGTCACGAGTTTCAGTAAACACAAGCGACACTGCCGTCAAGTTTTTGGTGGAACGTAGGTAACACAATTAATCTTTCACATATGGGATTTGTGCAACAGCGTCCCCCCGAATGCGCGTCACGGAGTATATAACCTTAGCGTTATTTTTCAAGGAGCATATACGAAAAGCACTTACGGTGTCTTAATTATTTCTTTGTAGTACAAGAAAGGGCATAAACTATACGAAAAGTTTTTACCCTGTGTTATTTAATCTTCTGTAATGCCTTTGTAACATGTGTTGCCTGCCAAATGAACCACTAAAATAGGCGTTTTATGCCACTGATAGCTTCGCACAATATAGCGCCGTTTCATTCATGTGATGGTTTCGTTTTTCAAAACAGTTTATTTCGACTCATTGCTGGCAAAAATATGCTCTTGGTTTGTTGTATCAGCTAAGGTTTTACCTGAAACCTCTTTTTGTCTAAGCAATCGTGGTACATCGCTCTTGGCATGGGCGTCCGCAGAAATTTTTCCAGGGCAAAATCGACATTTTGCTTATCCTTTTCAGGTTGTTGACGATGCAACGCAAGTGGACGTTCACAAAACGCTTTATCCTTTCTACACCACAAAGAAAATGCTCAATTTCACGGCAACAGTTGCAAACTGTTTTTCCTCGACGAAAATTTTACACTGAGCAAATGTTTGTTTTAATGAGCATGGATATTTTAAGACTGAGTTAGCAGAGTTCTGAATGAATTACAAACTGTGAATTATTAGAACAAGTATAAAATCTTATCAAAATACGAGCAAAGTACGCGTTTAATTCAGATAGGTTCTCTTTGTTTTCGTGTTTTCCCAGTGTTTTGAATGTTGCAAGTGCGCGAGAATGAGATTTCACTGCGCAGCCGCGCACCTTAGAGCCGGGGTTTCCAACCTATATGGTACGCGTACCACTACAGTGGTACGCGAAGGTCTTGCAGGTGGTTCCATTTTCCACAAAAAAACTGAATTCACACCTTTCTATTTTACGTATCGGGCGTTGTTTATAAATAAATAAGTTTTCCTGTAGCCGCTATTCCTATTTTTTCGTAACATAATGTCTTTTGATGCGCTGTTAGCAAATTTACGTCGCGCATCGACCAAACGGTGGAATGTAAACAAAAACAAAAATCTCATCAAATTTAGTTGTGGTCTTTTATTGTTATTTTAATGTATATTATTCTTCTCAATAAACTAAGATTCGATCAAATTAGTTTTTCTGGAAGAAGTGGAACGCGTTGACAATACGGGATGCCCGAGTGGTACGAGATCGTAAAAGTTGGGAACCCCTGCCTCAGAGGGAACAGTGGTTGCAATAAATGCGCTTTGTTGACATCAGTGCTTCTTTTCACACAGTATAAAACTACATGGCTTACCGCTATCAGCAGCCACTGTCTCACCGCATTAGGCTACCTACCAAAAAATCATGCGTTCAACAGTTACATGCGGCAAAACGCCTACTGCCCACTGTTACCAGATGGATGTCACCTAAATCTGCTAAATAGTGTCACGAAACACTGCTAGATTCTGCTAAAAATCTCATCACAAATTTTCGGCTAAAATCTGCTAAAAGTAGTGAAATTCTTCCAAAAAATCTGCTTTTTTGTGATGATTAAAATGAACTGTAAAGTTATGTATCAATTTTTGGTCTTGCACTCACTAAGAAACATCAATGGACAAGGTACAAAATGTCGGTCTCCGCCACCACACTTTTGGGCCCATGATTTTCTTTCTGCCGACATTTTGAGCGACGTAATTAGAGATTACCGTCTTTTTTGTATGACACACAGTTTTCTATTATCTCTGTCAAACAGTCGCATGTGTTTAGAACAGCGTTTCTCAAATATCCGTGGGTCATGGGACCCTACTACATCCTAACAAAAGTTACGGACCGCTAGAAGAAACGTTGCAATGAATATTCGAACTTAAACTTTAAACATCGTAATAGTAATCGAAATATCTGCAAAGCCTATTAACTCTTTAAATCACATTCACGGATCCTTTACGTCAGGGTTTCACGGACCACAGGTTAAGAACTTGGTTTAGAACAAGGCTTAGCGACAAACAGACTGAGCAAAGCATAGCCCTACAACTTTCTAAGTTTAGTCTTTGTAACTCCAAACTTTGTGTTATTTGCATTTGGGAGCACGTGAAATGTTCTCTAGCCTTACGCTGAGTGCTTTTCAACTGAGTTCTTTTTGCTTCCAGAATGAGTATTAGAAGTACAGTTAACAAAAACATACACGCAAGATAGCATGGAAGTCACATGGGTATAAAATTCCCCAAGTTCTTTTGAGTTTCCGTCGCAAACTGTTGAAACAAGTTTTTGTCAGGAATTTGTTACTTTTAAGTTCACAATGTGCAGTGTGAGTGACATACCGGTGTCAAGCGAAATTTCTGACTTGCGAAATTTCTGACTTCACATCATGTACGCATGCACAAAGCAATATTCTACATACCAAATACGCTGATAAAACTGATTATTAGGGCTTAGGAATTCGTGTGTAAGTAAGTGTGCCGGGTTTGGGTTTGGGTTAGGGTTAGAAAAAGAAAAATAATTGAGTTCTATGACTAAGGCCGAAAATTTTCAATTGTTAAAGTTATTCCCGTGCTATAGCTTGTTGTGGGCAGTAGCGTAGCCAGCCCAAAAGTTTGGGGGGCCAAAATGTTTGAATTTAGGCGAATAACACTATTTTTTTAAATAAACGCCTCTCAAAGCACAAAATCACTATATTTTCCAAAAATTTTTGGGGGGGCATTGCTCCTTTGGCCCCCCTTGGCTACGCCTATGGTTGTTGGTACCTGACATCTAGCCAAAATCTTTTAATTTGCACAAGACACATCAAAAAAGTAATTGCCAGCCTTTATTTCTTTATTCTGAGAAGCAAAGTAACTGAAAGGTAATAACAGGTCAGAAATTTCGCTCGACGCCGGCAAGCAAACTGTCATTGCAAGGATTAACTCAATTAATCGGAATTAAACTGCTGACTTCAGGTTTCCTAGAAATATTTGCTTCTTAGTCCCAATTTCCAGGGGGGACAAATGCCCGTTTTACCCCTTTGCGAACGCCCATGGCTCTTGGCTGCTATTTAGATCACACAGTGTAAAACTACTATAAGCAATCACTAAGCCAGGCACAAATTTAACCTAATGAAGCAAGGCATGTAGACTGGCCGAAAGAATGGTGGCAATTTGCGTGTGGTCCTGTCGGAGCAATTGCAATTATGGGACAAATGGTAAATGCCCTAGACTAGGCCTGCACAACATGCAACCCGCGAGAGCTTTCGCAATTGCAAAAAATGTTGCAGCAGCTGGACTTCGGATATATCGTCGTTCTAGAATTTCTTTCAAACTACAATAAAATGAAAAAGATTTTGCGGCCCGCGGCAAATTTATGTTGGTCAATTTGGCCCTTCGAGCTTTCTGAGTTATGCAGGCCTGCCGTAGACGGTTATTCTTAGCCCTACAATAGCTTTTAACGCTGACGTAGGCTTAGCGGCCAAAGCTTGCCAATTTATCTGCTCTCTGCAAACATTTTTAGTGCGCGTAGTGAATGATGTCACAATTAGTCAGACACCAAAGTCTGCGTGCTTATCATAATTTTATTCAAGCGCATGCCGCTGATTCCACAGGACTAATGGACGCGTGAAAATAATGTTGCTACATTGCTCTTGCGTACGTCAATGGAGGTAGCTTACGAGCAGAAAAAATACTTTTGTTATGTTTTCTTGCGCGAGTTGGTTGGCTTTACAAACACTAAACAGGGCAGGCGACTCGAGTTTCAGTGCAATGGTGTTGCCGCTGGTGGAGTTGAATTTCGGATTTTTTATCATGTACAGCAACTTCCACTGCTTACCATGCTGACAGAATCGTTGCAATTTGTGCAACTGTGTACGACGTAGATGGCCAAATGTGTCGAAGTAACCGCAAATGTCAAGGCAGCTGTGGACAACAGCTTAATATTAGCTAATGGCAACAATACAATAAACGAAATATCTGAAGCTGTAGCAGTGCATCGGTAGTTACCATTTCCCAAGAACGCTATTTAATGCTGTGTATGTCTCCAAAGAAGTTCGTAACTTTGCTTTTTGACATGATATGTCAAAAGGTGGTTTACTTGACAGAAGCTTGACAGACATTGTCAGTTACTTCTATGAAAAAACTACTGTATTAATTTCTGTTTAGATGTCAAACTCAAACCAAATTGAATGTGTTGCCAGTTGTATTTGCATTTGCTCTTGTTCGCTTGTTTGCCTCCATCCTGCATTTACCTGTGAGCAATCAATCAGTAAAAATTTAAGCAGTATTGCTTAGCCTGGAGTTGTTATGTCATGCAATGCTTGTAACAACTTCAACCTTAAACCAGTAAAGTACAAGTACAGCACAGTAAACATTCAGGGCTGTGGTCGGGAAATGCTGCCAGCATCAGCATGATATTGGCCTATGTATGTGCAAGTTTGATATAATTTTACCTGTTCTTTTTCTAGTAGCTTTTAATTAATGTTCTGACCACCATCGCTGCCTGCCACTTGCCCCCGTATCAAAATACAGCTTCTAATTTCTTAGGCTCTACAAGCACAATGCTGTTGCAGGGTATTAGGTCTGAATTTTACAGCATGTTTTGCTGTTTAATGCAAATGCTTTGCTAATGAGAACATAATTTTTGTTGGATTCTAGCCTTTAGATCTAGTGATATCAGTATTTTACTGTAGAATTAAGACAGTTGTGTAATTTTGGTAAGTAATTTATACTTTACTTCCTCACAATTGAGATTACCCTGGCTAACATGCAAGGTGAAGGTTAATAAATTACACAAAGCAGCTCATTTTCAGAACAAATCAACCTGTTGACTTAGAAGTATTTGCTTTCTCCCCTGCTTTTGTGTAAACAGCACAAAAGATTTTGTTAACACTACAGTGCTATTTCATGGTAAATGGTGGTTTATTATATCATATGGCTCAGCTAATAATAAGTAGAAGCAATACAAACAGTGGTGACTGCTTCCACTAACTTTCATTATCAACGGTGGTGACTGCTTCTACTACCAGGCCTTGCACCAAGCAAGAAAAAGGTTAAGAGTGTGAGTCTTTCTTCTCAGCATGTAAAAAAAGCATAGTGATTCATAGCAGTCATTGCCGCTCTGCAAGTGCAGTGCATAGCATCACTTGCCATGGTGGTAATGCAAGCTTGCAGGAAAGGAAATTAATATTGGCTACAAAAGTTTGTTATAATAATGGCCTTGAGGTGTTTGTGAGTTAGGCATGGTCCATTTTATTGTGATCTTAACTTTGTCCAGGTAGATTTTTCATATTTTAGGGTACATGCATAAGATTGTTTTATACAGTAGAATAAAAATGTAATGAACATGTTGTAGTAAGTGGTTGAAACAATTGTGATAAAAACCAAGTCAGGTACAGTAGAGACTGTGTAGGTTATAGTTAATCATAAGATTCTATAGTTTTTTCTTCAGTTGCTCATGAAGAACTGCACAAACAAATTTAATATTTTTCCACAGTATCGTGCTAACTTTTAGTTTAGTGTGCTTGTTGGTGTTGGTCTGATGTAAGGTATATATTAGTGTAACTATAAAGTGAATTGGCAATCCTAGCTACTTACAAAGCAGTGGTTAATATCCTTTTAACTTGTGCCTGCCTAATTCACATGGATCTATTTTTACCCTGGTTAGCAGATTTTAGTCTGTTGACAAGGTCTGAAAAAATATTATGCTGAACTAAGGAAGGCCTAAACATTTTACGTTGTTCTCTAAAATACAACTGCAACTAGGGTTTGAAAACAGGGATCCCAGTTTAAGGAATTTGTATGAGGTAGTGATGTTTTAACTTGCCATCAAAAACTGCATACAACAAAGATGAAAATACGATCTAGTTAACTTGATGCATTACCTTTAAACCTGATTGGATTGACAGAACATGTTGAATATTTAGATGCTGGTATTGATGTCATGCAATAAAGCATTAATACAAAGCAAGGTTTTCTGAAAACAACCGTAACTTTTATCATGCATTTGTTTGGGGTGTGGGTAATAGCAGCAGAAGGTTAAGATGAAAGGGAACGATCAAGCTGACCAACAAAAATCCAAAAATGATCGACTTTTACAAAGATATCAGTTGTATAATCCTAATGCCTCACACCTTCTGATCAAGATATCATGTAAAACTGACTCCAAGCAATAATCGAGCAAGAGATGAGATTATTAGAAGTTATTAGAAAAAGGCAAAGTGTCCAAGAAAACTTGAGTACCTTTACAATGCTTTACTGAACATTCCACCCAACTCAGTTGAAGCAGAAAAAGCTTTTTCTGCTGCAGGATTGTTCACCACTGAAATTTGTTGATGGCTAAGTAGCACATCTGTTAACACACTTGAGTTATGGTGTATTTGTGAGAAAAATGATGTGACTGAAACTGCATGTACAGTAGTTTCTTGCAGTATTAATATTGTGTTACATTTTGCATTTTATCATACCTGATACCTGTGTTGATTCAAGTTGGTAGTTCTACACCTTTCCTAAATTTCAAAATTTGTTACTGTAGCTAGGCTACCTAACATATTTTTTGTTAAAGGTTTGTTGATGGTTGAATAGAATGCAATTTGTCTTGTATTTGTTAGAATGCCATTTGTCTTGCATCAGCTTATTGAATTGGGTGTTTAATCACAAGTTTAATCACTTGTGTGTTATGTATAAAAATACTGATTAGTTAAGATTTTCCCCATCATCCTGTTGATGCCTACAAGGAAATGGTGTTGGTTAGTATGTACTTTCCACGATGGGTGTAAGCAAGGAATCGATCAGCAAATTTTTGTTAGGAAATCGATTTCACGTAAACATACGCATCCTCAGTCCTTATTCAAAGATCTCACTCAGTAAAGTGAATTCAGAGTAAAAGTGTCTTGCCACAGTGCTCACAAGCAACAAAAATTGTCCACAAAGCAGTGAGTTTGACCATGGGAAGCTACAAACACCATGTGCTTTTGATTTTAGAGTAGTTAAGTGTTTTTAATCATTTGTTAGATGTTGTATACTACTGCAGAATTGCAAGTGCTACATAGCTTGTTGAGAAAATTTAATATTCTTTGAGCTTGAGCCAAATCTAGGGGATTGTGCTTTTCCAAATCTTGTTTCCACTGTTGGTTACCGCATATTGTATTACCACAGGAATTACAGCATAAGGTATGCAATCACACTGATACACTGCTAACTTGTTGGAAGAAACAGTTTAGCGCTTTCAGATTTTTTCAATTTAGATTTTGTGAAGCATATCTTGTCACATTTTTCTCCACTTGAATAATTGTTACATATAAATTTAATTTCAGTATGAAAAGTTGATGAAATGTAGGAAAAAAAAACTGACTTACATATACTAGTTATCACTTGAATATCTCAGTTATCCAAAGAAATTAGACACTAAAACTCTCAACGTTTAGGAATTAAAATGGAAGTGGACATGAGTAAAAGTGTTTGGAAAAATGTCTAAACACAAATATTGCATTTTATTAACGTGTACGTGAAACTTGGCTGATATTAACATAATTATTTTAGATACAGTTACAACTTTTTGAGAAGAGTAGCATAAGTAACCATTTTAGACATTCCTAACATGTTGAGAAGAGTTGTATGACTCTTACCCTTATAAGCACTGGCCTAAGTTGATGTCATGAAATGGGTGTGCTCATTTAAATGTAGCATCTCTCTTGGCTCTGCCAGATGAGTCCAAAAAGTCTAATGATATCTATCAATGATACTAACAAAACAAATTTCTACCAGCCAGTGTTTGTTGGCAATGTATATATTTTTCTGTACTATTTCAGATAAAGTGTTCATATTTTATTTACTGCACTGTCTCACAAAGGTGGTTGTGAAACAATGAATGCCTAGCGGATCAAGACATACTGAAGTCAGTTGGTTGAAAAGCTGCTTATTGGAAACAGAAGATATGAGTACATGTTTTGATTTGAAAAAAGTGGATTTGGGCACATTGCCTATGAAAGGTACAGGGTTATGTTACTCTGCTGATGACGCAAATTAAGGCTTTGGTACTAGGATTACGTTCTTCAGTTTCCTTGTGTATTTTCGCTTACATCTCATACCGCGCTTTTGTTGTAGACATTCGATACAAACAGTGTGAAAAGGCAATGCGCCAAATAAGAAATATAAATCATTGTCGCACAGTGTTAAATTCAGCATTTGCATGGCTTGCTGATACAAATCACTTTCATGCGGTGTGTTTTTGTCCATTTGGTTTCAATGTATACAGGCTACTCCAAACCGAAATTTTTGTCATGTTAGCTGTGCATACTATTTGGCTGTTGTACAGCTTGCGAGCAAAATTAATCCCTGGGTGAAATGTGTAAGCATACTGATTTGCAAATTACGGTGAGTTTGGTTTAAGTATCCAAAAGTGCCCTTCAATATCGAGCCGCTTAACATATAGCCAATGGTGTGTTGCAATTCGGTCATCCTCTGATTGTTCTACAGAATTGCGGCTACTGGTAGTGTTCAGCACAGGCCTGTCGCCAGGATTTAGCAGCAGGGGGGCCAAAAACCAGAAGGGGGGGGGCACATTTTTAAAATATTGTGTTGGATGTATGCAGCAACCAGGAGGCCAACT
>JGI24159J19872_10010489_pt1 | contig 12147 bp, 9 predicted proteins | sample Ectturendosymbi4_FD_19872 | JGI IMG/M metagenome (IMG submission 19872)
GTAACCTCAAAAGCCAAGTAACAAGGCAGTGGCTACAGAACCATCGATGGATCTTTAAATTTGAAACCTTATTCAACCATCTCCTGTAACGTGACAGTAACGCACTAGGAGAATGCAGTAGGCTTTGTAGAAACATCGTAAACACAAAAGGTAAACCTAACCCTTGCCCTAACCTAATGCTAAGTTAAGCTAAGCCAACCCTAAGCTAACGCTAACCCTAAGCTATCGCTGACCAAAGCCTAACCTAAAGCTAACGCTAAGCTAACACTAAGGTAACGCTAAGCTAACGCGCTAACTTAACGCTAACTTAACACTAACCTAACGCTAACCCCTAAAGGAAAAAATTTTGGAAGTTTTGAAAAAAGTAAAGAAAAACTGGTCCCACGAATTGAAACGTGCAAGCATTCACTTACGAAAACGTAAGGCGCCAAGTCAAGAGGCGAACCCTCAACCATTGGCATGGCAGACTTGGAACCTATCCGTTAGCCTACCAGATCAATGCCAGTTGAATGACAAAGTAACCGCTTCATTGGAACCGCGTCATGCGAGGCGGTATGGTCGAATACGTTTCGAAATAGGAAGATCCATGGGTGGTTCCGTAGCCACTTCCAAGTAACGACACTTAAGTTTTCAGTTCATTGTCCTTTGGACACTAAAACCATGTAGTCTTGAGGCAGTGGCTATACGTCGGCCATGGGACCTTCACTTTTGAAAACTTATTCGTCCGCCGACTGTGATAACGTGTCACACGAGAAGTGTGCGCTAGGCTGCACTACAATTGCTAGTAGTAACATACTGTACCTAAAACCTAAATCTAAACCTCAAATTCAAAACCTAACCTAAACTTAGCTTACAATCCCAAACTAGGGGTTCCCAAACTGGGATACATGTACCCTTAGGGCTACGTTTCCTGTCTGAAGGGGTACATTTAACGTTAGCAATTGAAAGGAAAAATATGTTTACATATCGGCTATGTCATTTCGAAATATTTATACATTCATCTGTGAATATTATTTTCAAAATCATGATTAGTGGTAAATATATTCTTGTTATTTTCCACATCCTTTTTGTCATAAGAAATTTTAGGGCTACATACTCATCTATCTAAATGCTGAAGGGGTACATGGCCAGAGCAAGTTTGGGAACACCTGTCCTAAACCTGAACCTGGGCAACAGCGACAGACTATAAATGAAAGTGTTTGTTGCTTTGATTGATTCTTAACATGATTCACTGATTTGCGTGGAAACAAGTGAAATGAAATATGAGCAGAACGGTGGAAGAGAAAGAACAGCAGCAAGCAATTTCATTGTTAGATTGTGTAACTTTGCAAAAAACAAAAATTTCGCCTTAGTGGCGAGCAGACCGTAGCGGCCTGGAATGACGTCACCGCTAAAAAACTCGTCAGCGGACTGTTTCAAAACCTTTAGCAGACGGCTCGAAGACTGGACTGCTAGCGGCCCGTGCCATCTCTAATGCCACTCAAACTTTTCCAACCCTTTTAATGCAAAAGTTGTTCTTCGTGTGGTTTATCTAAAACTCACGTTACACTATTAGTAACCGTTGAAAAGTAGGATTTAAACTTCTCTGCTGCAAGTAACTTTACACTTGAAGTGAATCAGATTTCATTTCGCTAAAGCCGAGCATATCAGTGGTTGCTTATCATGTTCGATGGTAAAGTAGGGTGAGGAAATCGCACAATGTTGGGTAAAAAATGAACTAACTCTCTTAAACATCATGCCAACAAAAGGGGTTTCATAGTATTGGTTCTGTTTAGACATTCATTGGGGCAATATTGGTTTCAACGAAATTTTTTAAAAAGTGACATTCAATTCAGAAAGAATCTAAAATTTACAACAATTTTCAGAAAAAGCTATGTCACGTTGCCAGTATTTATTTAACACAGACATGCGAAAGTTAGCTTTATAAACAATGTCGATTCATCCATTATTCAATTACGTTCTAGTTGTTTTTTACCCCAAAGCAATGTATTAGGTGGAACAAAAGTCTAGTTGCACATGTGTATTAAAATCTAGTTGCACATGTGTATTAGAACTAGTTTTAATTCAGGGATGCAAGGTCTCGTGTGCATCCGCACTCATCATCTGCCAAATATAAATCAATCTTAATCTAACGCAAAGAGAAAGCGTTCAAACACAATTTATTTCAGATAAATCCGGCTGCCTGTCTCGATGGTGATTTTACAGCGATAGTACTTGTGTACTGCTGAAAAGTTTGTTAAATTACTCTCCGTCACTGAGGTCTCTTGGCTGAGCTCAGCTTGACCGAGTGCGCAACATTTTCGGTCTTAACACAAGTATTAACAAAACAAACGAGATAATGGCAAGAGTACATTGCATGTATAGGAAGTCATATTTAATCATTTTTTGAGCTTGTGTATTATGGTTGGGTAAATCTGCATAGAAAATCGTTGTACTTGGTACTTATATTTGTAAACGTTGACTGACTCCAATAAAGTGGTGGTTGTTACTGAAGATTGGTGGATTTGACATTTTTCTGCATGAAATTGTACTTCCAACATTATTACTTCAAGTCTTCAGTGCAGTAGGATTATGAATAAATTTTCATGTGTAGAAAACCCTCAGCATGCAAGTGATGCTTTTCATCTCAACTAATTTTTTGCTTCTGGTTCGGTGAAAAAAAAAAACATTTTTGTTGCTACTGCCTTGTGTTGAAGGATAATTCAAAAATTCCAGCGTTGCAACGAACGTTGACACAGGAATATTCCATCAAGATTATCAAAAGATAGCTCACCCAGGTTGGGAGATTCAAAAGTTGTAGATAGTGTGTTATTATCCTGTTTCACTATCAGACATCCTACCTGGCCGGAAATTTGTACAGTATGTTGTTTTTTAACTTAGTTGAATATTTTACAAGATTGTTTTCAGGTAGAATGGTGGATCCGGTAATCGGAAAGTTGGGAGCTGATCAGTTGGTTCTTCTTAAGGACGACACAAGCGTTTTCATTGATAACAATGGTGACCTGACCTATCACCATTCATTCACATGGTCCGATAATCCACTCGCTGTAGGTGAGTGGGCCTCGAAGCTCCTTTGTAGAATATGTTTGTTCCTTAAAACACTAAGCTTGTTTTTGACCGAAACCGACATAGTTTGGGGCAGCCAAGGAGTTCTATTTGCAGTGAGTTTCAATTTTCATACCTTGTTACAGGGGCGCATCTAGCTTGAAAAAAGGAGTCTGTCGCGGAAGGGCAGCTTTTGATATCACTTTTCAGCGTAAAACTACATTTTCTCTTAAGACTAGAAATCGACCGACGAATTGTGTAATTTTGCCAAAGTTCGGAAACCCAATTTGCTACATCGTCTCTGATTCATTAACGCAAATTTTCTGTACTCTTCCTTAGGATGCGCAGCCTTCTGGCTAGATCAAGTGGTGCGCAATATGCATACCACTCCGTAATTGTCCCCATAATCCACTCTATGACGTAACATTCGCTCACATGTTTTTGCGTGCGCGGTAAGCAGATGAATGCCTGCAAATAAATCAGGGCAACTAACTACAGTCAGACGTTGTTTATCCGAACTACTTTGTTTCGTCAAATAATGTCGGTTCAGCGAGGTATCCGAAAATCGGAATCAGACCTGTAGCCACGGGGGGATTCGAGGGCAATCCCCCCTAAATTTTTTGTGCCCCTCCAAATTTTATTGCGCCCAGAAAATTTTCTTATAAAAATAGCCTATATAATAACAACAGAAGTCTTGACCGCCTAAAAATGTTTTGCTCCCCCCAAACCTTTAGACCTGGCGACGGGTCTGGCCCAAGCGAACGCTCAATGGGGAAACAGAAACAAACTGTAGGGTAGTCTCAAACGAACTGTCAACTTAAGCAGATATGTAGACTTATTAGCAGATCCATATACATAAGCTAGTATGCATTCAGAATGAGATTAAACGCGAAAAAAACTGTGCAGGAGACCTATAACTACGTCCTGCAGGGTGTGCCACTGATACATTCATCGTGCATTGAAAATTTAATAAACAACTGTGTAACAGTTGGTGTAATCTGGTTTAGCGTCTTTTTCTATTGATATGGCATACCGTTCCTAAATTTCCGAGTCGGTGACGGACAGCGAGGTTTCTGGATTAAAGGGATGAAATGCAGGGATTCTGGTTGATCGGAGTTCGGACAAATGAGGTCTGACTGTATTTGGAATAGATAGTGGTATTGATCTGATTGTGAAAACACATCAGAAAATATTTCCAAGTTATCATTGCTTTTGAGCACAGCGCATTTATTACATCACAATTGCTGTTTCTTCCTACAAACATGGCGCTGAAAAGATACTTAGCTTGTCGAACGTTCAGCAAATGTCAGTCGTACAGCAATGAGAGATGTTTAGTCAAACGTACATATACTTTAAGTGTAGTTAAAGTCTTATAAAATCGATGCTGACAAACAGCTGCACAGCTGCGTCTGTGGAGCGCGTTGTCTATCAAGATGGCGGTGTTATAAATTGTATTGTATTGTATTGAGTAACGTCGTCACTCCCACACGCAAGTCGCTTGAAAAGTCTTATTCAAATAGAATATACTTGCAATGTCACTGCGGAGAAGAATGATTGAATTGCAATTGCTCTGACTAGTTTGCATCGTAATGTGAAAGTGAAAAACTCGAAATCAATATAGGAGTTCTTGCGCAGCAAACAACATCGTCAACTGCTTAATTCTAAAAAGGCTATTTTCGAAATACGACGCTTGACTGATATGTTGTTCAGACAATGCGGCCACAATCTGAGGCTAGCTCTCGCGCCTTTCAATATGAGAAGTTGTTTATAAAAATATAGTTTCAATGGAAACGAACCCACGTTACTTGGCGTGACGCTGAGGAAAGCCTAAACTTAATTTTGTCATAATCTAGCAGGTGTAAACATCAGATAAAATTAGCCCGAAACTGCAAAACGAAACTATCGTAATTAGAGACTGTCCTATCGTCATGAAGCGAAATATTACAAAACAGCTCCTGCGTGTGCGTGGCAGTGTATGAGATTGTGACAGCATTAGAGCGGGCACTGCCTGAGGAGGAAATTCAGAAACACTTGCTTTCGACGCAATATCAATTTTGAGTGTTCAAAAACGTGGACTGTTTCATGTCATTGCGCAGGCACTATTTAGATAAGACAGTAACGTTTTTGTTTCGTAATAGTACTATGCAACGTTAGAAGAGAAATGTAAGCTGTTGCCTGTTCCAAACCACCCGCATTAGAGACCTGCAGTGACAGCGTTTGATATTTTATCGGTTTTAATGCTGAGTACCTGTGGTGCAAAGGGGTCTGTCATGACAGCCAAACAGACCCCCTAGATGCGCCCCTATAGCCTTTCCTCGATACGTGTTCCAGGCCCGGAACAGACCGCCACGTTCACCGCTTTCAGTTGATTGGTGTCATTGCCATGTCCCATTACGCTGACTTCCTGTCCGAAACGTAAATTTTTTTAACCCTTGTTTCCATGCCAACGCTGTTCGTAGTGTCCATGATGTAAGTTTTCAAACGTTTTCTTGGTAAGAAATCATTAAGTTTGTGAAACATCGTAAAATTGGCCCATTCGCACAGGACCAAATGTGTTAGTTGATGGCGTTTTTTTAAACACTGTCAAACGCGTTTGCCCCCTACTCTGCTCTTGCCACGCTTTGCAGTTTCCCAGCCGCCGTATCTGATTGCGACTCTCCCGAAGTACGTTGAAATACGAACCGCTGCACCAAAACTCTTGATACAAAGCATTGAATTGCCCAAATCGAAAACATGCGCTTCGTGGAGGTGAGCGAAGAAAGGTTTCGCGCCATTTTCTTTGTGATTTAAAAGAAACTGTTCGTAATTTGACATTGAGTTTAAGAGGATCAGTCTCTGATAGCGAACTTTATGTCGACCGAGAGTTTAGTCTTTCAGAAGTGCTGTCATTATTACCTGCTTAAACTGTAACTGACCTGCTGGCCCGATCCGGTGACGGAATCATTCGACCTCAAAAGCACGTCGTGCGCTGCACATGGCCGGTTGGGTGTTTTGCAGACATCTGATGTTCGTCGCTTCTTCCACCCATGTCTGGGCCATAATGCAGTTGCCTGTCTCATCCCAGATCGACCAGCTTGTCAAAGACAGAGACTTCGAACTAGCATTGCAGCTTGCCGTGAGTAACAGCCGGTGCTTCGGGAATGAATATTGTATTACTGGCGTGGACAACAAATGAGTCAGCAGTGCGGTGCGATTTTTGAAGCGAATCTTGCTTTTCCTGAGTTTAAGCGTTAGGCAAGTTTTGCTCATGTGCTGATCAGACTCCTGCTCGCCTACTTTCAATACAAGGTCTTGTTGATAGCTGTGTGTCCAACTGTCTGTAAACACCATCAATTAGTTTTAGTTTCACGTGGTGGTGTTGACCTGATCTTTGGAACCTTCCTTTCTCTGCAGAAACTGCAAACAAGTTTACATCCGCATGCAGAGACTTGCTCTTCATGCAATCAGATACTTTTTTGGGGTGAATTGAAGACAAATTATGTGGGAAAGCTTTCTGCGCACTCAGTGCTTTCTGTTCTGGTTTATGAAGAAGTTTGTAGAGACAGTTGTGGTTTAATGTTATGTGGAGTTATGCTAATTTGTTTTTCAGAAAATGTCTAAAGAGAATAATCAAATGGAAAGAGAAAAACTTATACAAAATATTCAGAACCTTCTCGCGTTTGAGTTATTTTGTCAGAAAAAGTTCGACGAGTCTTTATCGAACTTTGCACAACTGAAAATAGGTGCCTACAATTTTCTTTTTACTGCATAAATTTTTGTTTTTGTGATTCTGTTTCACGACCTCGAATATATTTCAGATCCGGCCCAAGTTATCGGCTTGTTGCCTGGCCTGCTGCCTGAAGACTATCGCAAGCAGCTGAGGTACCCATCTGAACCACCTGTGCTGAATCGACGTGAACTTGAAAAAGGTTTTTCGGCCTTGATTACGTTTCTCACGCAGGTTTGTGTTGCTGACCTAACGCTCCTCCTCGATAGCGAAGGTTTCTTAAATTAGTTTTGTTTTTTTTAAGAAACGACATGAAGTAATCCAGGCAAGCGGCTCACAAGTGGAAGATATATTTCCAATGGTCCAGGGAAACATCACAATGCATTCCAAACGACAATTGCTGCAAGTCATTGATACGACTCTTCTGAAGTGCTACCTTGAAGTACGGGCAACTCCCTTTGCCGTTCGCACCAGGTCTATAATTCTGACCGGTGCTTCCCTCCATAAGACCATCTTGACTTCAGTGCACACTTTTTCTGCATTAATAGCGAATACCAGTTTGCATTGGCAACGTACAATGCAGCGCCTCACCAACGAGCTTGCCTTTCTAAACAAGAAGAGGCAAAGCTGGTGAATTTTTTGCTGGTTGTATGTTACTTTCGCATTACGTCGTCCCTGCTGCGTAGAAGTTAGTGGCGATGGTTTCTNGACAATGGCACGCCGGCTCCGGGAGCAGAAAGCTTGTCTGTCGCTTCATGTACATGGCGATGATTCTTGTAATGCACGTCTTAGTCATCTCAGGCTTGTATGTTTCGCAAGTTTGCGACGCAAAATTCTGGCAGCGCACCATGGCGCCAACAACTAAAGCGTTTGGTTGCAATCGTAATGTCTCCATGCGACGTCACATTACTCGAAGCAGCGTGTCTGTCACGTGACAACTCTAATTCCGGCACAAGTTGCATACACAGGTGTTAATCCTGATCACGAACTGCTTCTACTCAGACAAACGACGCGTTGATTGCGCCCTTGCTGGGGCTGCCTGACAACAGTTGCCATGTGCAGGAGGCAGAGCGTGTGTTGAAGAAAGCGAACAAGCAGCGGGAGCTGGTGGAGCTGTACAAAAAAAAAGGCTTGCATCGAAAAGGTGAGCAGTCTTGTTTTGAATCTACCATAACTTCCCTGCTGCTGAGTTCCTTCAGTGCGTTTTCTTCCACCACAGCTCTGAACCTGTTGCTGCTGCAGTCGCAGAAAGAGATCGATCATCCTCCGCCCTCTGGCGAATGTATGATAGAATATATGCAGCACTTGGGTGAGCCTCTGTTGTCAGGGACGCCGGAGAGAAGGGCATTCCCCCTTGTCCTTGCGAAACGGGGGCAACTGGGCCGGAGGTGCCTTTTCATAACAGTATCATAAGTAATTTCGTGGTTTATCAAGATCGACTTGAAACAAATTTTTGCAGCTATTCGCGCACCCAGAAAATTCAGAATGGTTTTGTGTAATTTTTTTAAATTACTTTTGAGGCCAACATTGTTGATGAACAGAAACAAACATAGTTGGTAACAATTTTTTGCTCTTTATAAGTTTCCATTGCCCTCAGCTCTTTCATTACCTCTGCTCCGGCGTCCCTGTCTGTTGCATCCGGTGCTTGAACGATTTCAGTTCAATGTTCTGGCTGACCTCGTCATAAGAATATGGTTTGAAAATCATATCAGGCACAAAACGTCTGCTTTTTGACAATATCAAAAAGTGAGTTTTTTTGCTACGGTGAAAAAAGTTATTCAGATATCTGATCTAAGCTATCTCTTCTACTTGCATAAGAGCTGATGATGCCTGCCTTGCAGGCGAAATATATACTCTAATAAGATCTTACTGTCTGATTCTTACCTGTGGAAAGATTTCTTTCGATAGACACGAATCTATCTCTCGTTGATGATATTAATTGCAGTCTTATAGTTTTTAAATCAACGTTACGAAACCTGGACTGGCGCCAGTCATCACTGGACTTAACCCCAGGCAAGTTAAAAACACAGAAAGTTTTGTTCACACATTTACAGGCAAAGATCATATTGCTTTGATTTGCGATTTCTCCATCGCGATTTTGAAAGCGGATCCCGTTGGAGGAATGAAGGTGAGCTGTTGATGGCGTTCGGATGGTTTGCCGGTTTCATGTCAGTTTGATTTGTTTGTTTCAGATCTTCACTGGAGATACTGCGGAAGTCGAGACTTTGCCTAAAAATGTTGTCATGGATTTCCTCGATTCCATATCAAAAAATTTGGTTTTATCATACTTGGTAAAAGCTAATTTTTGTTCAAAATTTTTTGTTGTCTTGCATCGCTTAGTGGATTGAATGCATTGGTGTGGCTGCGACAAGCGTGCATGGTGCATTTGTACAGTGCAGAATGCTGAGCTATGCAGGAATAGTTGGTGCAATTCTTGAGGAACATTGTGCAAAAATTGATTCAAAAGCTTTCCAATGCAATGGTTGCGACGTTACTTTGTTCTTCTACAGCGAGTCAAATGCTGAAAATGCAGTTCCGCACTCTGGGCGCTGAAATTATGTTGGCGTGTGTAGCTGTGCTGGGCTGGCGTGTTCTTTCAGCTGCGGCCGTTTATTCATTTCAGTGCACGTTGACTAATTGCAGCAAAACATGAAGCTTTCTCGCCGCCAAGAGTTGATCTGCCTCACGTCCTCATGCGTTTGCCGGGCTTTCGCAACGCCGCATTGCGTTCATAAATAGTCTGATGTTTTTTTGTGTAAAAAGTGTGTAGCTAGTAAATGAAGCCTGAGACGAGCGCCTACAACAAATGCAAATAAACATCATTGTTAGCTTGTTGCGCTGTGTGGGAAATGACAAGCATAGCAAGAAATATTTCTAAAAATGCTGTGTTTTAACCAGTGCTTGAGTCGCGTGGGGTGGGGCGATAATTTGTGAACGTTTCCCTTTTTTTAAAGGCCATAGGTCATACAGTTTTTTTTTCAACGAAGCAGTGTTTCATTCAAAAAATGTAACACTACTGCGTTTGGCAAAGCCAATGATAATCCTCATATGTTCTTTGTCAACTAACAACGTCTGATGCCGCTTCTCGTTGCAGTTGTTGGGTATGTCGATGTTAGTGTGGTGTTTCGCAGGAACACGTGATTAATGTGTGGAACGACGAAACGGCAGAATTTCATAACCGGCTTGCTCAAGCGTATCGCCATAAGGTGCTGGAATTGATGGAGGAGCACAAGGATTCGCTTGCAGAAGGTGACAGAGACCCTGTGTCGATGAAGCTCATTTATTTGTTGTTACGCAACAAATTGGCGATTCTCGTTTATTGTGTGTTTATATTGCAATGATAATGGCGAGTAGAGATGGCGCGGACAGAAAATTTGTGTCCGCCGTCCGCACCGCGACCGCAATCCCAAAAACTTCTTTAGTTTTCCTCGCAAACAGCACTTTCCATTTATGCCCCCTCACCTGAAAACTGTGCCCTTCATAGCATCTGTCTCCAGGTATAAGGTTTGCGGATCAATTTATCAGTGTCTATTTTGCAGCATAGCGTCTATTTTGCCTCATTAGGCAAAAGCACTGCTTGAGCTATTTTGCCTTTAGCACAACTTGGCTGAAGTGGTCATATGGCAAGTTCGAAGCACATGACCTGCTTAGCTGACTGTAACGTCAGAGTCCGATGGACAAGTTTTGTCATGGCTTTAATGTTGGCAAGTTGTTAGGCTCAGCATTTTCTTGTCTGCTGGCATGAAATGTATGATATGTAGGCTAAACCTTAACCATGAAACCTGACCTGAAATTCTAAACCCTTACTCTAGACCAGTGGTTCCCAAACTGGGGGTAGATTACCCCCCAGGGGTAATATACGATTCTTCAGGGGGTAATGCGGAACCAAAACCACAATGTTCTCAGGGCCGGCCTTAGCCAGTGCGGGACCGGATTGGAAGCACTTTCGCGGTACCTCACTCAGTCGCGTATGCAAAAGTTTTTGAGGAAGGGCGTCACGTCATAATCATGGAAATCATAAGTTATTTGAAGGAGCGAGGCCCGAAAAGGGAAATACCCCTGGGAAATACCAAGTTAAAGGTGTCTGGGGCCATACTCCCTAGTTTACTTCTCCCACAGAGGCTTTCTATGCTCATTCCCCGGACATCTCCGCAACACTCAAATAAATTCACGAGTTGGTACACTCAGTCAATACCTCGTCTCTGGCTAGGTACCTAACGCCATGTACGGTAGGCGAATTGGCCTTGTGTTGAATGAAATAGCAACATTTCTTGATATAATCAGCTAGCAATGATAAGATAAAAGCAGCTTAGCAACAAAACACCAACAAACCAAAAAACGTGACAACAGGACATCACACAAAGCTGCTGCGCCACATTGAATGGTAACGTTGCACAGTGGCAAAACCAAATAAAACACATGAATGGACTGTGAAGTCGGAACCCGAGCCCAAGCAATTTTGAATGATTGCAGCTGAAGCCGAGGCCAAAAACTATTAGGTGGTGGAGGCGAAGGCGGAGCCTGAAATCGGGGTTCCGGTTACATAGCCCTAATTTGTGGAGCAAGCTGGTTGATTTATTGCGGGATGAGCATGGTTTGCTGTATGTGTACATAATAATCCTCGTTTGCATGGGCGTCGGGAGGGGGCAGGAGGACCTTAAACCCCTGGATTTCGAAAATCGAAAAATGTTTATGTTAGTTTCTAGTTGGTAAAATAAAATTTAACCACTGCTGGCCCCACTGGAGAAATGCTTTTGGCCACCACCTGGAAAAATTCGCCATTGCCCCCCATGGAAAAATCCTTCCGATGCCCAAACTCGTTTGTGTGTAGTGTAAATTAGGGTTTTTCAAACTTTTTCGCACACATCCCATTATCCATCAAGCATATCATTTAGTGACACCTCATGTACGCTGGTGCAATAATACAATTGTAAAAATAACAAAATTGTTTTCAGTTTTCAATGGACTAAATTATTTTGGAGCCGGAGCTCGAGCCAAAACTTTAAGATGCCTTGAGCTGGAGAGCCGGCGCCTTAAATTTCAGTTCCGGTTCCTCCGTCCTGCTTTAGGCTATTGTAGCCTACGATACAAAAAATGCATTTGCTACAAGAAACTTATTTTTGTGCCTTACATTAGCAATGTCCTTCAGAACTTTGTCCTAGTTTAAGCATCCGCTAATTTCGGATTCAATGGACATAATCGTCAAACTATTGAGGTGCTTTTGGTGGATTGATCATCTCAAATAGGTTTTGATTAGTTTCAAGTTCGAAAACTCCTGTCTCAGGATGTCAAGGTCCAGACCCACAACCAGGGGTGGGCAACCCCCTCCACAACCAGGGGTGGGCAACCCCCTCCACAACCAGGGGTGGGCAACCCCCTCCACAACCGGGGGTGGG